>Ga0081540_1001064_pt1 | contig 24427 bp, 27 predicted proteins | sample TabmetS2T1R1_FD_71024 | JGI IMG/M metagenome (GOLD analysis project Ga0081540, IMG submission 71024) | Tabebuia heterophylla rhizosphere microbial communities from the University of Puerto Rico - S2T1R1 | ecosystem: Host-associated > Plants > Roots > Rhizosphere ... | reverse complement strand
AGGGGATCGGTGCCCCCACCCCCGCCGCCGGCCTGCGTGCCGCGGGGCTCGCGCACTCGCCGGTGATCGCTCTGACCGGCGGGCGCGAGCCGAGGACGAAATTCCGCAAGGTCTATCAGGAGGTCGACGACGTGCCGGCGTTCGAGCCGGTGACCAAGTTCAACGCGACGGTGGACGACGTGGCGCGCTTCCCCGACATGGTGCGGCAGGCGTTCCGCGCCGCGACCACCGGCACGCCGGGTCCCGTGCACTTGCAGTTCCGCGGCAACGAGGGCCAGGTCGACGCCGAGGAAGCCGACATGGAGCCGCTGGTCGAGCCGCAGTTCGCGCGCGTGCCGCCGTTCCGGCCGGCGCCCGACGATGCGAGCGTCAAGGCCGCGCTCGAGTGGCTGCAGAAGGCGGAGCGGCCGGTGATCGTCGCCGGCGGCGGCGTGCGCGCCTCGGGCGCCGCCGCGGAGCTGGTCGCGCTCGCCGAGCTGTTGCAGATTCCGGTCGCAACCTCGCTCAACGGCAAGGATTCCATCCACGGCAGGCACCCGCTCTCCGTCGGCGTGGTCGGCACCTATTCGCGCGAGAGCGCCAACCGCGTGGTCAACCGCGCCGACCTCGTCTGCTTCATCGGCACCGAGACCGGCGGCATGACCACGCATTTCTGGGCGGTGCCGAAGATCGGCATCCAGGCGATCCAGATCGACATCGATCCGGAGGCGCTCGGCCGCAACTACCCGCTACTCGCCGGCGTCAATGGCGACGCCAAGGTGACGCTCGCCCGCATGCACGCGCTCGCCGACAAAGCGAGCGCCGAGAGGCGCAAGGCCTGGGTCGCGGAGGCGCAGAAGACCTGCAAGGAGTGGTACGCGAAATACAACGACGCGCTGACCTCCGACGCGGTGCCGATCCGGCCCGAGCGCATCTGCCACGAGCTGTCGCAGCACGTGCCGGAGAACGGCATCGTCGTGGTCGACACCGGCCATGCCGGCATGTGGATGGGCGGCATGTACGACCTCACCACTGCCAAGCAGAGCTATATGCGCAGCGCCGGCCATCTCGGCTGGGCGTTTCCCGCCGCGCTCGGCGCCAAGTGCGGCGCGCCCGACCGGCCGGTGGTCTGCTTCACCGGCGACGCCGGCTTCTGGTATCACATCGGCGAGGTCGAGACGGCCGCGCGCTGGAACATCAACACGGTCACCGTCGTCAACAACAACGCCGGCGGCAACCAGTCGAAGCGCGGCTTCGACCGCGTCTATGGCGGCCAGCAGACCGAGAAGGCGCGCGAGATGTGGACCTTCAGCAAGGTCAACTTCGCGCGCATCGCCGAGGACATGGGCGCGCTCGGCATCCGTGTCGAGAAGCCAAGCGCGTTTCCGGCCGCGCTGGCGCAGGCGCTTGCCGCCAACCGTCCCGTGGTGATCGACGTCGTCACCGATATCGAGGTGCTGGCGCCGACTGCGGTGACCTAGAGCGGGATGACTTTTCTTCGAATCGTCATCCCGTTCCAGCTTTTTGTTTGAGCATGATCTTTTCCGAAAACCGGTGTCCACTTTTCGGGATCATGCTCCAGGCGGCTTTTGCTGAAGCATGATCTTTTCCGAATACCGGTAGCCAGTTTTCGGGGATCATGCCGCGAACGGAGTGATGCGCGATGGGCCGCGCGTCCGACGTCAGTGCTGGCCTCCTCGTCTTCCGGCGCCGCGATGCGCCGGAAGTCCTGCTCGCCCACCCGGGCGGCCCCTATTGGGCCAAGAAGGACGCAGGCGCCTGGGGCATTCCCAAGGGCCTGATCGAGGCCGATGCCGACCCGCTCGCGACCGCGCAGCGCGAGTTCACCGAGGAGACAGGCTTCGTCGCGCAGGGCCCGTTCGTGAAGCTGACGCCCGTCAAGCAGAAGAGCGGCAAGCTGGTGCACGCGTTTGCGTGCGAGGGGGACTTCGATCCGGACAAGCTCGTCAGCAACAGGTTCGAGATCGAATGGCCGCCGAGGTCGAAGCGCATGAAGAGCTTTCCCGAAATCGATCGCGCCGGCTGGTTCGGTCTGACGGCCGCACGCGAGAAGATCATCCCGTATCAGCTGCCGCTCTTGGCCGAGCTGGAGAGCAAGCTGCACCATCAGGGCTGACCAGTCAGGAGACGTCCATGCAAACGCCGGTCGACGACTACAAGGCGCTGAAGCTGCAGCTCGAAGGCCTGGTTCCGCCGGGCCGCGGCTTCTTCCGCAACATGCTGTTCGACCAGCTCTACGCCTCGGTGCCGAAGGACCCGCAGCTCAAGGTGCAGATCTACAATGCCGAGATCGTGCCGGGCGGTTTCACCAACTGGCACTGTCACAACGGCGCAACGTTCTTCGTCGCGCTGCAAGGCATGTTCGAAGCGCATTTCGAGGAAGGCGTGCTGGTGAAGGCCAAGGCCGGCGACGTCTATTCCGAGCCGATCGCCAAATTCCACCGCGGGCACAACCCGCATCCAGAGCTGTCTTACACGTGTATCGGCGTCTGCCTCACGGCGCCCGACCGCGACCATGTGACCAATTCGATCGAGCGGCCGTGGTGATGCTCCCGCGATAGAGTCTTTCCACTTGGCCCCTGGGTCCCGGCTCTTCGCTCGCTGCGGCCGGGACAAGAGGCAGTGACTCGTGTCCCGGGCGAGCGAAGCGAGACCCGGGACCCAGGGGCCCGTATCACTGACCTACGCCCTCAACACCGTCGGCCAGTCGACCTCGTCCTCTGCCAGCACCCACTCCTCCTTGAGCGCGGCGGCCTTCCACTCGGCCCAGGCGGGGAGCGATGTCATCGCGTCCATGTAGGCGCGCGAGGGTGCGCTCACCTCGATCGCATAGGTGACGAAACGCGAGACGATCGGCGCGTACATGGCGTCGGCCGCCGTGAACGTGCCGAACAGGAACGGCCCGCCCTTGCCGAAGCGCGCGCGGCAATCGGACCAGATCGCGTCGATACGCTTGACGTTGGCGTCGGCCTCCGGATTGGCCGGGCGCGGCGTGACCGGACGCCAGAAATTCATCGGGCAGTGCTTGCGCAGCGGCACGAAGCCGGCATGCATCTCGTTCGAGATCGCGCGTGCATGCGCGCGGGCCTTGGGATCGGTCGGCCACAGCCCCGCCAGCGGAAAACTTTCCGCGAGGTATTCGAGAATGGCGAGTGACTCCCAGATCTTCACCTCGCCGTCGACCAGGGTCGGCACCTTGCCGGTGCCGGAGATCGCCAGGAGCCGCGGCTTGAAGTCCGGCGCATCGAGCGAGATCACCGTCTCCTCGAACGGGATGTTCGCCACCTTCAGGGCGATCCATGGCCGGAACGACCAGGACGAGTAGTTCTTGTTGCCGATGTAAAGATGCAGAGCCATGGCTCACTCCGTCGCCGAGCGGCCACCATGGAAGCGCGCGCCGCTTGCGACAAGCGAATCTTTTTGGCTCGATCAATCAAATGGGGTGAAGCGCCGGGCCGGCTTCGTCCGAGGGGCAAACCAAAGCCGGCCCGGCCTTCTGTGGCGAGTTGCGGGCGCCACTTAACGAAAGATCATTCACCGTCCGCAGGACGCTGATGCACCGTTGGTTTGCAGCGGAACGTAGTCGATCCGGCGGGCGACCCCTGCCAGCATGGTCTCGAGCGCGACCGGGTCGACACCATCGGCGGTCATGACCGTGCGGATCAGCGGATCCGCCAGCAGCGTCGAAATCGTGGGTTCAATATCGTACATGGCTGTTCTCTTCTTGTTGCAGAACCTGGTTGGCATCACGCGTCAGGCCAGCGCCGGATAGTCGACAAAGCCCTTCTCTTCGCCGGCATAGAACGTCGCGCCGTCCGGCGCATTGAGCGCTCGCCCGGTCCGATAACGCGCGGGCAAATCCGGGTTCGCCAAAAACGGCACGCCGAACGCGACCAGATCGGTCTCGCCGGCGGCGATGGCTGCTTCGGCAGCAGCCCGATCGAAGCCGCCATTGACGATGTAGGTGCCATCGAATTTCGGCCGCAGCACCCGCGAGACGCGCTTCGCCCCATCCGCCGCCGGATCGACGACGTGCAGGTAGAGCAGGCCGCGGCTGCTGAGCTCCTCGGTCAGCGCCGAGAAGGTCGCGACCGGATTGGAATCCGACATGGAGTTGTAGGCGTTGTTGGGCGAGATGCGGTAGCCGACCCGCGCCGGTCCCCATACCGCCACCACCGCCTCGGTCACTTCGAGCGGAAGCCGGATGCGGTTCGCGATGCTGCCGCCATAGGCGTCGGTGCGCTTGTTGGTGCCGTCGCGCGTGAACTGGTCGAGCAGATAGCCGTTGGCGCCGTGCACCTCGACGCCGTCGAAGCCGGCCGCCTTGGCATTCTCGGCGCCGCGCTTGAATTGATCGACGATGCCGGAAAGCTCCGCCGTATCGAGCGCGCGCGGCGTGACCATCTTCTGCGGGCCCTGGAACGTGAAGACATCCCCATCAGCCGCGATCGCCGAGGGCGCAACTGGAAGCTCGCCGCCGTGGAAAACGGGATGCGAGATACGGCCGACATGCCAGAGCTGGGCAAAGATCTTGCCGCCGGCGCGATGGACCGCATGGGTGATCGGGCGCCATCCGGCGACCTGTTCGGGCGAATGAATGCCTGGCGTGCGGATATAGCCAACGCCGTGCGGGCTCACCTGCGTGGCCTCGGTCACGATCAGGCCGGCCGAGGCGCGCTGCGCGTAATAGGTCGCGGCGAGCGGGTTCGGCACATTGCCGTCGATGGCGCGGCTGCGCGTCATCGGCGCCATCACCATGCGGTTGCTCAGCGCGAGCGGACCGAGCTGATAGGGCGACAGCAGATCGTCGGGGGACGCCTGCAAGGCGTCAGCATTGGCAGCGGTGGCAAGTGCCGATTGCGCGTTCATGATTCTTTTCCTCTCTTGGCCGACGCCGTCACTTCTTCCAGAGAAGCCAGGTGACGGCGGTCGCGTCTTGTGGTACTGACCGGTAACACTACATGATAGGTACTGACCGGTAACACCCGTGTCAAGAGGGTTTATCATGAGCACCGGGGTACGAGATCTAACCGCCGAGAAAGACAAGCGGATTCCGCCGCGCGACCGCATCCTCGCGGTGGCGAGCGAGCTGTTCTATCGGCATGGAATCAAGGCTGTCGGGGTGGATTCGATCGCCGAGGCGGCCGGCACCAACAAGATGACGCTGTACCGGCACTTCGCGTCCAAGGACGAGCTGGTGGCCGAATATCTGCGGACCCTGTCGCAGCAATCGGAAACGATCTGGGACCAGCTCGAAGCCGCGCACCCGGGCGATGCGCGCGCGCAGCTACGTGCGTGGCTCAACGAAATGGCGAAGCATGTCGCCGCCAGCGACGAGCGCGGCTGCGCGCTGGCCAATGCGGCGATCGAGCTGCCCGAGAAGGATCACCCGGCTCGGCGCGTGATCGAGGCCTGCAAATGTGCGCAACGCGAGCGGCTGATCGGCCTGTGCCGCGCGGCGAAGCTGTCCGAGCCGGAGCTGCTCGCCGACGAGTTGTTCCTGATCCTGGAAGGAGCGCGCGTCACGGCGCAAAGCATGGGCCCGGAAGGGCCGAGTGCGCGGCTGGTGCGCATGGGCGAGGTGCTGATCGCGTCACACTCGAAGTGACGTTTTCAAGACACTGCCTCCCCCGCCGTCACGCCTTCGGCTTGGCCTCGGCCATCTCGACCGGGCCACCCGCCGCCTTCCACGCGCCGAACCCGCCGCCGATGTGGGCGACGGGCTTCAAGCCCATGCGTTGGGCGGTCTGCGTGGCGAGCGCCGAGCGCGCGCCGGCCGCGCAGAAGAACACGAACCGCTTGTCCTCGCCGAAGACCGGCTTGTGATACTTGCTCTCCGGATCGACCCAGAATTCCAGCATGCCGCGCGGGCAGTGAAACGCGCCCGGCACGCGGCCGTCGCGCGTCAGCTCACGGATGTCGCGAATATCGACGAATACGACGTTGCTGCGGCCGTGCAGCGTGATTGCCTCTTCAACAGGCAGCGTCTCGATCTCGCGTTCCGCTGCTGCAACCAGGTCGCTCACATGAGTCGTGATCTGCTGCGGCATCGTGCTATCCTCCGACCGGGGACTTTATCCGATATCGGCGTTGCCTCCTGCTAGTCTTATTTGGCCGCGATTCTCTGGGGACCGGTCGTCGCGGGCAGCGTGGGGAATTTCACAGTTGAACAGAGGCTTGCCGATGCGGGGGATATCGCGATTTGCGTGGCCGGCCGCGATGGCGCTGCTGCTGCTGGCCGGGACGGCCGCGGCGTTTCCGCCGTCCGCAGACGATCGCCGCAAGTTCATCACCAAGATCCTCGATTCCGGCAAGGAGCTGACCGCCAGGGCGACACCGGAGCCGGCCAAGGCGCGGCAACTCTGCAACGAAGCCCGCGACATCGCGCGCCGCTCCGACCCGAACGACTACTGGATCGCGCTGATCGAGGACTGTCTCGGCGCGGTCGACGATTTCGAGAAGAACAAGACGGCGGCTTGCGATCATTACGGCGCCGCAGCCGACAAATACGCCAAGGTGCGCAACGACCCGAAGGCGCGCAGCGTCGAGGCCGACATCAAGCGCATCCAGGACGCGCGGGTGCGGCTCGGCTGCGCGGCCGTCGCCGCGCCCCCTCCGCCGACCAAGATCGGCGGCCCGCTGTCGCTCCAGGACCTCGGCGAGGTGATGAATCGCACCGCGAATGCGCATGCCATGGTGCTGCGCAAGAACGTGAAGGACGCGCGCGGCCTGTGCGACGAGGCGAAGCGATATGCTGACCGATACGACCCGAGCGCCTTCGCCTCGGGGGCGATCGAGGAATGCTTCGCCGAAGTCGATCTGCTGGAGAAGAACCAGCCGGTCGCCTGCACCCGCTTCGGCCTCGCGGCCACCCATTACGCGACGGCGAGGCCCAATGATCCCGGCGGACGGCAGGCCCCCTCCAACGTGCATCGGCTCAACCAGCTCCGCAAGAAGCTCAAGTGTTGACTCCTAGAGCACGGCCGATTGGAAGACATCGGGACGTGCTCTAGAGTCTCTGATTGCGCATGTCCTGTTCGGAAACCGGTGTCACTTTTCCGGGACATGCGCTGCTTGACAGGCTCCGGATGCTGAATCTGTCGCCTCTCGACCTCGCCGCCCTCGCCTTCTTCGCCGTGGCGTGGGCCGCCTACGCGATGCTCGTCGAGTGGACACCGCACGGCCGCAAGGGCCTCAACGCCGCGATGGACAGCTATCGCGAGCTGTGGATGCGTCGCATGCTCGAGCGCGACCTACGGATGGTCGACACGCAGATCATGGCGGCGCTGCAGAACGGCACCGCGTTCTTCGCCTCGACGTCGCTCCTGGCGATCGGCGGCGCGCTAACCCTGCTGCGCGCGCCCGACGACCTCCAGGCCGTGGTCGCCACGCTGCCGCTCGGCGTCCAGGCGACGCGCGCGCAGTGGGAGCTGAAGGTGATCGGGCTCGCCGTGATCCTGGTCTATGCGTTCTTCAAGTTCGCGTGGTCGTACCGGCTGTTCAACTATGTCTCGATCCTGATCGGCGCGACGCCGTTTTCGGCCGAGAAGGACACGGCTGAGGCCGACGCCCACGTCAAGCGCACGGCACGGCTGTTCGCGGCGGCGGGCCGGCACTTCAACCGCGGCCAGCGCGCGTTCTTTCTCGCGCTCGGCTATCTCGGCTGGTTCGTCGGGCCGTGGGTGTTGGTGGTTTCGACGGCGGCGGTCGTGATCGTCCTGTGGTACCGCCAGTTCGCCTCGGACGCACGGCACGCGGTGGTTGGCGACGGCGGCTGATTCCTGATCCGACTCAGGCGCGTTCGGACTTCGCCAATGTCTTCGCGAGGACGCGGATAGTGTCGATGAACAATTGAGCCAGCGGACTCAGCGTCCGGTTCTTCAGGGTGATCACACCGATCGGCATCTTCTTGTTGGGCAGCGCGACGGGCAATGCCTTGAGCGCCGGAGTCCGGCCCGGGACCCTGAGCATGAAGCCCGGCTGGACAGTGAGAAAGCGGTGCGTCGACAGCAGCTCATTCTGAACGTGGAAGGACAGGCTTGCGACCGTGAGATCCGGGAGCTCATGTCCGTTCGCATGAAAGGCCTCTGCGACGACCGAACCGAAAATGCTGTCGAACGGATAGAGCGTCCAACGCTCGCTCAGAAGGTCGGCAAACGTGAGCCTGCGGCGCCGAGTCAACGGATTTTTCGCGGAGGTCATGATCGCAAACGAGTCGTGGAACAGCACCTCGGCCGTCAGCTCGTCGGGCAGCCGGCCGATCATGCGACAGATGGCCAGCTCGATATCCCTTTCCGCGACGCCATTGTAAAGGCTCGCCGTGTCGCCGCCGGCGACGACATGAAAGCACAACCGCGGATATTTGCTGGAGAGCCGGTCAATCGCGGGGGACACCAGCGCCGACGCGATCGGATCGGTCGCGCCGATGCGGATCTCACCCTTGGTGGGATCGGCCAGGAAGTCGATGTCGTGAACGCCCTGCCGCAGGTCGTTGAAGATCGCGACGCTGCGTTTCCCGAGTGCAAGTCCGTACGGCGTCGGCACGACGCCGCGCCGGCTGCGATCCATCAGCTGGACGCCGAGCGCGTCTTCCAGCTCGACGATCGCCTTTGACACCGCGGGCTGAGAGAGGTTGAGCCGGTTTGCCGCTTTTCCCATGCTGCCCGTTTCGATCACCGCCATCAGGATGTCGAGGTCGCGCAGTTTGAGTCGGCGTTTGGTGCGATCGTTCCAGGGCATGCAAATCGCTCATGTCGATTGGTTATGACATCATGTCATAATCATATTATTCCATGATGATAGCCCGCGGTAGCGTTTGCTCGTGCCGCGCGGATGCATGACGTCGAAAACGATGTGGGCCATGCGGCCGGCGGGCGGCCAAAAAAGGGGAAACACCAATGGACCGGCGATCATTCCTTGCGGGAGCGGGAGCGGCAGCGATCGGCCTCGACAGCGCGATGTTTCGATCCGCGTCGGCGCAATCCTTCCCGACGAATGTCATTCGCATCGTGGTGCCGAACTCGGCGAGCACGCCTCCCGACATCCTCGCCCGCATCGTTGCCACGGCGCTGTCGGACGGAGAGGGCTGGAAAGTCGTCGTCGAGGCCAAACCCGGCGGCGTGATGACCATCGGCGCCATGGAGGCGCTCAACCAGCCCGCCGACGGGCACACATTGTTCTCGGTCACGGCGCCGATCGCGGCGGTCCCGGCACTGGTCCCGAACGCGCGCTTCAATCTGGAGTCCGACTTCGCGCCGCTGGTCCATGTCGGCACCGGCTACAACGTCCTGGTGGTCAACCCGTCGGTTCCGGTCCGCTCGGTGCCCGAGCTGGTCACCTACCTCAAGAACGCGCCCGGCAAGCACACCTTCTCGTCAGGCGGGTTCGGCACGCCTGCACATCTCATCGGTGAGATGTTCAAGCTCGAAACCGGCGTGCAGGCGACGCACGTGCCGTACAATCAATTTCCGCAGGCCATTGCCGACTTGATCAACGGCACCAACACGTACCAGTTCATCACCGTGCTGCCGGTGGTCGAGCTCATCAAGACGGGCAAGCTCCGGGCACTGGCGGTGCTGAGCCGCAAGCGCCTCCCCGTTCTCCCGGACGTGCCGACCATCATCGAGGCCGGCTACCCGAATCTCGCGAGCGAGGATTGGGCCGGCATCCTGGTGAGGTCCGGAACGCCGGCGCCGGTGGTGGCGCAGCTCAACGCCGCCATCAACAAGGCGATCAAGACCGACAAGGTACGCGAAGCGCTCGCCAAGCTCGGAGTCGATCCGGGCGGCGGAACCCCGGAGACGTTCGGCACGCTGGTGCGCAGCCAGGTCGCACACTGGTCCAAGGTCATCAAGGACGCCGACATCAAGATCGCCCAATGACAACCAGCGACTTCCGCGTGACCCTGCTCGGGACCGGCGTGCCGATCCCGAGCCCCATCCGCTTTGGCCCGTGTACGCTGGTCGAGGCGGGCGATCAGAAATTTCTCATCGACGCCGGTCGCGGCGCCACGATCAGGCTCAACCAGATCGGCCTTCCGATCGGCCGCATCGACGTGCAGCTGCTCACCCACTATCACTCCGACCACACGTCGGGCATTCCGGACGTCTGGCTGACCGGCTGGCTCGAATCGCATTTCGGCACGCGCAAGACGCCGTATCGCGTGATCGGCCCGACCGGCGCACGGGAGCTGATGGAGAATCTCGAGAAAGCCTACGCGCTCGACATCAAGATTCGCGTCGCCGACGAGAAGCTGCCGCTGTCGGGAATTGCGACAAACGTCACCGAGTTCGATCGCGACGGCGTCGTCTACGAGAAGCACGGCGTGAAGGTGATCGCCTTCGAGGTCGACCACGGCGATGTCATCAAGCCGTGCTACGGCTATCGCTTCGAATACGGCGGCCGTGTTGCCGTATTCTCCAGCGATACGCGCTACAACGAGAACGTCATCCGATACGGCGCCGGCGCCGACCTGCTGGTGCACGAGGTCGCGAGCGCGCGGCCGGAGCTGATGAAGGAAGCCTACATCCAGCGCATCATCGCCCACCATACGACCCCGCGCGATGCCGGCCGCGTGTTCGCGCAAACGAAACCGGCGCTGGCGGTCTATACGCACCTGGTCCTGCTCGGGAGCGAGCGAATCCGGCCGCCGACGGTCCAGGACATCATCGCCGAGACGCGGCAGACCTACGACGGCCCGCTGGTGGCCGGCGAGGACCTCATGGCGTTCGAGATCGGCGATACGGTCACCGTGCGGAGGTTCCAGGCGCCCTCCCCGCCTGTGCCCTAGTCTAGCGCCCCTGTGCTTCCGGCCCTGGCAGCAGCGCAGAGCTCTGGCCCGTCACCCAGTAGATCAACAAACCGACCCACTCGCGCGCGGCGGTGTCGGTGCGCCGCATCCCGTCACCCAGGCTGAAGAACGGCCGCAGATAGTCCTCGGTGCCGCGGGTGCGGAAGTCGACCGGATAGGCCTCGACCGGAAATCCGGCGTGCCGGAAGATCCCGACCGAGCGCGGCATGTGATAGGCCGAGGTGACGAGCAGCCAGCGCTCGCCCGGCTTGGGCTTGACGATGTCGCGCGTGAACACCGCGTTCTCGACCGTGTTGCGCGACTTGTCCTCGAGAATGATGCGCTCGCGCGCAAGCCCCAGGCTCTGGAAGAACGCGAGCGCGATCTCCGCCTCGTTGCCCTCGCGATAGATGAGTGCGCCGGTGCCGCCGGTAAAGACGATGCGCGCATTGGGATAGCGGCGCGCGAGCTCGACCGCCGTAGTCATGCGTTCGGCGGCCTCGTTGAGTGTCGTCACGCGACGGTTGGCTGACACGTCAGGGGAGATCGCGCCGCCGAGCACGATGATGCCATCCGGCGCGCCGCGCGAATGATCGTACTGCGGGAAGCGCTGCTCGAGCGGCAGGATCAGCGCATTGCCGAGCGGCGACAGGCCGATCACCGACAAGAGAAAAAGCCCGCCGATCACCAGCCACCAGCCGAGCCGGCGCAGCCGCGTCGGCAGCAGCAGCGCGCCCAGCACGGCGACGGAGATGACGAAATTCGACGGCAGCGCGAAGAAGCCGAGGACTTTCGAGAGCACGAAGAACATCGGCGCTCTGGCCTACGTCTTCTGGCTCTTCTTCCACGCCTCGTAACGCGCCTTGGCCTCGTCGTTCGGCGGATAGAGGCCGGGCAGCTGCACGCCGCGCTCGACCTCGCTGACCACCCAGGTCTCCCAACGCTCGTGCTCCTCGCCCTCGTTGGCGATGAACTCGACCAGGTCCTTCGGGATCACCACCGCGCCGTCATCGTCGGCGACGATCACGTCGTCGGGAAAGATCGCGCAGCCGCCACAGCCGATCGGCTCCTGCCAGCCGACGAACGTGAGGCCATTGACCGAAGCGGGGGCCGAGGCACCGGCGCACCAGGTCGGCAGCTTGGTCGCGAGCACGCCGGCCTTGTCGCGCACCGCGCCATCGGTCACGAGCGCCGTGACGTTCCGCCGTGCCATGCGCATCACCAGGATGTCGCCGAAGATTCCGGCGGTGGTGATGCCCATGGCATCGGCGACCGCGATGCAGCCTTCCGGCATCGCCTCGATCGCGGCGCGGGTCGAGATCGGCTTGCCCCAGCTTTCCGGGGTGGCGAGATCCTCGCGCGCCGGCACGAAGCGCATGGTGAAGGCCGGGCCGACGAGGCGCTTGCCGCCGGGGACGAGCGGCATCGGTCCGTTCATCCAGCATTTGCGGATGCCCTTCTTGAGCAGCATGGTGGTGATGGTCGCGGTCGTGACGCGGCTCAGCTTCTCGTACAGGGGCTTCATGTCATCCTCGCTTGCGGGGGATCAGCCAGGCAGCAAGCCGAGCCGCTCGTCGCGGCGGCGCAGCCAGTGCACGAAGGGAAGCGATAGCAGCACCATCCAGGCCTTGCCGACGATCTGGCCGAGCAGGAAGTCGAGCGAGCCGAAGGCAAGCCACAGGAACACGATCGAGTCGACCACCAGGCCGACCAGGCTCGACGCCACCACGGCGGCGATCAGACGGCGCCGCGCCAGCGGGGTGTAGACGGCGAGGTCGGCGAACTCCGAAAGCAGGAAGGCGACCGCCGAGGCGATCACCAGCGACGGCGGCGCCAGCAGCGCCGAAATCGCCGCGCCCGCCAGTACTGCGCCAGCGGCGACGCCGACCCCGAGGCGCCGCTGCACCAGGTCGCGCAGGACGAGCGCGATGCCGATCATGAGCACGCCCGACGGCGCCATCAGGCCCGATCCTCCACCAAGGCTTGGCGCGACCGGGATCACGCACGGACCGCGCGGGACGCAGACGGTGCCGACATGACCGATCATCCAGTTGGCTGCCGGGATGGTCAGCCCGAACAGGACGAGAAACAGGAATCCCTCGTTCCGGCGCCTGATCTCGGTCGCGATCACGTCGGTGCTCATCGGTTGTCTTTCCACGTCGCAATCCACGCCGCAAATCCCTCCGCCCGCAACCGGCAGGCCGGGCAGTCCCCGCAGCCGTACCCCCACGCGTGGCGGTGTGCGCGGTCGCCGAGATAGCAGGTGTGCGTCTCCTCCACCAGCAGGTCGACGAAGGCTGGGCCGCCGATGTCATGAGCCATGGCGAAAGTCGCAGCCTTGTCGATCCACATCAGCGGCGCATGGATGACGAAGCGGCGGTCCATGCCGAGCCCGAGCGCGACCTGCATGGCCTTGAGGGTGTCGTCGCGGCAGTCGGGATAGCCGGAATAGTCGGTCTCGCACATGCCGGCGACGAGGTGTTTCGCCCCGCGGCGGTAGGCGAGCGCACCGGCGAACGCGAAGAAGATCAGGTTGCGTCCCGGCACGAAGGTGGTCGGCAGACCGTTCTCGGCAACGCGGATGGCGACGTCGCGGGTCAGCGCGGTGTCGGAGATCGTCGACAGGGCGTCGAGCGCGACGACATGGTCATCCTTGAGCCGCCTGCCCCAGCCGGCATTGAGTGCCGCCATCTTGTCACGCACGCGCGGCCGCACCTCGAGCTCGACCGCGTGGCGCTGGCCATAGGAAAAGCCGACCGTCTCGACGCAGGCAAAGCGCTCCAATGCCCAGGCAAGGCAGACGGTCGAGTCCTGGCCGCCGGAGAACAGGACGAGCGCGCTCTCCGAGCTCAATCCCACCGCGGCGCGCCCGACCAGTTCACCACCCGCCCGCCCCGGTGCGCGAGCTTGCGGATCTCGTCCATCTCGGCGGCGGTCAGCGCGAAGTCGAAGATGTCCATGTTCTCGGACAGCCGCTCGACCCGCGACGTGCGCGGGATGACGATCGCGCCTTCCTGGATGAGGAAGCGAAGCGACACCTGTGCAGCCGACTTGCCGTAGGCGACGCCGATGCCGGCGAGCACCTTGTCGTCGGCGGCATTGCCGCGGGCGATCGGGCTATAGGCCGTGACCGAGATCTTGTGGCGCCGGCAGGCGGCGACGATCTTGGACTGGTCGAGCAGCGGATGCCATTCGATCTGGTTGGTCACCAGCGGCTCGGTCGCGAGCTTCACCGCCTCGTCGAGCAGCGGCACCGTGAAATTCGAGACGCCGATGTGGCGCGCGTAGCCCTCCTTCTTCATCTTGCACAGCGCGCCCATGGTCTCGGCAAGCGGGATCTGCGGGTTCGGCCAGTGGATCAAGAGCAGGTTGACGTCGGAGAGCCGCAGCTTGACCAGGCTGTCGCGGGTCGAGCGCTCGAGCTGGCGCGGCGCGAGGTCGCTCTGCCAGATCTTGGTGGTGATGAAGACTTCCTCGCGCTTGACGCCGGAGGCGCGCAGGGCCTCGCCGATCTCGCGCTCGTTGTCGTACATCGCCGCGGTGTCGATGTGGCGATAGCCGAGGCTGAGCGCCTGCTGGACGATGCGCTGACAGGCGCGGCCGCGCAGCTCCCAGGTGCCGAGACCCAGGGCCGGAATTCGCGCGCCGTTCGACTCGACAATGAGTTGTTGCATCTTGGTGATCAGCTATCCCATTTCGGCGCCTGGGGCGACGGGCTGACGATCCGCCCGTCCGGCCGCTTGAGCTTGGCGATGTCGGCCATCTCGGCGTCCGACAGGGTGAAATCGAATACTGCCATATTTTCGGTGAGTCGTTCCTTCTTCGAGGTGCGAGGGATCGGGATGATGCCCTGCTGGATCAGCCAGCGCAGCGATACCTGGCCGGGCGTCTTGCCGTGTGCCTTGCCGATCCGCTCGAGCGTGGTGTCGCCCGGCGCCTTGCCGCGGGCGATCGGGCAATAGGCCGTGATGGTGAGGCCGTGCCGGCGGATGGTGCCGAGGATCTTTGTCTGGTCGAGGAACGGGTGCACCTCGAGCTGCTCGTTGACCAGCGGCTCCTTGGTCAGGCGCGTCGCTTCGTCGAGCAGCGCGATGTTGAAATTGGCGACGCCGATATGTTTCGTCTTGCCCTCGCGCTTGACCTTGTTGAGGAGCGGGATCGTCTCCGAGAGCGGCACGGTCGGGCTTGGCCAGTGGATCAGGAGCAGGTCGACGAAGGGCACACCCAGCTTGGTCAGGCTCTCGTCGACCGAACGTTCGAGGTCCGCGGCGCCGAGCTTGTCCCACCAGACTTTCGTGGTGAGGAAAACATCCTCGCGCTTGACGCCGGAGGCGCGCAGCCCCTCGCCCACCTCGCGCTCGTTGCCGTACATCTGCGCGGTGTCCAAGTGGCGCCAACCGGATCGGAGCGCGGTGGAAACCATGTCCACGCACAACGTCTCCTTCAAGGTCATTGTTCCGAACCCGATCGCCGGGATGCGGGCGCCGTTCGCCTCGACATACTGCATGGACGTTGTCTCCCTGGTGAGGCGGGAGTCTTGACGGATTTCCGGCCCGCCGACAACCGGGCCCCGCAACCAGCGCCCATGCGGCCGTGTTATACCCGCGCCATGTCGGTCCAGCGCCTGCTCATCATCTTCGGATTGGCACTCGTCGCGCTGGGCGTGCTTTGGCCGCTGATCAGCAAGATCGGCCTGGGACGGCTGCCCGGCGACATCGTCATCGAGCGCGACAGCTTCCGTCTCTATATTCCGCTCGCGACGTCGCTGCTGGTCAGTGTCGTCCTGTCCCTGCTCCTGTGGCTGGTCAACCGTTAGGTGGCATCACTTTGCCGGCCGCACCTGCTTGTCGATCTCCGTCACCGCGTTGAGGGCTGAGAGGAGCGCACCCTCCTGCCAGCCGCTCAGGAACGAGAGCTGGTCGCCGGCCATCAGAAAGCGGCCCTGCGGCTTGAGTAGCGTGACCGCGTTCGCCTCATACTCCGGGTCGCTCTCGTCCACCCAGCCCATGCGCTCGAACTCCATGTTGTTCCAGCCGATCGCGAGTCCCTGCCCGACCTGCTTGCCGAACCCGTCGTGCAGCTTGTCGCCCTGCTCGCGCGCGATCTGCAGGCGCTCGGCGACCGGCCGCGCGTTGAACGTCGCCGCAGCGTCGCCGTAGATGTAGGCGCCGGTCAGCACGCCCTTGGCGCTGAGGAAGCCCGACGACGGATACCAGACCTGGGTGATCACGTCGGTGGTCCAGGAAATGCCGCCGTAGATGTTGTCCTTGGTCTCCCAGAAGCGTTCCGATTGCCAACCGACCTTGCCGGCCGCGTCCGGCCTGATCTTGCGCGCGGCCTGCATGTAGGGCGCGGGCAGATTGGTCTTCAGGTCACGGAAGATCGGCAGCGGGATGGTGGAGATGCAGTAGTCCGCCTCGACCACGCGCGCCTCGGCGCCGTCGGCATATTGCACCGCGACCTTGTCGGCGCGGACCTCGATGGCCGTGACTTTGGCGCCGGTACGCACCAGGCTCGCGATCGTGCCCGACTGGCGCGTCAGCGGCTGGCGCAGAAAGGCCTTGAAGAAATTGTCCATGCCGCCGACCGGCTCCATCAACGAGGTCTGCCAGTCGTAGGCGGCGTCGCGGAAGACGTAGTCGTTCCAGACGTCGGAGCGCAGGATCTCGTCGAGCGCGAGCGGCGTGAGCGGCTTGATCGGCCGCCCGGCGAGGCCGGGCGGGATCTCGAAGCCTGCCCTCCCCGACCTGTTGCGATAGACGAGGTTCGGCGCGTTGCGGCCGCCCGCGCCCCCGCCCTCGACTTTGGTGAGATCGCCGAACACGGTGAGCATGTCCTGCAGCTTCTCGAGATCGGTGCCGGTGACCGGCAGGTCGATGCCCGGGGTCGCCGCGCATTTGCTGAGAAGCTCGGCGACATGACCCTGCAGGTCGTGATAGGCGCGGCGCACCTCCACGGTCTTGCCGTTGCCGATCTTGCTCGAATGAAACAGGTTCGCCCGACTGGTGAAGATGTAGGGCTGCAGCACGACGTTGAAGCGCCGGCAATAATCGATCAGGTGCACGTGATGATGCGGGATGCGGCCGGGCCCGGCGTTAAACCACTGCCCCTCGTCGAACTCGCAGACCTGCGCGGCTTGGCCGACCTCCTGCAACGTGTCGCCACGGCGCACGGTGAGGCTGCGCCCCCCGGCGCGGCGCGACGCTTCCAGGACGATGCAGTCGTAGCCGGCACGATCGAGCTCATAGGCGGCGCACAGGCCGGACACGCCGGCGCCAAGGATGGCGACGGTCTTGCCCCTGCCCGAGTCCGGCGGCAATGACAGCGTCGCCGCCATGGCCTGCGGCGGGCGAAGGAAATCCCAGGCGACCAATGTTTCGTAGGCCGCGCCCGCACCGCCCAGTCCCGCAATCACGTTCAATAGAGATCGACGCGTGATCGACATGCCAGTCCCCCCTCTACCCGAAGTGCCGCAAAAGTCTCTGATACTCTATTGTCTGCACCATAACGCCGGCGGGTTGATTGCACCGCCGAGGAGGATAGCCCCATGGACCGCCCACCGCAGCCCGTGCTCGACCAGCGCGGCGAGCCGCATGTGCAGCGCTTCGTCGAGCAGCGCTGGCTGCTCGACAATGTGATCCGGGCGAACGGCATCGACTGGGACCAGCCGCGCTCACTTTACCTGCACGCGCCCTGCGGTATCGAGGCCAACGCCGACTTCGCCGGCATCCGCGAGCGGGTGAAGAAAATGGCCGACATCGGGCCGGCGTTCGAGGCCGTGGCGCGCCGGCGCGAAGCCAGGGCCAAGGCCGCGGAGCAGGACGGCTATGCCGTGACGGCGCGCGACAATTATTTCATGGCTGCGGTGCATTTTGGCGCAGCGCAGTGGCCCTACGACCAGAACAACCAGGCCAATGTCGACTATCACCTGAAGAAGCGCGAGTGCTACGCCAAGTACGCGGGCCTCGCCGACCACAAGGTCGAGGCGGCCTGGATCCCGTTCAAGGGCACGGCGATCCCTGCCTGGCTGCATCTGCCGCCCGGCTACACCGGCGGCCGCCTCCCGGTGGTGATCGCCGTCCCCGGCATGGACAGCTTCAAGGAGATCCTCGTCTCGCTCTACGGCGATCGCTATCTCAACCGCGGCATGGCGGTGCTGGCGATCGATGGCCCCGGCCAATACGAGGCGCCGATGATCGGCATCTATTTCTCGATGGAGAACTGGATCGCGGTCGGCAAGGCGATCGTCGACTGGCTGAGCGCGCGGCCCGAGATCGACGCGGAGCGCATCGGCTGCGCCGGCACCAGCTTCGGCACGTTCTTCGGAACGATCCTCACCGCCAACGAGCCGCGGGTGAAGGCGTTCGCCGCGATGTCGGTCTGCCACGAGCCCGGCTTCCACACGATCTTCCAGGAGGCGTCGCCGACCTTCAAGAAGCGCTTCATGTATATGTCGGGCATCACCGACGAGGAAGAATTCGACCAGATGCGCAAGGGCATGACCTGGCACGGCCACGCGGAGAAGATCCGCGTGCCCTACCTCTGCGTGACCGGCGAGTGCGACGAGCTGAGCCCGCTCGAATACTCCGAAGCGCTGGTGAAGGCGCTCGGCGGACCGAAGCAGCTGGTGATCTATCAGGAGTCGCGGCACTCGGTCGGCAACGTGCCGGCCGCCAACCTCGGGCCGTTCCCTCCGATCCTGGTAGCCGATTGGCTCAGCGATCGGCTCGCGGGGAAGCCGATGACGAACGAGCGGTGGTTCGTGCGTTCGAATGGACAGATCGACAAGACGCCTTGCTAATCCTCGTTCTCATATCGAACATTCAAACAGGAGTGCCGGCATGGATTCGAACAGACGCGCCATACTGGCTACGGGATCCGCAGCGACGGCAATGGCCGCGGTGCCGCGTGTGTTCGCGCAGCAAGCGGCGGAAGGAGCAACCACCACCATGAGCTTCTACGAAAAAGGCAACGTCCGCATCCGCTTCGAGGAGGCCGGCTCCGGCTACCCGCTGCTGCTCATCGCCGGCGGCGGATTGAACTCGACAATCGCCAACTTCACCCGCAACTCGCCGTTCGACCCGATCGCGGAGTTCAAGGGAGAGTACCGCTGCATCGCGTCGGACCTGCGCAACGCCAATGGTGGCCAGTCCTCCGGCCCGCTCGAGATCGACCGGCCGTGGGATGCATACACCGATGACCACCTGGGTCTGATGGATCACCTCGGCATCGACAAATTCATGGTGCTGGGCTTCTGCATCGGCGGCCCGTTCATTTGGAATCTGCTGAAGCGGGCACCCGACCGGATCGTCGCCGCGGTACTGGCGCAGCCCAGCGGATCGCGGCCGGAGATGCGCGACCTGTTCTACGACGGCAACATGAAGACGTGGGGGCCGGAGCTGGTGAAGAACCGGCCCGAGATCACCATGGAGACGGTCGACAAGTTTCTCACCAAAATGTACCGCACCAATGCCGACTTTGTTTTCACGGTGACGCGCGATTTCGTGCGCAATTGCCGGACGCCCGTGCTGATCCTGCCGGATGATATCCCGCAACATCCGTACGCCGTCGCCATGGAGGCAGCGATGCTGGCGCCGAATGCCGAAGTCAGCATGTTCCCGTGGAAGGAGCCCAAAGAGCGGATACCGCTGGCAGTGCGCCAGATACGTTCCTTCCTGCGGGCGCATCGGCCGGTCAGCGCGTAGCGCTCATCATCTTGTCGAACAGCTCCCGTCCGATCAGTACGTAGCCCGCATGAGCCATAAGGGCGTTCACGGCCCGTCTTCCAAAAAGGGCGTTCACGCCCGTCTTTGAGGGGCTATGGGGCTATGGCGATATGCGGGTCAGGGACACCCGGATATCGCTTCGCTTATCTGGGCTACCAACTTGCTGAGCCCGCGCGAGCACGGACACGGCTCGATCCCGCCGATGTGATCTGGGTTTTACGGGATTGCGGCACCTTCGACACATTGCCGACCTGATCGCAAGCCATCCGGCCGGCGGGCGCCGCAAGCTCGGCGGGACGACCGTGCTCACTTGCTCGGATGTGCGCACGTGCAACCAGGGGAGCCTCTGACCGTACAGATAAGACGGGGACGGACAAGACCTGGCTCGAGCCATCGCGCGAGCAGGAGCAAAAAACAGGAGCACCAAGATGAGTCGTTTAGGACCATGGACGGCCCTCCTCATGTTTGCGATCTATGTTTCGTTCTCAGCGTCCGTCTCCGCCCAATCGCCCCCCGACGGTACGCTGAAGAAGATCAAGGACACCGGTGCGATAACGCTCGGCTATCGGGAATTCTCGGTGCCGTTCTCGTATGTCGACGACAAGCAGCAGGCCGTCGGTTACGCGATGGATCTTTGCTATCGGATCGTCGATGCCGTGAAGACGGAGCTTGCGTTGGCGAAGCTCGAGGTGAAGCTCGTCCCGTTGAGTTCGGCGATGCGAATCCCGTCGGTCACCAACGGCACGGTGGACCTGGAATGCGGCTCGACCACGAACAACCTCGAGCGGCAGAAGCAGGTCGCGTTCACGATGACCTACTTCGTCACCTCGAACCGCTTCATGTCGAAGAAGGCCAGCAACATCAAGACCGTCGACGACCTGAAGGGCAAGACGATCGTGTCGACCTCGGGCACGAGCAACATCAAGCAGATCACCGAGATCAACGCTCAGAAAAACCTGGGCATGACCATCCTTACGGCCAAGGAGCATCCCGAAGCCTTTCTCATGGTCGAAACCGACCGGGCCGTCGCTTTCGTGATGGACGACATCATCCTCTCCAGTATCGTCGCCAGCGCCAAATCGCCGGGCGATTATCAGATCTCGGCGGATCCGCTGTCGGTCGAGCCGTACAGCATCATGCTCCGGCGCGACGATCCCGCCTTCAAACGGGTGGCCGACAACGCACTGCTCGGGGTGTTCAAGAGCGGCGACATCCACGCGATCTACGACAAGTGGTTCCTGAAGCCGATCCCGCCGAGGAACATCACCTTGAACGTGCCGATGAGCCCGGCATTCAAGAAGGTCTTGGCCCAACCGACCGACAGCGGCGACCCTTCGAGCTACTGACCCGGTGAACCGACAGGCGGGGACATGCCCCCGCCTGTTCCACCCGTACGTAGCCCGGCCGGTCAGCGCCGCGCCGCCTGGCTCGCGCCGTCGATCTCCGGGAACGGCTCATAGGGCGCGCCGGCACACAGTGCCGCGATGTTCTGGGTCTCGGTGCTCGAGAGCTGCCCGCCGCGGAAGATGAATGCCGTCGTCGTCGCTCCGGTATAGGCGCCCATCTTGTTCTTGGCCTTTGCGCGCACGCACACGGTGGTCACCGGGCCCATGACGGGGGTGCCCGGGATCGGCGCGGAGATCGTTGCATCCCGGATCGAGCCAGGATCGAGAAAGGTCTTCCTCACGCTCTCGATGACGATCTGACGGTAGTTCGCCGGCAGCGCCGGACCGCTGGCGGACGGCGACTGGCCCTCACCGCTGGTCTGACAGGCCGCCAGCAGCGCTGAAGCGAACATTGCCCAAACTGTCCGCATCCAAGCCTTTCGCATCGCGTCCTCGCTTGACCCCCTTCCCCTAGTCGAGCGTGATCCCCGCATCCTTGATGATCTTCAGCCACTTATCGTAATCCGCCTTGACGAACGCGGCCAGCCGGTCCGGCGGTACCTCCATCAGCTCACCGCCCGCCGTGGCGAGCTTCGGCTTCATCGCCGGCGCGGCCTCCGCAATGTGCTTCTGCAGGAGCGCGATGACGGCCGGCGGCGTCTGCGCCGGCGCGAAAATCCCGACCCACGAGTCGATCTCCAATCCGGCGACGCCCGCTTCGGTCATCGTCGGCACGTCCGGCATCTCGGGATTACGCTTGCTCGCGAGGATGGCGATCCCCTTGGCCTGTCCGGACTTGATATAAGGGAGCGCCGCCGGCGTGGAGTCAAAGAACAGATCGACGCGGCCCGACAGCAGATCCGGAAAGGCGAGCGACGAGCCGCGATACGGAACCTCGAGCATCTTGATGGCGGTCATCGCCTGGAACGCGGCGCCCACCACGTGCTGGCCGCTGCCAACCCCGGCATTCGCCACCGCGAGGGTTCCCGGCTTCGCCTTGGCGGCCGCGATGATCTCGCCGGCCGTCCGGTAAGGCAGGTTCGGCGCGCCGACCAGCGTGTAGGAAATGTTGAGGATCAGCGCGACCGGGATGAGCTCGCGCAGCGGATCGTAGGGAAGCGTTTTGTAGAGACCGGCGTTGAACACGATATTGCTCAGCCCGCCGACCAGCAGCGTGTAGCCGTCCGCCGGCGCCGCGATCACCGCCTTGGTGCCGACGATGGTGCCGGCGCCGGGACGGTTCTCCACCACGAAGGACTGGTTGAGGCGCCGGCCGAGCTCGTCGGCGACGAGGCGCCCGAGCAGATCGTAGCTGCCGGACGGGCCGACCGGCACGATGATCTTGACCGGACGGTCCGGGTAAGTCTGTGCCTGCGCCGGCCCCGTGAGCATCAGGGCGAGCGTGACGGCCGTCATCATGACGGGACGTGACATCGTTTTCCTCCCGGCGGCCGTGTTGGGCCCCGGCCGCTCGTGTGCCGTTACATCGTTTTGTCGAACAGCTCTCGGCCGATCAGCATGCGGCGGATCTCGCTGGTGCCGGCACCGATCTCGTACAGCTTGGCGTCGCGGAGAAGCCGGCCGGTCGGGTAGTCGTTGATGTAGCCGTTGCCGCCGAGGCACTGGATGGCGTCGAGCGCGATTTTCGTGGCGCCCTCCGCCGCGTAGAGGATCGCGCCGGCGGCGTCCTCGCGAGTGGTCTGGTTCCGGTCGCAGGCGCGCGCGACTGAATAGACATAGGCCTTGGCCGCGTTCATCTGCACGTACATGTCGGCGATCTTCGCCTGCATGATCTGGAACGTGCCGATCGGCGCGCCGAACTGCTTGCGCTCGTGCACGTAGGGCATCACCACGTCCATGCAGGCCTGCATGATGCCGAGCGGCCCGGCGGCGAGCACCACGCGCTCGTAGTCGAGCCCGGACATCAGCACATTGACGCCGCGGCCGACCTCGCCGAGCACGTTCTGCTCCGGCACCTCGCAATCCTCGAACACCAGCTCGCAGGTGTCGGAGCCGCGCATGCCGAGCTTGTCGAGCTTCTGCGCGGTGGAAAATCCTTTCATCCCCTTCTCGACCAGGAACGCGGTGATGCCGCGCGCGCCGGCGTTCGGGTCGGTCTTGGCGTAGATGATCAGCGTGTCGGCTTCCGGACCGTTGGTGATCCAGAACTTCGAGCCGTTGAGCACGTAGCGGTCGCCCTTCTTGTCGGCGCGCGTGCGCATCGACACGACGTCGGATCCGGCGCCCGGCTCGGACATTGCGAGCGCGCCGACATGCGCGCCGGAGATGAGCTTCGGCAGGTACTTCTTCTTTTGCTCGGGCGTGCCGTTGCGGCGCAGCTGGTTGACGCACAGGTTCGAGTGCGCGCCGTAGCTCAGGCCGACCGACGCCGAGGCGCGCGAGATCTCCTCCATGGCGACGCAATGCTCGAGGTAGCCGAGGCTGGAGCCGCCGAACTCCTCCTCCACGGTGATGCCGTGCAGGCCGAGCTCGCCCATGGCCGGCCACAGGTCGCGCGGGAACGTGTTGGTCCGGTCGATCTCCTCGGCGCGCGGGGCGATGCGGTCCTGCGCGAAGCGCCGCACGCTGTCGCGCATCATGTCGGCGTCGTCGCCCAGGCCGAAATCGAAGGGTCGCGGCGTGTTGGGAATCATTCTGCTCTGCTGCCTGGCTTTGCGCGGGCGCGCGACGGCGCGCCCTCTGAAGCAGCAGAATCTAGCACCCTGCTTCGGGGATTAGAATGCGGCCCAGCCGGGCGGCGGCGTCTTGCCGGGATGCACGGTGCCGCACTTGGTGCAGGTACGCGCCTTCTCGTCGGCATAGAACGCTTCGAACAGCGGCGGCAGGTCCCTGACGATATTGGTGACCGGCAGCTCGACGCGATGCACCCGGTTGCCGCAGCCGAAGCAGAACCACTCGAAGCCGTCGCGGTCCTCGGCGCGGCGCGTTCCCTCGACCACCAGGCCGACCGAGCCGGGCATCGGCCGCTGCGGCGAGTGGCGTGTGTGCGGCGGCAGCATGAACACCTCGCCCTCGCGGATCGGCACGTCGTAGATCTTGCCGCCCTCCGCGACCTTGATGATGATGTCGCCCTTCAACTGGTAGAAGAACTCCTCGACCGGATCGTCGTGGAAGTCGACCCGCTGGTTCGGGCCGCCGACCACCATGACGACCATGCCGGTCTCCTCGAACACCAGCTTGTTGCCGACCGGCGGCTTCAACAGGTGTTGATGCTCATCGATCCACTTCTGGAAGTTGAACGGCTTGAAGGTGGAATGGATCTGCATGTTTCCTCCTCCCCTATGCCGCGGACGGCCGCGCGACGCCGCCGGGCAGTTTGAGCCCGCAGGTCTCGAACGCCCCTCGCACCGCGGCCTTCTCCGCCTCGGTCAGGTTCAGCATCGGGCGCCGCACCGGCCCGCCGGCCTGGCCGAGCAGGTCCTGCCAGTACTTCGCGTGCGCCGGCGGCTTCTCGGCCGGACGCGGGCGCGTGGGCGGCTTGCGAACCCGCTTGAGGCTGTGGCGGC
>Ga0081540_1001063_pt1 | contig 24430 bp, 26 predicted proteins | sample TabmetS2T1R1_FD_71024 | JGI IMG/M metagenome (GOLD analysis project Ga0081540, IMG submission 71024) | Tabebuia heterophylla rhizosphere microbial communities from the University of Puerto Rico - S2T1R1 | ecosystem: Host-associated > Plants > Roots > Rhizosphere ... | reverse complement strand
GGGAAGTACTTCGCCTGGAGCCCGGCGGAGCTGGAACTTACGCTCGGGGTCGAGGACGGCCGGCGCGCCGCGAAGGCGTACGGGGTGACGCCGCAGGGAACGTTCGAGCACGGGAAGAGCGTGCTCGAGCGGCGGGGGGCTGTCGCGGAGCTCCCGCCGGCGGGCTTCACCGTCACCGTGGAAGTCGTGTTGCTGCCGCCGCAGGCGGCCAGCGCGAGCGCGAGAGCCGGTACGGCCGCCGCGCCGAGGAGGCCGATGGATCTGTTGCGAGTCATGATCGCTCCGTTTCGAGAGGACGGTGGGTAAGCCACTCATCCTGGCCGCGAGCGGCGCGCGTTTCGTCGGCGCAGAGGTGACTCTTCCGGCTGCGTCTCCCGCGGTACACAGAACCGTCGTCTGGGCCTGCGGCGGTCGGCGAAAGAGGGGTCCCGGGCCCGAAGACGAGTGCGGCGCCCGCCGCAACCATCTGCGGGGCAGACGGCCACGCCATGCGCTTGCTCCCCCTCACCATCCTCGTCGTCTTCTGGCTCGTGGAGCGGCCGCCTCGTCCTGCGCTGGCCCTGCGGGCCGGAGCCGAGGTGAGCCGGCGGCAGCACGAACAAAGGGCCCCGGGGCGGGGGAGTCCCGGGGCCCTTGGCCGCCGGCGATCCGGCCGGCGCATGACCCGCGGGGGAGGAGGACGCAGCGGGCGCAACACATCGTCGCGCAGCACGACCGGTCTGTCGTCGGCCGCGGGACTGATCCGGGACGTACTCCCCGGGACGTACGCCGCCGGGTTCACGCGCCGATCGGCGGGCGCCCGACCGCACGCATCGCCAACCGCAGCTCGGAGCGCGACGCGATGTCGAGCTTCTGGAAGACGTGCGTGAGGTGCCCCCTCGACCGTGCGCGCGGTCACGAACAGGTTCTGGGCGATCTCGCGGTTGGTCAGGCCGCCCGCCGCCAGCTCGGCGATGCGCCCTCGATGTCGAGATCGGGGAGGACGCGGTCGAGTCGCCGCGGCAGCCACCAGGCCTTGCGGCCGAGCAGCGCGAGCACGGCGGGGACAAGCGTCATCCGCACCTCGCGAGACCGGGGGTGACGGCGGCGAGCGTCGGGATCATGGCTCGATGCTGACGCGCCGCCGCGACCAGTTCGTCGGCCTCCGGACCGGTCTTGCACCTACGCCCGCCGGGGTAGCCCCCCGGCCCACCATTCGATCGGCTCGTCGCCCGGAGGAGCCGCGTCGTCGTCCGCGGATGGTGCGGGTGCACGATGGGCGCGGCGGCTGGTGACCGCGATGCTCGATGGCCTCGGAAAAGCGAGGTCGCTCAACCGGCGGGCTCCTCGCGGGCCCGCCGATCACGCCCTCCCATCGGCTCCTCCGCGATCCAGGAGGCGCCGGTACACGGAGCCGTGAGTGACCAGCTGCTCGTGCGTGCCCTGCTCGACGACCCGTCCGTTTTCCAGGACGACGATCAGATCGGCGTTCCTGACCGTGGCCATCCGGTGCGCGATCACCAGCGTGGTCCGGCCCGCCTTCAGCTCGGCGAGACCGGCCTGCACCAGCGCCTCGCTCGCGGCGTCCAGGCTGCTGGTCGGCTCGTCGAGGAGCAGGAGCGACGGCTCGCGGACGAACGCGCGGGCGATGGCCAGGCGCTGCCGCTGCCCGCCGCTCAGCTGCGCACCGCGCTCGCCCACGGCCGTGTCGAGCCCGCGGGGGAGGGCGCGGACGAACTCGGCGCCGTGTGCCCGCTCCAGCGCGCTCCAGATCTCGGCGTCGGTGGCCTCCGGCTTGCCGACCCGGACCGCGTCGCGCACCGAGCCGGCGAAGAGGACCGGCTCCTGCGGCACCCAGGCGATGTCCGCGCGCACCGAGCCCCGGCTGTAGCGCCGCACGTCCTGCCCGTCCCAGAGGATGCGCCCGCCGGCCGGGTCGACGAAGCGGAGCAGCGCGGAGAAGAGCGTGCTCTTTCCCGCGCCCGAGGCGCCCACCATCGCCACCGTCCTCCCTGCCGGCACCTCGAGGGTGAGGCCGCGGAGCGCGTCCACCTCGCCGTACTGGACGCGGAGGTCCTCGAGGCGCAGGGCTCGACGGAGCGGAGGCGCCGGGTCGCCGGTGTCCGGAGGCACGCGGCGATCCTCCAGCTCGAACACCCGCTCCGCCGCGCCGACTCCGGCCACGACCTGGGTGATGGTGGAGGAGAGCGTCTTCAGCGGCCCGTACATGAGGAGCACCGCGCCCACGTAGGACATGAGGTGGCTCGCCAGAGACGCGTCGGCGCGCACCGCGCGGGCCCCCACCGCCAGCGCCAGCGCGAGGCCGGTGATCCCGATGAGCTCGATGGAGGGGCTCGCCGAGCCGCGGAGGCGGAGCGAGCGATCCATCTCCCGGAGGTAGCGCGCCTGCTCGGCGTCGAACGTCGTGCGCACCCGCGGCTCCATCCCGTAGGCCTGCACGACCGGCAGCGCATGCAGCTGCTCGGCGACCAGCGCGGTGAGATTGCCGAGGCTCCCCTGCGTCGCGCGCGCGGCCTTCTTCACCGCCCGGGCGAAGCGGGTGATGGGGATGAGCGCCGCGGGAAAGACCACGAAGCTCAGGGCGAAGAGCCTCCAGTCGAGCACCAGACACACCCCGAGCAGCGCGATCAGCTGGAGCGCATCCCGGACCCAGTGGGTGAGCGCCTGGGTGACCGAGAACTCCACCTGCGCGACGTCGGCGGTGAGACGGCTGAGCACGTCGCCGCTGGCGCGTGACTCGTGCGTCGCCGGCGGAAGGGCGAGCAGGTGCGCGTAGAGATCCGAGCGCAGCTTCGCCAGCGCGCGCTGCCCGGCCACCTGCATCCAGCCCGTCTGGAGCAGCTGGGTCGCGGCCTTGACCAGCGCCAGCGCGACCAGCAGCCCCGGCAGGAGCCAGCGGGCCCGGTCCGGTGAGGTGTACAGGCCGGCCAGGCGCATCGGCTCCGAGAGGAGGACGCTCCGCAGCAGGGGACCGATGAGCCAGGCGTAGCCCGCGGCGGCCGCGGCGCTGACCATCGAGGCGAGCACCGCCCCCACGACGAGGCGCGTCGACGGACGAAGGAGAGCGAGGAGCCGGCCGAGGGTGGAGGTCATGCCCGCCGACCAGCCATGCGTTCCGGCCCGTGCCGGTGTCAAGGATTGCCGGTTGCCCTCCCGATTCAAACCCTCACTCCTGGAATGAAGCTCGAACGCTCCGAGGCTGAGTCCGAGGTGCAGGGCATGCCGTCGAACGGCTGCGATGCCGTTCTGCACGACGGCCAGCGGAGGCGCGTCCTCTGGCTCATGGCCGAGTACTTCCGCACGCTCGGGTACTCCGACGTGAAGGCCCGGCTGCCGGGGCACATGGCTCCGGCGGTGCTGAGTGGGACGCTCGAGGACCACCGGCCCGACCTGACCTGCCGCCAGGCGGACAGCGCCCACACTCCGGTGCTGCTGGAGGTGGTGCTGCCCGAGACCCTCGAGGAGCAGGGGTCGGAGAATCGCTGGTCGCTCCTGGCCAGCGCGGCGCGGCTGTACGCGGCCGAGCTGCACTTCGTCGTCCCCCGATGGACGTCGCGCGGAAGCATCGAGCGCGGGCTCCGCCGGCGGCTCCACGACATGGACGTCCAGCCAAAGCGGATCTGGCAGGTCTGACGGCCCGCGTTGCCGGTCGACGCCCCTGCATTATGCTGGTGCGACACCCGGGGTGTGCCCCGGGCGATTCCTCCAGTGGGGACGAAGGGTTCGAACACGACCGATGGCAGCCTCTGCGACGAAGCGTGACTACTACGAGGTCCTCGGTGTGGCGCGGGAGTGCACGGCGGTCGAGCTGAAGAGCGCGTACCGGAAGCTCGCCCTGCAGTACCACCCGGACCGGAACCCCGGCGACCATCAGGCGGAGGAGCGCTTCAAGGAGGCCTCGGAGGCCTACGAGGTCCTGTCGGATCCGGACAAGCGCGCCCGCTACGACCGGTTCGGCCACGGGGGCAACGTCTTCGAGGGCTTCGGTGGGTTCAACCCATCCAACCTGAACGACGTCCTCGGGGAGATCTTCGGGGACATCTTCGGCGCGACGCGGTCACGGCGGGGCGGCCGGTCCCGGGGGGCCGACCTCCGGTACAACCTCGAGGTCACCTTCGAGGAGGCGGCCTTCGGCTCCGAGGTGCAGGTCCGCATCCCGAAGCCGAAGCGCTGCGAGCACTGCGAGGGCACCGGGAGCGCGGACAAGCGGACGCGAACCTGTCCGTCCTGCGGTGGGGCAGGCGAGCTCCGGTACACGCAGGGGTTCTTCTCGGTCAGCCGGCCCTGCTCGACGTGCGGCGGCGCGGGACAGACCGCGACCACGCCCTGCACCCACTGCCGCGGCGCGGGCAAGGTCGACGGCCAGACCACGCTGACGGTCAAGATTCCTCCCGGCGTCGACACCGGGACCCGCGTCCGCGTGGCGGGGGAGGGTGAGCCGGGCGAGCACGGCGGACCTCCCGGCGACCTCTACGTGGTCATCCACACGAAGGACCACCCGATCTTCGTGCGCGAGGACACCGAGGTGCTGTGCGAGGTGCCGGTGTCCTTCGTGCAGGCGGCGCTCGGGGCGCAGATCGACGTGCCGACCCTCGACGGCAAGCACCGGATGAAGATCCCCTCCGGGACGCAGAGCGGGAAGGTCTTCCGCATCAAGGGCAAGGGCATCCCGCATCTGCACGGCGGCGGGCGCGGCGACCAGCACGTGCGGATCCTGGTCGAGACTCCCACGCACCTGAGCGCCGAGCAGAAGGACCTGCTCGAGCGGTTCGCCGAGCTCTCCGGCGAGCAGACGCACCCGCAGACGAAGACCTTCTTCGAGAAGGTGCGCGAGCTGTTCGGCTAGCCGTCTCCGCAAGTTCGGCGTCCGATACTTTTGACAGAAGGCGCGGAAGTGTCCATAGTATCGGACATGGCGCGGACCTTTCACCCGATGTTCCCGGCGATCCAGCGGCAGCTGACGGCCGTGGGCGACCGCCTCCGGCTCGCCCGGCTCCGGCGCGGCATGTCCGCGTCGCTCTTTGCGCAACGGGTCGGGATCTCGCGAGACACACTCCATCGTCTCGAGAAGGGTGATCCGACGATCGCGCTCGGGACCTATGCAAGGGCACTCCGCGTGCTCGGCCTGGAGCGAGACCTCGATGCGCTGGCCCGGGACGACGAGCTCGGACGGAAGCTTCAGGACCTGGCGCTGACTCGTGGGCACGGGGACGAGTCGTCGTCGTGAGCTCGAAGCGGGAGCGAATGACGCTGGAGGTTCACCTCGACGCAGCGGAGCTCGGACCGCTGCGCAGAGTCGGGTTCATCCACAAGTCTTTCGCGCGTGGCGATGCTCCAATCTCGTTCGAGTACGACCGCGATTGGCTCGCGAGTGGTGCGGCCTTCATGCTCGATCCTCGCCTGGATCTCTTCAGCGGCGAGCAGCACTCGCCTCCGCCGAGGAGCTTCGGGATCCTGACCGACTCGGCGCCGGACCGCTGGGGGAAGGTGCTGATGGAGCGGCGCGAAGGCGCACGGGCTGCCCAGGAACATCGAGCGCCCCGGACACTCCACGAGATCGACTTTCTCCTCGGAGTCCAGGACCTCACACGCACGGGAGCGCTGCGCTTCTTCGACCCCGGCCGGCAGGTCTACCTCGACGACGGCGAACCAGGTGTTCCACCTGTGACCGATCTGCGGGAGCTCGCGCGCGTGAGCTCCCGCCTGGAAGAGCCGGGGATCGAGAAGCTTCCGGAGCTCGAGCGATTGCTCGCCGTGCTGATCGCGCCAGGGTCCTCCCTCGGGGGAGCTCGACCGAAGGCGAACTTCAAGGAAGGCCGAGCCCTCTGGATCGCGAAGTTTCCGAGCAGGGGAGACCGCTACGACGTGGGTGGCTGGGAGTACCTCGTTCACCGGCTTGCGAGTGCCTCGAAGGTCGAGGTGCCCGAAGCAAACCTGGCGAGGCTGAGCGAGCAGTACCGGACCTTCCGCGTGCGTCGCTTCGACCGACGCGGCGCCGCGCGTCGGATGTTCTCCTCGGCGATGACCCTGCTGGAGAAGGCGGACGGGGAATCAGCGAGCTACCTGGACCTTGCGCAGTTCATCTCCGACCAGGGAGCGAGGGACCACATCGAGGAGGATCTGGAGCAGCTCTTTCGACGGGTGCTCTTCAACGTCGTCGTGGGGAATCGCGACGACCATCTTCGAAATCACGGCTTCATCCGCGATTCGACCGGCTGGCGGCTCGCTCCGGCGTACGACCTGAACCCGAATCCCTTTCGTGCCGAGCACGTGCTCACGCTCGATGGGTCCAGCGCGGCCCCGGACGTGCCGACGGTGATGCGGACGGCCGAGCTCTACCGGGTCGAGGAGACAGCCGCCTCCCGGATCCGCGGGGAGGTCGAGCGTGCAGTCTCCCGGTGGAAGAAGGAGGCCGCGAAGCTCGACCTCGGGCGGGACGAGATCGCTCGGATGGCCGCGGTCTTCGAGAGCTGAGCCGGAGGGAGTGCTTCGCCCGCTCCGGACCGAGGTTCGCCCCGGTTCTGGCGCATGGAAGCGCCCGCCGCGCGTCGTTCATCCGGTGAGCGCGAGCTCGTCGCCGGTCTCCTCGCTCTTCCCGGAGCGCTGCGGGTGCAGCTCCTCGACGTCGGAGCCCGCCCGGCGGCGCACCAGCGCGTAGAGCACCGGCACCGCCATCCGGCTGATGAGCAGCGAGGCGACCTCTCCGGCGGCCAGGGAGATCGACAGGCCCTGGAAGATGGGGTCGAAGAGGATGACCGCCGAGCCGACGCTGACCGCCAGCGCGGTGAGGAGCATCGGCCGGAAGCGGACGGCTCCCGCGTCGACGACGGCCTGCTCGATCGTCAACCCCCGGCGAATCCCGTCCTCGGCGAAGTCGACCAGGATGATCGAGTTCCGCACCACGATTCCCGCGCCGGCCAGAGCCGTCCCGGCCAGTGATTTCGCGAAGATGGAGCTGCCGCTTGGTCGCGAGTTCTCGCGACCCACGAAAACTCGTGACCGAGCGTCCTCGCCTACCTGCGCCGCCTCCCCCGGTCATGGACTCCTCCCGGGAGCCTGTGGTCTCAGTCGCGGGATGACCGACGACTCTGCCGCGGGCTGGTTCGAGCTGTACGACTTGAAGGTGGAGGTCGTCGCTCCGCCCGGCGCAAAGATCTGGTGCGGCGCGCGTGCGGGCGATCACTTCACCCTCGAGGGGGAGATGCTCCGGCTGCCACCCGGGCAGGGGTTCTCGATCTACTCGATCGCCGCGGTCGTGCCGTTCCTGGCGGCGAAGCAGCGTGTGACGGATCCGAACGACTGGATGACCACCGACGCCGAGATCGCCTGTCCCGACCCGAACTGCCCCTCCCGTCTGCGCATCACCCGGACCGGCCGCCGCCGCTTCCGGCACGCCGACACCACTGCCGTCCCGCGTCCGGACGGCCCGTGATCCCGCGCATCGAGATCGTTCCGGGAATCATCCTCTCGCGGTTGATCAAGGGCGGCTGGCACCTGGCCGGAGATCACGGCGAGGTGGATCCGGATCAGGCGATCCGCGACATGGCGGCGTTCGTCGATGCGGGCATCACCACCTTCGACTGCGCGGACATCTACACCGGCGTCGAGGAGCTCATCGGACGCTTCCGTCGCGAGTACCCGGGCCATGCCGCCCGCCTCCGCGTCCACACCAAGTTCGTCCCCGACCTCGACGAGCTCGCCGGCGTAAACCGCGCCTACGTCGAGCGGATCGTGGATCGCTCGCTCCAGCGGCTCGGCGTGGAGCGGCTCGACCTGGTGCAGTTCCACTGGTGGGACCACTCCGTCGCCCGATACGCGGAGGCGGCCCTGGAGCTCGAGCGGCTGCGCAAGGCCGGGAAGATCGACCGCATCGGGGTGACGAACTTCGGCATGGCCGAGCTCGGCGAGCTCCTCGACGCGGGCGTCCCGGTCCTCACCCACCAGCTGCAGTACTCGCTGCTCGACGATCGCCCCGAGCACGGGATGGTCGAGCTCTGCCGGGCGCGGGGCATCTCGTTGCTCGCCTATGGGACCGTCGCCGGAGGCTTTCTCTCCGACCGCTGGCTGGGTCAGCCGTCCCCCGCCGAACCGCTCACCAACCGCTCGCTGGTGAAATACCGGCTGATCATCGACGAGTTCGGTGGCTGGCCGCTGTTCCAGGAGCTTCTCGCGGCGCTGCGCCAGGTCGCGGAGCGGCATGGCTGCGACATCGCGACCGTGGCGACCCGCGTGATGCTCGATCGCCCGGGAGTGGCCGCGGCCATCGTCGGAGCGACCAGCGCCGCGCATCTTGCCGCGCATGCCCGCGTCGGGTCGCTGGAGCTCGACCGGAAAGATCTGGCGCTCATCGAGGCGGTGACCCGGCGGCGAGAGGGCCCGCCTGGCGACGTGTACACGCTGGAGCGCGACCGCGACGGACCGCACGGCCGGATCATGAAGTACACGCTGAACCGCTGAGCCTCAATCGAGCGCGCCCGGCGCGCGACATCAGCGTCCCCCTGGTTCGGGGGGCTGAGCCTCAGCTCAGGATGCGGGAATCGGCTCGCGTCTCGGGACGAAGAGGCAGACCCCCACGGCCACCGCCGCATTCACCGCCATCGCGATGAGGCCCCGGTCCCACCCGGGAAGCGCGTTTGCCCACCACGCGTCCGCCGCGGGAAGCAGCAGGGAGAGGTAGCCGGCGACGATTCCCGCGAGGACGCCCGCCGCGTTCGCCCGTGACCAGACGAGGCCGAGGAACACCCCGGGGGCGAGCATCCCGATGGCGGCGTAGGCCGACAGCCCGATCTCCACCAGCGAGCGGTTCCGGGTGGTGGAGAGCCACACCGCGATCCCGGCGAAGGCGATCATCGCCGCGCGCGAGACCCACAGCACCTGACGATCGGAGAGATCGCCGCGCAGCGCCTCGACGACGTTGCGCCCGAAGATGGACGAGGCGACCAGGAGGAGGATCGAACCCGGCACGAGGGCCAGGAGGCAGACGGTCCCCGCGAGGAGGCCTGCGGTCCAGGCGGGGTAGAGGTCCGAGACCAGCTGCAGCAGCACCGCGTTCGGGCTCCCTCCTTCCGGGTGGGTGCCGGCGAGCCGCGCGGCGAAGCCGAGCAGGATGATGAAGAAGTAGGAGAGCGAGTACATCGGCTGCCACACGGCGTTGCGGCGGATCGCCGACTCGTCCTTCGCCGAGTAGATGAGCTGGAAGGTGTGCGGGAAGATCCACGTCCCGAGGGCGACGTTGAGCGCCGAGGTCACGAGCCAGGTGGTGGTGAGCCCCGCCGCCGGCTGCAGGCCCGGGAGCGAGCCGATCTCCGGCGTCAGCTCCTGCACCCTCCGGTAGACGTCGAGCATCGACGTCGCTCCGACCTTTCTGGACACGGTGAGGCTCAGGCCGACGACCAGGGCGATCATGAGGACGTCCTTCACGCCCGCGGCGAAGGCGGCCGAGCGCAGCCCGGCGAGGTACACGAAGGCCAGCATCACCGCCGCCGCGAGCAGCGCGGACTCCACCGGACCGAGCGTCGACCCCAGCGTGAGCCGGAGCGTCAGCGCCAGCGCGGTGATCTGGATCTGCACGTAGACCACCAGCGCGGCGATCCCCGCGAGCGCCACCACCACCGCGAGCCACCTCGCGCCGTAGCGATGGGCGAAGAAGTCGGCCTGGGTGATGAGCCCGTGGCGCCGGCCGGCGGCCCAGATCTGCGGCATCAGCCAGTATCCCACCGCCGAGGCGAGCGAGACCGAGGTGAGGGCGAGGTACGCCGGCGCGCCGTACGCCCACGCGTAGCCGGCGATCCCGAGGACGGCGAAGGTCGTGTAGATCTCCCCGGCGTTCAGGAACCAGAAGATCCACGACCCGAGCCGGCGGCCCCCGATGGCCCACTCGCTCATCGTGCGTTGCCGCGCCTGCCGCTGGCCGTAGAGGAACGCGCCGCCGACGGTCCCGAGGACGATCGCCAGGCAGAGGATCAGCGGCACGCCGCCCTCAATTCTCGCCCGTCGGCCGTGGTGGCGCGACTGCTTCAGCGCGGCGGTCGAGCACGAGCACCAGACCGATCACCGCCGTGGTCACGACCACGCCGGCCATCTGCCATGCCATGGGGAACGGCAGGCCGAGCGGACGGAGGCGCACGCCATTGGCCCACGGGACGAGCCCGACCTGCCAGAGGAAGGGGAGGAAGAGCAGCCAGCGATGGTGCCGTCGCGGCGCCGCGGAGGCGAGTGGGCTCAGGTCTCGCTCCGGGACGCGTGGCAGCAGGTCGGCATCGGACGGGTCCCTCGGTGGCCGGGTGTCGCGGGAACCGTAGCGGGGGACGGCCGGGCGCGCGAGGTCCGGGCCTCCTGCGCGCGGCGGTTGATTCTCGCATCAGCGACTCACCGCCGCGTCCCGGTTGACTCGGTGCGGCTTGCGGGCCGCGCGGCGGAGGGAGGATAGGGCACGCATGCTGACCCGAGTTGCCGAGAGCGAGGTCACGGTCCGCTTCGCCGAGCTGATGCGGCGAGCGCAGGCCGGAGAGACCATCCTCGTCGAGCGCGACGGCGTCGCCGTGTGTCGCCTGGGGCCTCCCGGGCCGGCCTGCACCCTCGACGACTTCGCCCGTTTCCTCGAGCGGATCCACGCCCAGGGCGGGGTGCGCGAGGTGACCGACTCGCCGCAGCGCCTGGCCTGAAGCTGGCAAGGGGCCGTCCCTCCCGCGCAGTCTGCTAAGGAGCGACCCCCATGAGGCACACCCGTGTCGCGGCTGCCGCACTGGCCGCCCTGCTCGCCGTCGCCTGCGCCAGCCAGGCGCCGCTGCCGGACCTCCCGGGAGCTCCGCCCCGCAAGCCGAGCGGGGAGATCCGCAAGGACCCCACCGCAGACCAGGCGCTCGCACAGGTGGAGTCGACCGCGCGCAGCCAGTCCAAGCAGAAGCAGGTCGAGATCTATCTGAACTTCCGCAAGGCCTACCCGGCCACCACGGCCGGCGAGGACGCGCTCTACAAGGCCGGCGTCCTTTCGTTCGAGCTCGGCGACTACGTGAACGCGCGGAAGCAGTTCAACGAGCTGCTGTTCGAGAACCCGCTCTTCCCGCAGGCGCAGGACGCCCGGCTCAAGCTCGGCCTCTCCGCGCTGGAGCTGAAGAGCTATCGCGACGCGTACCAGACCCTGCTTCCGCTCCGGGAGCGCGTCCCGCCCGAGCAGAAGGCGCAGCTGGAGGAGGCGCTCCGCCGCGCCGCGGAGGGTGCGCGCCTCTACGATCAGGCGATGAAGATGGCGCTGCAGAAGGTGGAGCAGGCCACGACGCCCGAGGACCGCACCGCCGCGCTGGCCCACGTCGGTGAGCTGGTGGACGCGCAGGTGGGATCCGAGGAGGTCGCGCGGGTGCAGGCCGATCTCTCGCCGTCGCACCCGGCCTGGCCGCTGCTGACCTTCAAGCTCGCGCGCGTGTACCAGCACACCCGCGACACCCCGAGGCTCAAGTCCACGTTGCAGTCGCTGCTCTCCAACGCACCAGGCAGCCCTTACACCGCCGAGGCGCAGGAGATGCTCGCTCGCGCCGACCGGGTGGGGCAGGTGCGGGGCCGGACGCTGGGCGTGCTGCTCCCGCTCACCGGCAAGTACAAGGCCTTCGGCGAGGCGGTGATGCGCGGGATCCGCCTCGCGCTCAAGGGGAGCGACATCGAGCTGGTGGTGAAGGACACGCAGGGAGACGGCACCCGCGCTGCGACGGCGGTCGAGGAGCTGGTCTTCAACGACGGCGCGGTGGCGGCGATCGGCCCGCTGTTCATCGAGGACAGCAAGCGCGCGGCGCTGGTGGCGCAGGACCTAGGCCTGCCGCTGCTCACCTTGACCCGGAGCGAGGACGTGACCGACATCGGCCCGTTCGTCTTCCGGAACATGCTGACCTACTCGGCGCAGACCCAGGCCCTGGTCGAGTGGGCGACGAAGGTCATGGGCTACAAGAGCTTCGCGATGCTCTACCCGAACACGCCGTACGGCGTGGAGATGACCAACGACTTCTGGGACCAGGTGCTGGCCCAGGGCGCGGCGGTCCGTGGAGCCGAGAGCTACACCTCCGACCAGACCACCTTCACCAGCCAGGCCAAGAAGCTGGTGGGGCGGTACTACCTCGAGGACCGCCGCGACTACTTCGAGGAAGTCCAGGAGGTCACGAAGGACGTGAAGGACAGCTACCGCCGGCGCAAGGCGGTGGAGAAGGCAAAGAGCAAGCTCGACCCGATCGTGGATTTCGAGGCGCTCTTCATCCCCGACGAGTGGCAGCGGGTAGGGCTGGTGGCGCCCGCGCTGGCGGTGGAGGACATCATCACCAACACCTGCGACCCGAAGGAGATCGAGAACCTCAAGAAGACGACCGGCAAGAAGGACATCCGCACCGTGACCCTGCTGGGCGGGAACGGCTGGAACTCGCCGAAGAACGGCGACGGCATCCCGCAGCTCGTGGAGCGCGGCGGGAAGTTCGTCCTCTGCAGCGTCTTCGTGGACGGCTTCTACGCGGATAGCAGTCGCGAGGCGACCAAGCGCTTCGTCCGCCTCTACAGCGAGGCGTACAAGGACTCGACGCCGACGCTCCTCGATGCGGTGGGCTACGACTCCGCGCGGATGATGCGCCAGCTCCTCGACCAGCAGGCCGCGTCGCTGGATCGGGCCTCGGTGCGGGACGGGCTCGCGGCCACGAAGAACTTCGAGGGCGCGACCGGGAGGACCAGCTTCAACCAGAAGCGAGAGGCGGAGAAACCGCTCTTCTTCCTCACCATCGATCCGAAGGGCATCCGGGAGATCCAGCCCACCGACCGGCTCAGCGGGTCCTGATCTCGACGCCGCGAGCGGGATGAGTTCTCAATCTTCCCGTTCGGCGACCAGCCTCGCCCGCACCTGAACGTCCGGCTGCATCTTGAACATCAGGAAGGAGGGCGGCGGCAGCCCGAAGTCCCGCATGTCGATCGTGCGCCCGCCCTCGATCTCCAGCGTGCGCGGGTCGAGCTGGCGCACCGTGACCACGACCTCGAGCGAGCAGGTCACACCGTGCAGTGTGAGCTGTCCGGTGAGGCGGCTCGTGCCCGTGCCGTTCCCTGGCACGCTGCTGGTCAGCTCGCCGCGGATCCGGGGGAACTTCCGGGAATCGAGCCGTCGCTGGAGCTCGCCATCGACCAGCCCGTTGCCCGAGCGAAGTCGCTCCGTGTCCACCTCGACGTAGGTGGGCGGGCCCAGGCGTGGCTGGTCTCCCCCGAGCTCCGCTTCCACCACGCCCTCCAGCCCGGAGGTGTTGACCCGGACCGGGTGGATGTTCGAGCGGGCTTCGGCCCACAGCTCGGACCGCTGTGGCGAGATGCGAAAACGGGCCAAGGCTCACGTCTCCCGGATCTTCACGAGCGGTTGGCGTTCGCGAATCGTGGGCGCGAGCGCCGGATCGCCAGGCACCGCATCGCAGTTGCCCCGACGCCTGAAAAACTCGCGCATGGTCCCCTTGTGGGCGCCGGCCCGCGGCGATGCAACCGCGGTCGGGTGAAATCAGAACGGCTGGAAACAGTCGTAGTTGTCCTGGCGGAGGATCCGTCCCTCGGCGTCGAAACGGAGGAACATCGCCGATGTACAGCGCATGACGTCGCCGGCCATCAGCGCCCCGATCGGGACGGCGAGCGTTCCCTCCCAGTCGACCTCCAGGGCGACCGTGGACCCGTCGGTCACCGCCGTGCGGACGCCGTAGCGCTGGGCGCTGACCGCCTTCCGCCCCGCCTCGAACGCCGCGCGGACGTCGGCGAAGCGGCGGGTCTTTCCCTGGGCGACGAGGCGGTTGGGGTGCTCGAGCAGGACGACATCGGGGTGCAGGAATGGCGCGAGCTCGTCGAACGACCGGGCCTGCTCGATGCACGCAAGGTACGCGCGGGCTCGCTGTACGAGGTCCATCGGAGCCTCCTGACGACTACCGACGGGACCATGCCACGCATCGGGACGAGGTTCGCGCTAGCGTCCGCCAGCCATGGCCCCTCCGAAGCGTCACAAGGCCCCTGCGCGACGCGCCGCTCCGGCGCGCAAGCGGACCCCGGCGAAGTCGTCGCGTCCAGCTGCCCGGCCGAAGGCCAAGCCGTCCGATGAGAGCGCCACCACGCTCCCGATCGACGTCCAGCCCGGCGCCGTCGACGAGGCGCTGCGGAAGGTGACCGACACGCTGCGGCAGTGGGCGAACGCGGGCCGCTACACCAAGGTGCGCTTCAAGTTCCGCGGGAAGCCGCTGCTGCCGGATCTGCCGCTGGCGGCGGTGGTCGCTGCCGAGGGCCTCACCTTCTACTGGACCGGGATCCTCCGCGCCCTGCTGGTCAACGTGGCGGGGCGCAGCGTGCTCGACGTCGAGCTGGTGAACGACTCCGAGGCGCACGTGCAGAAGGGCAAGGAGGAGCTGCTCAGCGGCGAGGTGGATCGCGCCATCGCCGAATTCCGGACCGCGCTGGCGAAGCAGCACGACAACCCGCGCGCGCACCTGAACCTCGGCATCGCGATGAAGCTCAAGGGCGATCGCGCCGGTGCGCGCGCGGCGCTGGAGAAGGCGAGGAGCCTCGACGTCGACGGGCCGGTGGGCAAGGAAGCGGAGCGCCTGCTCCAGGGCCTGAACGGCGGACCGGAAATGACCGGGCCGGGTCCGGCGTAGATCCAGGCGTGGACCTCCTCCTCAACGTCCTGTGGGTCATCCTCGGCGGCGGCTGGCTGATCTGCCTCGAGTACCTCGCGGCAGGGGTGCTGCTCTGCCTGACCATCGTGGGAATCCCCTTCGGTCTGCAGTGTTTCAAGCTGGCCAAGCTGGGTCTGGTTCCGTTCGGGCACGACTTCGACGACGCGCCCGGCGCCGGCGTGGGCAGCTTCGCGCTCAACGTGCTGTGGCTCGTGCTGGCCGGGATCTGGATCTTCCTCAGCCACCTCGTGCTCGGCGTGGGGCTGGCCCTGACCATCATCGGCATCCCGTTCGCGTTCCAGCACCTCAAGTTCGGGATGCTCGCGCTCGCGCCGTTCGGGAAGCAGCTGCAGCGCTGACCGCGAGCGGGCTCAGCGACTGGTGCGCCAGGTGCCCAGCGCGATGACGAGCATCGCGACGAGCCCCCAGGGCGGCGCGTGGAGCAGGAAGGTCCAGGCGGCCGTGTACAGCGTGCCATAGGCCACGGCGCCGAGGAGGACACCCGCGGCCCGTGACCCGGAGACGCCCCGGAGTCGGTGGCGTGCGACGACCAGCGAGCCACCGACGAGGAGAATCAGGTCCGGCACGAGGAACGCGGCAAAGGCCGGATCGAGCCCGCCGTAGGGGAAGAACCAGTCTCGCGCCGTGTGCGAGCCGATCACGGCCGCCCACCAGACGAGGACCGCCGCGGCCTGCGCCACGAGGTATGCGGCTGCTCGACGATCGGGCGTGGTTCCCGGCTGCGTGACGGTGGTCACGCTCGGAGTCTACCCGCCCCGGGCCGAGAGCGAGGCGAGGACCTCGGAGGCGTGCCGGTCTGGCGGGAACACCGGATACCAGACGCGCTCGATCCGCCCATCGCGCTGGAGCCAGCTGAGCCGGGCGAGCAGCACGAGCCCACCGATGGTCAACGTGGGAAGTCGAAGCGCGTCGGTCAGCGCCCGGGACGCGTCGCTCAGCACCGGGAACGGAAGATGGAGCCGCTCGGCGAGCTCGCGCTGGTAGGCCGGCTCCTGGGTGCTGAGCCCGAAGACCCGGATGCCGAGCTTGCCGAAGTCCGCGGCGAGGTCCCGGAAGGCACAGGTCTCGGGCGTGCACCCCCGCGCTCCGGGGATGAGGTCCCAGTCGGGCACGAGCGGAGGCTGTCCCGGCTGGCCGGTGCGCGGGTAGGCGAAGACGACGGCGCGTCCAGCGATGGTCGAGAGGTCGATCCGCTCGCCGGTCGTCGCCGGCAATGGGATGGACGGCACTGCAAGGCCGGTCAGATGTCGGGCGCGGCCGTCGTCGACGGGGACCGGAAGCCCCTCGGGAATGCTGGTGAGGTCTCGCGTCGTGTACTCCGCCATGGAGGGGCCTTCTAGCCAGCGGCGGGCGCTGCTGCCATCCTCAGCGCTGGAACGAGGGGATCCGTTGCACGGGGGGTCCTCCCATGTTCCACGCGCTGGCGTTTGCCGCGCTGCTCCTTGCGGTGGAGGAGGCGGTCGACGGCGAAGCAGTCGACGCCGGGCCACCGCAGGAGTTCCCTCGCATCGTCATGACCGGCGAGGTGCGCGACGCCGTCCAGCCGATCCCCGACGTGGTGGTGACCGTCACCAGCCCTTCGCTCCAGGGCGAGCAGGTCGTGGTCACCGACGAGCGCGGGCGTTTCCGGGTGCCGGGCTTGCCGCCCGGCACGTACACCGTGCGGCTGGAGAAGGAGACCTACCGCCCCTTCACGCGAACCGGAGTGGATCTCGTGTCGGGCCGCGACGCGGATCTCGGCGAGTTCGTGCTCCTTCCGGAGCCGCGCGGCGACTTCATCCCCTTCTGCGGCTGTTGCCCGCCCGCCGTGGACATCGGTGCGTCCCAGGGAGGAGTGACCGCGAGCCTCCTCGGCTCGGGCGTGGTTCCGCTGAGCAATCCGTTCGAGTCCGGCGGGGTGAGCCGCTCGTTCGACACGCGCCTCCGGATGTTCCCCGGTCTCTGGGCCGGACCGGAGGGAACACGCCACGGGCTCGACCCGGCGCGCGAGCTCTCGGCGCGGCTCGACGGAGTCTCCGTGCGCGAGCCGGTCGTCGGGCTGCTCGCCGTCCCGCTCGCCGGTCCGCTCGTCGATGAGTCCGCGGCGGTCACCGACGCGCCGGACGCGCTCCACGGCGGGAGCACCAGCGGATGGCTGGAAGGCACGACGTTCGGGGGCGGGAACGAGCTCCACGGGCGCATCTTCACGACGGTCACCCCGTCGTCGCTGGACTCGGCCTCGACCACGCTCGGCGACGTCGGGGCCGGGCTCGGCGGATACCTCGAGAAGGACAAGCTCTGGTTCGCCGTGGGCGGACAGTGGCCGTGGGCGGCCCCGGTGTCCCTGGATCCTGGAGCGCAGGGCCTGCTCCAGGTCACCGCACTTCTCTCGCCCGACGCACGGATCACGGGCCGGTACGTCGATGCCGGCGCGCGTCTGCTCGATCACGCGGTCCGGAGCCGCCTCGGCGTGGTGACGGGCAACTTCAGCCTGAACGACAAGAAGCTGCTCTTCGACCTCCACGGCTGGTGGATGGGCGTCTCGGACCGTTCGGCGTCCACGGCGCTCGACCTCTCGAGCCAGTCGCTCGGTGGAAGTGGGACCGCGACCCTGTTGATGGCCCTCTGGGGCCACCACGTGCTGAAGCTCGGGCTGGAGGCGCGCTCGAGCCACGCCGGTTCGGCCGGGCGCGACGTGCTGTCCTCCTATCTCGACGAGAGCTGGTCGGTCGCCGACAAGTTCACCGTGAACCTCGGGGCGAGGACCGATCTGCAACGACTCCGGAGCAGCGCCGGAGAGGCGACAGTGTCCGGCGGGCTGCTCCCACGGCTCGGTGTCGTGTGGGATCCGACGATGCAGGCGCGAGCGAAGATCTTCGCCTGGTGGGGACGACTCGAGGATGACGTGCCGCTCGCGCTGTTCCGGCCATCTCCGCAACCCCCGGCCTTCGCCTCCGGACTCCGCCCCCCGGCGGCCGAGTCCTGGTCCGTCGGGACGCAGCTCGAGGTGGCGCCGCTCGTCGTCGGACTTCGCTACACCGAACGTCGCCTGCTCTCCGCGATCGCGCGCCAGGACGGCAGCGACGGCGCCACGGTCCTCAATCCGGGCGAGGATGTGACGCGGCTCGAGCGAGGCGTCACCTTCACGGTCTCGAAGCCGTTCTGGGACCTCTGGACGATGGAGGCCAGTGCGCGGATCCAGTGGGTGCGCGCGAACGTCCTCGCGGCGGCGCTGCTCGACGGGAGACCGGTCGGTGTCCCGGTGGAGGCGTGGCTCCCGGAATTCAAGCTCACGGCCGGCAAGGAGTTCCCGGTCTCCCCGGTCTGCATGCTCCAGCTCGGAGCATCGATGGCCGTCTGGAGAACTGTTCCGGAGGCGGAGCGCCTCGTGCTGTCGGACCTCGATTGGCGCGACCGGGTCGACCTCCGCCTGGGGTTCGGCTTCAAGGACGGTCCGAGCGGCACAGTCGTTCTCTCGGCCGAGGCCTTCGACATCTTCGACTCGGGGCGGCGGCAGGGGAGCCTGGAGGGCCGCAGCGTTCGGTTCGCGCTCTCCGTGGGCTTCTGAGCACGCCGAGCGTGCAGCGCGCAGCGAATCGCAGAGGACTCGCGTCGCCCGGACGCGCTGGAAACCGTGACGTGCCCGTGCGTCCGCGAATCTGTGCGGTGCGGGAGCCCTCCGGCTCGTTACCATCGGCACATGGCTGCTTCGCCTCTCACCGTCGGACTGCTCGTCTTCCCGGACCTCACCCAGCTCGACCTGACCGGGCCGTACGAGGTGTTCTCCCGCGCGCCGGGGATGCGCGTCCTGCTGATCGGCACCCGTCCGGGTCCCATCCGCAGCGAATGGGGCCTCACCCTCGGGACGGATTGCACGCTCGAGAACGCGCCTCCGGTGGACATCCTCTGCATCCCCGGAGGCCCCGGCGTGAACGCGCTCCTGAGCGACGACGGGGTGCTCGACGCCGTCGCCGCCCTCGGTGAACGCGCCGCGTGGGTGACGAGTGTCTGCACCGGGGCGCTGGTCCTCGGAGCGGCGGGGCTCCTTCGAGGCCATCGGGCCACCACCCACTGGCTGTCGCACGATCTGCTGGCGGAGCTGGGCGCCACGCCGGTCGAGGCCCGCGTGGTGCGCGACCGGAACCGCATCACCGGAGGCGGTGTGACCGCCGGGATCGACTTCGCGCTCTCCCTCGTCGCCGAGCTGCGCGGCCAGGAGGTCGCCGAGCGCATCGCCCTGATGGTCGAGTACGCCCCCGCTCCCCCCTTCCGGAGCGGCTCGCCCCGGGAGGCCCCGGCGCGCCACGTCCAGACCGTCCGAAGCGAGCGAGCAGGCGTCCAGGAGGACCGGAGAAATCGCCTCCGGGAAGCCCTCCAGAGGCGTGGCGGGCGCCCCTAGGTGCCAGACACCTCGATACACCTCCAAGAGCGATTGACCCAAGGGTTCCGGGCAGTTAGGTAGAGGGAAGCCCCTCATGTCCGACGACCTTCCGACTCCTCCTCCGCCCCCGTCTCCGCCGGGTGGCGGCGCCGGTGATCTCGTCCCGATCAACATCGAGGACGAGATGCGCCGGAGCTATCTCGACTACTCGATGTCCGTCATCGTGGGTCGGGCCCTTCCCGACGTGCGCGACGGTCTGAAGCCCGTGCACCGCCGCATCCTGTACGCGATGCAGGACGAGGGGCTGCTCCACAACCGCAAGTACAGCAAGTGCGCCGGCGTCGTCGGCGAGGTGCTCAAGAAGTACCACCCGCACGGCGACGCGAGCGTCTACGACGCGCTCGTTCGTCTCGCCCAGCCCTGGAACCTCCGCTACCTGCTCGTGGACGGGCAGGGGAACTTCGGCAGCGTCGACGGGGACTCCGCGGCCGCCTACCGGTACACCGAGTGCCGGATGACCGAGCTGGCCGAGGCCATGCTCGCCGACATCGACAAGGAGACCGTCGACTTCGGCCCGAACTTCGACGACTCCACCAAGGAGCCGCTGGTCCTCCCCGCGCGCTTCCCCAACCTCCTGGTCAACGGGAGCTCGGGCATCGCGGTGGGGATGACCACCAACATCCCGCCCCACAACATGCGGGAGGTCATCGACGGCACGCTGCACCTGATCGACCATCCGAAGGCGACCGTCCGCGAGCTGATGCAGCACATCCCCGGTCCGGACTTCCCGACCTTCGGGTTCATCCTCGGCCGCGAGGGCATCCAGCGCGCCTACGAGACCGGCCGCGGCCAGATCACCCTGCGGGCGCGCCACGTCATCGAGACCGCGGCCAAGGGCGAGCGCGAGTCGATCGTCATCAACGAGATCCCCTACCAGGTGAACAAGGCCCGGCTCACCGAGAAGATCGCCGAGCTCGTCCGCGACAAGAAGATCGACGGCATCAGCCAGATCCGCGACGAGTCGGACCGCAAGGGGATGCGGCTCGTGCTCGAGCTCAAGCGCGACGCGATCTCCGGCGTGGTGCTCAACAACCTCTTCGCCAACACGCCTCTGCAGACCACCTTCGGCATCGTGCTCCTGGCGATCGACGGTGGCCAGCCGCGCACGCTCAACCTCAGGGAGCTGCTCGAGCGCTTCGTCAGCCACCGCCGGGAGGTCGTCACTCGCCGCAGCCGGTTCGAGCTGCGCAACGCCGAGCGCCGGATGCACGTGGTGGAGGGCCTCCTGGTCGCGCAGGACATCATCGACCTGGTCATCACCATCATTCGCAAGTCGCGCGATCCGGACGAGGCCCGGTGGGGCCTGATGCACGTGCTCTCGCCGTCGCTGTACGAGCACGAGCGGTTCGTCGATCTGCCCCGGCTCGACCTCGAGGCCGCGAAGGTGCAGATGGAGGCCCTGGTCGCTCGCGCCAGGGCGGAGGAGCCGACCTATGCCGGGCTCCAGCACCGCTACGAGGACGGCGGCTTCAGCGAGGAGCAGGCCAAGCAGATCCTCGAGATGCGGCTGCAGCGCCTCACCGGCATCCAGCGCGAGGAGCTGTTCAACGAGCTCGTCTCGCTCACCCGGGAGATCACGCGCCTGCGCGACATCCTCGAGAACGAGTCCTCTCTCCTCGACGTGGTGAAGACCGAGCTCCGCGAGGTGCGGGAGAAGTTCGGCGACGAGCGGCGGACGGAGATCACCGGCGAGGCGTCCGAGCTCACCAGCGAGGACCTGATCGCCGAGGAGGACATGGTCGTCACCGTGTCCCACGCCGGATACGTCAAGCGCAGCCCGCTCACCGAGTACCGGTCGCAGCGGCGCGGAGGGCGCGGGAAGACCGGCGCGTCGATGAAGGAGGACGATTTCGTCTCCGATCTCTTCGTCGCCAGCACCCACGCCTACCTGATGCCCATCACCACCCGGGGCAAGCTCTACTGGCTCAAGGTGCACGAGATCCCGGCGGCGAGCCGCACCGCGCGCGGCAAGCCGATCATCAACGTGGTCCAGATGGGCGAGGGGGAGAAGCTGGCCTCGATCCTCGTGACCAAGGGCTTCGAGGACGGACGGTTCGTCTTCTTCGTCACCCGCAAGGGCGTGGTGAAGCGCACCGACCTCAACGCGTTCTCCAACGTGCGCTCCGCGGGGATCATCGCCCTCGGGGTGGACGACGGTGACTCGCTGGTCGCCGTGTTCATCACCGACGGGACCAAGGACGTGCTGCTCTCCACCGCGCAGGGGATGAGCATCCGCTTCCCCGAGAGCGAGGTCCGCTCCATGGGCCGCCAGGCTTACGGAGTGAAGGGCATCACGCTCGAGCAGGGCGACGAGGTGGTGGGCGCCGACGTGGTCGAGCCGGGAACCACCATCCTCACCGTCACCGAGAACGGCTATGGCAAGCGCACCGAGGAGTCCGAGTACCGGGTCCAGGGCCGCGGCGGCAAGGGCATCATCGACATCAAGACCACCGAGCGGAACGGCAACGTGGTCGGCCTGGCCCAGGTCAACGACCGCGACGAGGTGATGCTGGTCACCAACGGCGGCATGCTCATCCGGATCAAGGTGCACGACATCTCGGTCATCGGACGGAACACCCAGGGCGTGCGGCTGATCACCCTCGAGAGCCCGGGCGAGAAGGTGAGCAGCATCTCCAAGCTCCCGGAGTCGAGCGACGAGAACGGCGATGGCGGCAACGGTGAGGAGATCACTCCGCCCGCCGAGCCGCAGAGCTCCGATCCCCCCGAGGGCGGGGAGTCCTGACCGTGGCCTTCGAGCGCACCCGCACCCTCGGCAAGCTCTGGAGCTACCTCCGCGACCCGGGGGTGGGGACGTGGCGGAAGCTCGTCGGCCTGGCGGCGGTGGCGTACGTCATCTGGCCGCTCGACCTCATCCCGGACGGGATTCCGGTTCTCGGCTGGCTCGACGACGCCGGCATCCTCGCCGCCGCCGCGGCGTTCCTCGTCGCCGAGGTGCGCCGGCACGAGCGGCGGCTCGGGCGGCAGGACGAGAAGACCATCGACGCGCGCTGATCACCCTCCGCGGCGCCTCAGGCCGCGAGCTTGTGCAGCGTGCTGAGCAGCTCGTCGGCGGTGAACGGCTTCGGCACCACCGCCTGCACGCGGACGCCCTGGCGGTTCAGCGTGTGCAGCATGATGTTTCCCGAGCCGGAGATGATCACCACCCGGAAGCGGCGCGCGTCGGGACGACGGTCGAGCTGGTCCAGTACCTCGTCGCCCTGCATCCGGGGCATCTCCTGGTCGAGGACCAGCAGCACGTCGCCGGAGATCTCGGTCGCCGCCTCGAGCGCCTCGCAACCGTCGGCCGCCTCGACCACCGTGAAGCCCTCGTCGCGAAGCAGATCTCCGTAGGCTCCGCGGATGAAGTGATCGTCGTCGACGAAGAGGACTGTGGTGCGGCCCATCGAGCGGTGCGCTCCACCGATGATCCTGTCTGGATCGTTCGGGCCTGTGCAGAGAGTCCCCCCGGACCCGAGCCGGAGCGCTGGTGACTCCGGTCCCTGGGGGCGGACGTACGGGCCGTGCTCCTCGTCTGGGACCCGCATTCCGCCGGTCAATCGAGCCTTTCCGCAGGGTGCGACGGCACCCCCGCGAGGCCAGGGTCGGGCATCCCCTGGGCGCAACTGCCCCCGGCGTTGGCTTGAGCCCGGGGGGCGGGGGGGCCGAAGCTCCCGGCGCCATGCTCGACCGGGACGGCCTGGAGGCTCTGTGCAGGGCACGCGCGCGGCTCCGGGCTGCCGGCGACGAGCGGGTTCGCATCCGCCGGCTCGCTGCCGAGAGCGGCCTTTCCCCGCACCACTTCATCCGGCGATTCAAGGCGGTGTTCGGCGACACGCCTCACCAGGTCGCGGTGCGCGCCCGGCTCGAGCGCGCCAAGGAGCTGCTCCTCGACAGCGAGGAGTCGGTCACCGGCATCTCCCTGCGCCTGGGATTCGCCAGCCTCGGGACCTTCAGCGCCCGCTTCGCTCGAGAGGTGGGGATGTCTCCCTCGAGGTTCCGGCGCCTGGCCGTTCGCTCGCGGCCCGAGGCGATGAGCTGCCTCGGACTGATGACCGGCGAGCCATTGCGGCCGGAGAGCAATTTCGAAGAAGCGCCGGCGCGGGCGATCCGGGGACACTGAGCGCTCCGCTCACCGGAGGGCACCGTGCGAATCAAGCTGACCAGCATCTTCGTCGAGGACCAGGCCCGGGCGCTGGCTTTCTACACGGACGTCCTCGGTTTCGTGAAACGCCAGGACATCCCCGTTGGCCAGTACCGCTGGCTGAGCGTGGTCTCTCCGGAGGGGCCGCAAGATCTGGAATTGTCGCTCGAGCCCAACGCGAACCCCGCGGCTCGGACCTACCAGGAAGCTCTCTTCAAGCAGGGAATTCCGCTCACCGCCTTCGAGGTGGACGACCTCGATGGGGAGTACCGGAGGCTGCGCGGGCGAGGGGTGGTGTTCACCCGGGAGCCGACCGACACCGGTCCGGTCCGGATCGCGATCCTCGCCGATACGTGTGGAAACCTGGTCCAGCTCTACCAGAAGCGCCGCTGACCGTGCGCCTGGTGGCGCCGGAGTGGGACAACGCCCACGAGTCACGCCCGTCTCACTGGAGAGATCCTCGTGCAGCGCTCGAAGCTGCGTTACCATTTCAACCGTGACCGAGGCTTCCATCCAGAGCGTCCGCACTCCCTACGTGCTCGTCGTCGACGACGAGGCGTTCTTCCGTCGCCTGCTGAGCGAGACGGTCGAGCGCCAGGGCTACACGGTGCTCGGCGCGCGCGACGCGAGCGAGACGCTCCGCTTCTTCGAGCGCGCCGCCGCCGATGACACGCCGGTCATCGTCGTGCTCGATCTCATGCTTCCGGGGATGAGCGGCATCGAGCTCCTCTACGGGCTCGCGCGCCGGGTGGGCGCCCGCGTCCGCTTCATCCTCTGCTCCGCGCACAGCGCGCTGGACCAGGTCGCTCCGCAGCACCCGCTGGTCTCTGGCCGTCTGGCCAAGCCGGTGGAGCCGGGCGAGCTCGAGTCGTTGCTGGCCTCGGCGCGCTCGGCGCTCGAAGCAGCCACCGTCCACTAGCCTCCGCCCGGCTTGACTCGCCGCGGGGCGCGTCCTATTCCTGCGCGCCCTCGTGCCGTCGGCCTCTCGGGGTTGCCGGAGCGGGGGCGTCTCACGCCCAGGTAGCTCAGTCGGTAGAGCAGGGGACTGAAAATCCCCGTGTCGGTGGTTCGATTCCGCCCCTGGGCACTGTTTTCGCTGGGTTGGCGCGCCGAGAACGTCCATTTCGTCCACGTTTTCCGGCCGAATCCACGCTGACTGATGCACCGGCGATGCAGTCCGGAGCGAAG
>Ga0081540_1001062_pt1 | contig 24441 bp, 24 predicted proteins | sample TabmetS2T1R1_FD_71024 | JGI IMG/M metagenome (GOLD analysis project Ga0081540, IMG submission 71024) | Tabebuia heterophylla rhizosphere microbial communities from the University of Puerto Rico - S2T1R1 | ecosystem: Host-associated > Plants > Roots > Rhizosphere ... | reverse complement strand
GAGACGCCGGTCGCGTCAATCACTTCAAGCGCACGCACGACCCGTTGCGTGTCATTCGGCCTGACTTTGGCGGCCATAGCAGGATCGCGGGCCGCAAGCTCAAGGTGAAGCTCGCCGGCTCCGAGCGTCTCCGCTTGCGCGCGCCAATGGGCACGGACCTCCGGCGGAATGTCGGGAACAGGCGCCAAACCCTCAAGCAAAGCCTTGAAATAGAGGCCTGTGCCGCCGACCAGGATCGGCACGCTGCCAGCGTTTTGCGCCTCTTTGATCGCTTTCGACGCATCTTCAAGCCAGCCTCCAACCGAATACGCTTGGCTCGCAGAGATCGTGCCGTAAAGGACGTGCGGAATCCGCCGCATCTCGGCCTGCGCGGGCCGCGCCGCGAGCACGTCGAGCTCGCGATAGACCTGCATCGAATCGGCATTGATGACGGTGCCGCGCAAATCCGAAGCGAGCGCAAGGGCCGTAGCAGACTTGCCGCTCGTCGTCGGCCCGGCAATGAGAATTGAAAGGGGCGTCAGGGCCTAGCTCGTCGGCACGGCGACAAATCGGAGTCCGCCCTTGGCGTCGGACAGCAGGAACAGGACCGACTTGCGGCCGGACTTCCTCACCGCGAGCAGCCGCGCCTTGACGTCCTGCGGTTGCTTCACCTTCTCCTGAGTCACCTCGACGATAACGTCGCCCGGCTTCACGTCTTTCTGTGCCGCCGGGCTGTCAGGCTTCACCTCGGTGATGACTACGCCTTCCACCGATTTGCCGATGCCATATTGATTGCGCAACTCGTCGGTCAGCGGAGCTATGGACAGTCCGAGTAGATCCTCCTTCTCGACCTCGGCTTGGGGTTGGCCCTCCTCGCCCTTGACCCCATCAGCGGCTTCCTCGTCCTCGGGCAATCGGCCAACCGTGACCGTGACGTCCACCATCTGGCCATTGCGCATGAGCTCTATTGGCACGGCCTTGCCGATGGCAGTCGCAGCAACGGCGCGCGGCAGGCTGCGCATGTTGTCGATGGGCTGGCCGTCGAATTTGAGGATCACGTCGCTTTCCTCGATGCCCGCAGCGGCGGCCGGGCTGTCAGGCGAGACCTTGGCGACCAGAGCGCCCGCCGGCTCTTTGAGTCCCATGCTCGTGGCGATCTGCTCGGTCACGTTCTGCACGTGCACGCCGAGCCAGCCGCGCCGCGTCTCGCCATATTGCTTGAGCTGATCGACCACCTGCACGGCGCTGTTCGAAGGCACGGCAAATCCGATGCCGATCGAGCCGCCGGTCGGCGAGATGATGGCGGTGTTCACGCCGATCACTTCACCATCCATATTGAAGAGCGGTCCTCCGGAATTGCCCTTGTTGATGGCCGCGTCGGTTTGCAGGAAATCGTCGTAGGGACCGGAGTTGATGTCGCGCTGCTTGGCGGAGATGATGCCGACCGTCACCGAGCCGCCGAGGCCAAAGGGGTTGCCGATTGCCATCACCCAATCGCCGACCCGCATCTTGGTCGAGCCGCCGAAGGCGACCGAGGGTAGTGGCTTTTTGGGCGTCACCTTGAGCAAGGCGAGGTCGGTCTTGGTGTCCTTGCCGAGAACCTTGTCGACCTTGAGCTTGCTGCCGTCGTGGAAGTTGACGATGATTTCGTCGGCCCCGTCGATGACGTGATTGTTGGTGACAACCAGGCCTTCCTTGCCGTCGATCACGAAGCCCGAGCCGAGCGAGGAGACCTTGCGATCGGCCGGCGAACGCCCCCCGCGGCGGTTGAAGAAGTCCTCGAAAAACTCCTCGAAGGGTGCGCCCTTGGGCACGCGCGGCAATGGCACGCCCTCGGGACCCTTCATGGTCTGACTGGTCGATATGTTGACGACGGCATCGATCAGCTTTTCAGCCACGGGCGCCACGCTGGTCGGCCCGTTGCGCATCTGTGACGCGGCCGGCGTCAGCAGGCCCACGCACATCGCCACGGCGACACCGCCGCCATAAAGCAACGCCCGCGCTCCGGCGCGGCGCTTTCGGCCTAAGGTGCTGCTGATGAAGGTTATCCTTGCTGCAACAAGCCGGCTCATGGCCACTGTCTCCTCACCGTTCGCCGACAACGACTGTCACCGATCAGAAATTCCACGCCGCGCGGCCCGCCCGCGCTAGAGCTTAGCCTCGAACCAGCCAAACCAGTACTACGCCCGCCGCCACGGCGGCCGCGCCCGCCGCGCGCAGGGCCTGGTCGGGCATTTGCTGAGCCGCCGTCAACAGCCGCAACCCCACTTGCGGGGCAACGGCCCACAACAAACCCTCAATTACCATAACCAACCCGATGGCAACGAGAAGGTCGCTCATTGCTTGGGTTGAGCTCCTTGCTGCGGCGGACTTGGGTTGGTACCGGGGCTGTTGAAATACTTGAAAAACTCGCTGTCGGGCGCCAGCAGCATGCGCGTGTCGCTCGGTTTGATGCCGGCCTCGTAGGCCTGCATGGAGCGGTAGAAGGCAAAAAAGTCCGGATCGCGGTTGAAGGCGTCCGCGAAGATGGCATTGCGCTGGGCATCGCCCTCACCACGCGTGCGCTCGCCCTCGCGCATCGCCTCGGCCTTGATGATGGTGACTTCGCGATCGGCATTGGCCCGAATCCGGTTGGCTCCCGCCGAGCCCTCGGCGCGAAACTCGGCCGCCTCGCGTTGGCGTTCCGCGCGCATGCGATCGAAAATATTCTTGGAATTCTGCTCCGGTAGATCGGCGCGCTTAATCCGCACGTCGACCACCTGCAACCCGAACTCCTTGCCCTCCTCGTTGACCTGGTTGGCGATCTGCTTCATCAGGGCTTCGCGCTTGTCACGCACGACGTCCTGGAAGGTTGCCGAGCCGAGCACGCGGCGCAGCGCCGATTCCGTGATCGGGCCGAGGCGCGAACGCACGTTGCGCTCGTCACGAATGGTTTGGTAGAACAGCAATGGGTCGGTGATGCGATAGCGCGCGAACGTGTCGACCACGATGCGCTTTTGGTCGGATGCCGTCACCTCCTGCGGTGCGGTATCGATATCCAGGATGCGCTTGTCGAAATAGTCCACGGTTTGCACGACCGGGATCTTCCAGAACAATCCAGGCTCGTTGATGATGCGGACCGGCTTGCCGAATTCGAGCACGATCGCCTGCTCGTTCACATGCACGATGAAGAACGAGAAGTAGGCGGCGGCTGCGACGACGCCAAGCAGCACAACCAAGCTGGCGGCAAGGGCTCTCAGCATTGCTCGTTACCTATTCCTTTTCCTTGGGCTTTCTTTGCAGTTGATCGAGCGGTAAAAACGGCACCACGCCTTGCCCGCCCTTGCTGTCCAAGATGATCTTGTCGGTGCCGCCCAGAACGCGCTCCATGGTCTCCAGATACATGCGTTTGCGGGTGACGTCGGGCGCCTTCTTGTATTCATCGTAGACCTTGAGGAAGCGCGCCGTTTGCCCGGTGGCCTCGGCCACGGACTGTTCCTTGTAGGCCCTTGCGCCCTGCAGGATGCGCTCCGCCTCGCCGCGCGCTTCCGGCACCACGCGATTGGCGTAGGCGAAGGCCTCGTTTTGCAGACGCTCCATGTCCGCACGCGCCGCCTGCACATCGCGGAAGGCATCGATCACCTGGGTCGGGGGATCGACCTTCTGCAACTGCACCTGATCGATGCGCACGCCCGCCCCGTAGGCATCGAGCAGGCTTTGCATCAGCTTTTGCACGGCCTGCTCGGTCTTTTGCCGCGCCTCGGTGAGGATGGGTTGGATGTTGGACTGGCCGATCACCTCGCGCATGGCGCTTTCGGCCACCTCCTTCACCGTCACCTCGGGGTTTTGGATGTTGAAGAGATAGTCGCGTGCATCCTTGATGCGCCAAAAGACGACGAAGTCGACGTCGACGATGTTCTCATCGCCGGTCAGGATCAGGCTTTCCTCCGGTACGTCGCGAATGCCGCCGCCAAAGCCGCGCGTGCCGGTGCCCGAGCGCATGCCGACCTCGATGATGCGCTGTTGCGTCACCTTGGGCAGGCGCACCTCTTCGATCGGGTAGGGGAGACGGAAGTGCAGCCCCGGCGGCTCCGCCCGCGTCGGCTTGCCGAAAAACATGACGATGCCGAGTTCGTCGGCATTGACGCGAAAGGTGAAGGCATAAAAGGCCAGCACCGCGGCCGCCACCACGGCGATCAAAAACACCAGCGATCCCGGCAGGCCCGAGCCGCCGGGCATCACCTGCTTTAACTTGTCTTGGCTACGTTTCAGGATTTCTTCGAGGTCGGGCTGATGATGGGGACCCCCGCCCGAAGGGCCCTGGCCCCAGGGTCCGCCGCTCCCGCGTCGGCCGCCGCCTCCACCGCCACTCTGATTGCTCCAAGGCATCGAGCTTGCCTCTCCCGTAGGTCCCCTAGGGCTGTCGCTGGGCCCTTCGTTCCGGATCGAGCCGAAACCGCCCACTGCCGTCGCCCGGTGTTGCAAGGAAATCCGCGTGCTGGTCGCTTATAGGGCACACTCCTACCGCGCGCAAATCAGGCCCCGCGCCTTGTGCCATATGGGGTTTGCGGGCTGCTAGGACCAACGGCTGGCAAGATTAACTTTTCTTACGCTCCAAGACGATGAAATCGGCGCAATATTGGTCACGCGGCCCCTTTGGCATCGCTTCGCGCGCCACCTCCTGCCACGTTTGGGGATCGAACTGAGGCAGCCAAGTTTCGCCCGGCGGGGTGGCCTTGACCGAGGTCAGATAGATGCGGTCGGTCAGCGGCAGGGCGGCGCGGAAGACCTCGGCACCCCCGATGATGGCCACCTCATCGACCCCTTTTTGGGCCGCGAGCCGCCGGCCCAATTGAACGGCCTCCCCAATCTCCGCCACCACCGCGACGCCCGGCGGCCGGAAGGTGGGCTGGCGGGAGAGCACGATATTGTCGCGCCCGTCGAGCGGTTTGCCGATCGACAGATAGGTTTTGCGGCCCATGATGACGGGCTTGCCGAGGGTGAGCGCGCGAAAGCGTTTGAGGTCGGACGGCAGCCGCCAGGGAAGGGCACCGTCACGGCCGATCACCCCATTGGCGGCAGCGGCCAGCACAAAAGCGATGCGCACCACCGCGCTCACACCGCCACCTCGGCGCGAATGTGCGGATGCGGGTCATAGCCGCTGAGACGGAAATCCTCGTACCGGAAGTCGAAAATCGAGGCGACCTCGGGATTGATATGCATGCGCGGCAAAGGCCGCGGCGTGCGGGCGAGCTGCAGGTCTGCCTGCTCGAGGTGGGTGAGGTAGAGATGGGCGTCGCCGAAACTGTGCACGAACTCGCCCAGCGCGTGACCCGTCACCTGCGCCATCATCATGGTCAAAAGCGCATAGCTTGCAATATTGAAGGGCACGCCCAAAAAAACGTCGGCGGAGCGCTGGTAGAGCTGGCAGGAGAGGCGGCCATCGGCCACGTAAAACTGAAACAGGCAGTGGCAGGGCGCCAGGGCCATGCGCGGGAGGTCGGCCGGATTCCAGGCCGTCACGATCAAGCGTCGGCTGTCGGCCCGCCGCTTAAGCGCCTGCACCACCTCGGCGATCTGATCGATGCTGCCACCATCAGCGGTGGCCCAGGACCGCCACTGGGCGCCGTAGACCGGTCCAAGGTCGCCCCGGGCGTCCGCCCAGTCGTCCCAGATGCCTACCCCGTGCGTCTTGAGATAGGCCGTGTTGGTGTCGCCGCGCAGGAACCACAAGAGCTCGTAGATCACGGATTTGAGATGGATCTTTTTGGTGCTGACCAGCGGGAAGCCGGCATTGAGGTCGAAGCGCAGCTGGTGGCCGAAGACGCTGAGCGTTCCCGTGCCGGTGCGATCGCTCTTGCGAACGCCTTGCGTGCGCACGCGGCGCAGGAGGTCGAGATAGGCCTGCATCCCATTAGTTTAGTGCGATTCCCCAGCTAGCCAATGGCGGCGCCGGGGAGAGCCACGAAGCGAAGCATGCATACGATCAAGGAGTTGTAGAGCGCATGGCAAAAAATCGGCACCCGCAGGCTGCCGGTGCGCCACAGCATCCAGGAAAAGAACAGGCCGATCGAAAAGACTTCGAGGATCCCGATCACGGAATAGCCGGCGTGCAAGGCCGTCCATAGCACCGTGCTGACGAGCGCGGCACCGGCAAAGCCGAGGCGGGTTTTGGCGAGCGCGGACAACAGAAAGCCGCGAAACAGCAGCTCTTCGGAAAGCGGGGCGCCGATGCCGACCACCAGCAGCGCCAAGCCCCAGTTCGGGCCGGCGGCGACGTCCACGAAGGGGCGCAGATCGGCGAACATGTCGCCCGAGACCAGGAAATACTGAACAATGCTCACAATTACTTGCAGCACCACCATTGCGCCGATGGCCGAGAGATAAACGCCGGCGCCTGCCACCGGGGCCTTGAGCGCCAGCACCTCGCCCAAGCGGCCGCCGAACAGAAGGCTTGCCAACAGCGTCAGGGCAATGGTGGTCGCCTGCCACACGCCCAGCGTCCGCAGCGCCACATGCCCGTGCATCATCGGGCTCGCGGTCCCCGGCGGCGGGTTCAAATTGGCCGCGCCGACAAAAACTACTGCCGCCAAAATGCCCACAAGCGTGATCAGGGCCGCGGCCAGGACGGCCCAGCCGGGGCGCCAGGGCGTTTGCGCGCGATAGGCGGGCTCGCCCAGAACGAGGCCGCCGGCGGCGCGAGATGGCTGACTTTCCAACACGGTTCCTCGCCGCGAGCCTTGCTTGGGATGCCGCCATCCCTTTGGCTGGCAGGCCTTGCATAGGGAAGCTTTTTTTTGGGGCCAAGTTTTCCTATATTAGAGGTGCCGGATTCGTCCGGCTATGGCGATAAATGGTCACCGTAATAAGCCTATCGGACCCGGGGGCAGTACCCGGCGCCTCCACCAGATGCCGTCGGACTTGGCGGCGATATCTGGTGGGGGCGAACTAGGATCGACGAGGGTCTAAAGGGTGCGCTTTCGCTCGGCATGATACCGCCGTTATCGGGTCAATCAGAATAGTTGCCAATGACAACTATGCTGAGACGGCTCTCGCTGCGTAACGCGGCGCGAAACGTCTAAATCGAAGCCCTGACGTCTAGCAACGGCAGGCGCGGTATCGGAGGGCACCGGGCAACAGAAGCCCTCCACTACTCTGTTCGCCACGGCTGGCCCGTGGCCTTTTGTTGGTGCATGACGGCCGAGCCGCATATCGACTACGAAGCCCTGGCGCAGGTCGCCATGCGCTCGATGGTGCGCATGGTGCTGGCGCGCGTGGCCAAGACCGGCCTGCCGGGCGAGCACCACTTCTATATCGCCTTCGACACCCAGGCCCCCGGCGTGTCGCTCTCCAAGCGGCTGCGCGAAAAATACCCCAAGGAGATGACGGTGGTGCTGCAGCACCGCTTCTGGGATCTGGGCGTCAGCGACGACCGCTTCGAGGTCAAGCTGACGTTTGACGGCATCCCCGAGCGACTGTCGGTCCCGTTCGCCGCCATCAAGGTGTTTTTCGATCCGAGCGTCCCCTACGGCCTGCAGTTTGAAGAGTCAGACCTTGCCGGCGAACCGCTCGGCTCCCCCGAGGCGGCGCCGCTGGAGGCGCAACCGGGCAAGCTCGAGAAAAAGCCGCGTGCCCCGCGCAAGCCGCGCTCGGATAAGGCCGCCGAGCCGCCACGACCCGAGCGTCCCCTCGTCAGGCCGCAGATCGTGGCTTCCAAGCCCGAATCCGGCGACGCCAGCAATGAAAACAAGGTCGTCAGCATCGACGCCTTCCGTAAAAAGTAAGCTTTGCTTATGCCAGCACCACCCCCGATCGGCCTCTTTCGCGGCGAGGATGCGCTCGTGACCGGGTCGGCCTCCAACATCGGTCGCGCCATCGCCCTTGCGCTGGCGCGGGAAGGCGCAGCGGTGCGCTGCGTCGATGTGGATGCCGACCGCAACGGCGCGCTGGTCGCCGAGATCCGTCAGGCGGGGGGACGTGCCGAGGCCGTGACGGCAGATCTGAGCAGCGCCCAGGGCTGGCGCGCCGCCCTTCCAAGCGAGGCCAGCCCTTGCGCCATGTTCGTGCACTCCGCCGCACCGGCTCGCAGGGAAGCCGATGGGGCGCTCGCGGTCTCGGAAGAGACCTTCGATCAGATGCTCAACACCAACGTGCGTTCGGGATTTCTGTTGGCCCGCGAGCTCGGCCGGCGCATGCGCGCCGCCGCCATCAAGGGCCGCATGCTCTTCATCACCTCGCTGCATGCCGAGACCCCGCGCAATCTTCCCCATTACTCCGCTGCCAAGGCGGCACAGACCATGCTGGTCAAGGAGCTTGCCCGGGCGCTGGGTCCGGCCGGCATCCGCATCAATGCGCTGGCGCCGGGCGCGGTCCCCGGCGGCGGCTTTAATGCCGCGGCCTTCGACTTCGCGGGCAAGATCCCCCTCGGCCGGCTCGGCCGGGCCGAGGACATGGCCGCGATGGCGCTGGCGCTGCTCTCGGACCGCTTCGCCGGCTATGTCACGGGGACAACCGTGGTCGTCGACGGCGGCATCGCGCTCTACAACTGGATCCCGCTGCCGGCGCCCTAGCCCCGGGGGATCCCAGCTTTTGCGGTTCGCGCCGCGTGGTGACGGTCGCAGCGAGCGGCCCCTCGCCGCCTCCTCCCCGCCGGCGCGGCTTGGGGCCCGCGCAAAGGCCGCCTAGGCGCGCCAAGCCCGGTTGCGCGCCGCGGCGAGCGCCGCTATAACGCCCGCCAAATTGGGGCTGATAGCGGCGAAGCGCGCCGACCCCGCTTTCCATCAGGAGTTGGTCGCCATGGCTCAGGCCAATGAGATCAAAGCGTCCGCGCGTCCGCGCGCAGGTAAGGGCGGAGCTCGGGCGGTTCGCCGTCAGGGCAACGTTCCCGGTGTGCTCTACGGCGACAAGGCGGAGCCGCAAACCATCGCGCTCGACTTTAAGGATCTCGTGCTGGCCGTCGCGCGGGGCAAGTTCTTGTCGACGGTGCACGATCTCAGTTTGGACGGCACCACGTGCCGGGTGATCCCGCGCGAAGTTCAGCTCGATCCCATCAAGGATACGCCGCTGCACGTCGATTTCCAGCGCGTCGGGCCGGGCGCGCGCATTCGTGTCAACGTGCCGGTGCGGTTCATCAACGAGGCGCTCTCGCCGGGCCTCAAGCGCGGTGGCGTGCTCAACATCGTGCGCCATGAGGTCGAGGTGACGGCGCCCGCCGATGCAATCCCGGATTTCTTCGAGTTCAGTCTCGAGGGCCTGGAGATTGGCCGTTCGGTGCATATCTCGGCAACCCAGATGCCAGCAGGCGTGAAGCCGACCATCATCAACCGCGATTTCACCGTCGCCACCATCGCCGGCCACAAGATCGAAGAAGAGACCACCACGACGCCCGATGCGGCGGTGGCCGCCGAAGGCGCGGCCGCGCCGGAGGCAGGCGAGGCCCCCGCCGCTGCGGCGGCCGGCGACGCCAAGGCCGCCGGCAAAGAGCCCGCCGGCAAGGCTCCCGCCGGCAAGGAGGCCGCCAAACCGGCTGCAACCAAGCCTGCGGCGGGCAAGAAGTAGGTTGGCGCCGCCGGTGCGGCGGCTGTGGCGGCGGACAAGCGTGACATGAAGCTTTTGGTCGGCCTCGGCAACCCGGGCAGCGCCTACGCGCGCCATCGCCACAACGTCGGCTTCATGGCGCTCGATCGGATTGCCGCGCGTCACGACCTGGGGGCCTGGAAAAAGCGCTTCCATGGCCTCAGCAGCGACGGCGTCATTGGTGGCCGACGCGTCGTGCTTTTGAAACCGCACACCTACATGAACGATAGCGGCCGCTCCGTCCAGGATGCGCAACGCTTTCTCAAAATTGCCGACGCCGACATTTTGGTGTTCCACGACGAGCTCGATCTGGCGCCGGGCAAGGTGCGGCTGAAGACGGGCGGCGGCAACGCCGGACACAACGGCTTGCGCTCGATCACGGCCCACATTGGCAACGACTACGGCCGTGTGCGGCTGGGGATTGGCCACCCCGGGGCCAAACACCTGGTGAGCGGCTATGTGTTGCACGACTTTGCCAAGGCCGATGCGGACTGGCTCGAGCCGCTGCTTGATGCGATCGCGGCTGCGGCGGGCCGACTGGCCGCCGGCGATGAGCAGCGCTTTCTCGCCGAGGTTGCGCGCGCCACCGGCAAGCCCGGCGCAGCCAAGCGCGATGACCGCCCGGACGGCGGCAAAGTCGGTGGCCAAAACTCGTCGCCCGAGGCGCGCCGGGGCGGCGAGCCGCGGCCCAAGCCGATCAGCGCCTTTGCGGAAAACCTCAAACGCTGGCTCAAGGGTCGCGGGCAAACGGACTGAAACCATGGGCTTCAAATGCGGCATCGTCGGTCTGCCGAACGTTGGCAAGTCGACCTTGTTTAACGCCTTGACGCAGACGGCCGCCGCGGAGGCGGCCAACTATCCTTTCTGCACGATCGATCCCAACGTCGGCGAGGTCGGCGTGCCCGACCCGCGCCTCGACCGGCTTGCCGGCATCGCCAGGTCGGCCGCCGTGGTGCCAACCCGGCTTACATTCCTCGACATCGCCGGCCTCGTGCGTGGCGCCTCGCAGGGCGAAGGCCTCGGCAACCAATTTCTTTCCCACATTCGCGAGGTCGATGCCGTTGCCTATGTGCTGCGCTGTTTTGAGGATCCCGACGTCGGCCACGTCGAGGGCCGGATCGATCCGATCGGCGACGCCGACACGGTCGAGACCGAACTCATGCTGGCGGATCTGGACAGCCTGGAGCGGCGCCGCGAACCCCTGCAGAAAAAAGCCAATTCCGGCGAGAAGGACGCCAAGGCGCAGCTCGCGCTGATCGACAAGGCGCTGGCGCTCGTGCGCGAGGGCAGGCCGGCGCGGCAGGCGCAACTCGCCCCGGAGCAGGAGCGCCCCTTTCGTCAGCTGCAGCTGTTGACCGCCAAGCCGGTGCTTTATGTGTGCAACGTCGATGAGGCCTCGATCGGCGGCAACGCGTTGACGGCCAAGGTTGGGGCGCGGGCCAAGGCCGAAGGCGCCGGCTCGGTCACAATTTGCGCCAAGATCGAGGCCGAGTTGGCAAGCCTCACCGAACAGGACCGTGGGGACTATCTTGCGCATCTGGGCCTGGTCGAGCCGGGCCTAAACCAGCTGATCCGCGAGGGTTACCGGCTGCTCGACCTCATCACCTTCTTTACGGCTGGCCCGAAGGAGGCGCGCGCCTGGACCGTGCCGGCGGGCACCAAGGCGCCAAGGGCGGCGGGCGCCATTCACACCGATTTCGAACGGGGTTTTATCCGCGCCGAAACCATTGCCTACAACGACTACGTGGCGGCGGGCGGAGAGCTCGGCGCCAAGGAAGCGGGCAAGATGCGGCTCGAGGGCAAGGAGTACGTCGTCAAGGACGGCGACGTCATGCTGTTTCGTTTTGCGAACTGAAGCCGGGCGGCGGGCGGCGCGCGCCGTCAAAGCGCCACTTCGGTCCTGGCGTCGAAAAAGTGCAGGCGCTCGGGGTTGACCGCAAGGCGCAGTTGGTCCTGCACCTTGGCTTGCGTGGCCGGATCGACGGCGGCCACCATGGAATCCTCGCCGACGCGGACGTCGAGCAGGATTTCGGACCCCAATTTCTCGATCACCTCGACCCGGGAATTGAAGGTGAGCCCCGTGGGATCGCCGGCGCGGGCAACGTACAGGTCCTCGGGCCTGATCCCCAGCATCAGCTGACGTCCGAGGTGCCCGCGCAGGCGCTCGGCCTGCGCTCCGGGGATCTCGAGCTCCAGTCCGGCGTTCTTTGCGGTGATGCGACCGTTGCCGTCGGCCATGGTCACGGTGGCGAAGTTCATTGCCGGCGAGCCGATGAAGCCCGCCACGAATTTGTTGGCAGGGCGATTGTAGAGCTCGAGCGGATCGCCGACCTGTTGCACGACGCCATCCTTCATCACCACCACGCGGTCGCCGAGCGTCATGGCCTCGACCTGGTCGTGGGTGACGTAGACCGCCGTGGTGCCAAGTCGCTGGTGCAGTTTCTTGAGCTCAACGCGCATCTGTACGCGCAACTTGGCGTCGAGATTGGACAGCGGCTCGTCGAACAAGAAGACCTTGGGATGGCGCACGATGGCGCGGCCGAGCGCAACGCGCTGACGTTGCCCGCCGGAAAGTTGGCGCGGCTTGCGCATCAGGTACTCGCCGATGCCGAGAATGTCGGCCGCGTCCTTGACGCGCTGGGCGATCTCCTTCTTCTCGAACTTGCGCATTTTGAGGCCGAACGCCATGTTGTCGAACACGCTCATGTGCGGGTAGAGCGCGTAGTTCTGGAACACCATGGCGATGTCGCGATCCATTGGGGCGAGGTCATTGACCACCTGGCCGTCGATCGAAATATCGCCGGAGCTGATGGCCTCGAGCCCGGCAATCATGCGCAAAGTCGTGGTCTTGCCGCAGCCCGATGGGCCGACGAAAACCACGAATTCCTTGTCCCGGATCTGCAAGTTGACGTCTTTGACCGCGTGCACGGTGTCGTAGAACTTGTTGATGCCCTTGAGTACGACCTGCGCCATTCGCTCCCGTCCGCCTCCACCCACTGCGCCGTCGCGTTGCCGCACGCGCTGCTGTTGCCCGTCAGCCTTTCACCGAACCTGTCAGCCCCGATACGTAGTGTTCCACAAAGAAGGAATAGGCGACCGCCACCGGTATCGAGCCCAGCAACGCGCCCGCCATCAGCGGTCCCCAGAAGAACACATCGCCGCGGATCAGCTCGGACGTCACACCCACCGGCACCGTCTTTTGCGCCGGTGACGACAGGAAGACCAGAGCATAGATGAACTCGTTCCAGGACAGGGTGAAGGCGAAGATGCCGGCCGACAGGATGCCGGGAATGGCGACCGGAATGATGATGTAGAGCATCGCCTGCCACCGTGAGGCGCCATCGATGCGGGCGCATTCTTCGAGCTCCTTCGGCACCGCCTTGAAGTAACCCATCATCAGCCAGGTGCAGAAGGGAATGAGAAAGGTCGGATAGGTAAGGATCAGCGACCAGGGGGTGTCGCCCAGATTGTAATTGCGGATGATCTCGGCCAGCGGAATGAAGAGCAGGGTCTGCGGCACCAGGTAGGTGATGAAGATGCCGGTACCGAGGCCGCCGGCAAACGGAAAGTTCAGCCGCGACAGGGCGTAGCCGGCAAACACGCCGCACACGAGCGAGATCGCCGTTGAAACCAGGGCGATGAAGGTGGTGTTCCAAAGCCAGGCCGAAAACAGCGTTTCCTCGAATAGATAGCGCACGTGCTCCAAGGTCGGCTTCGTCGTCCAGAACGGGTTGTAGTTTACCGAGTTCCAGGGTCGGTAGAGCTCACCGTCCGGCCGGAAACTGGTGATGATCATCCAGTAGAAGGGGAACAGGAGAAACAGCAGGAAGAATGCCATCGGCAGATAGAAATAGACCCACCTTCTCCATTTGGCGCCTTCGATCATGGTTCAACGCGTCTCCACGCGACGGATATAAAGGAGCTGGATAATGACGATCAAGAGCAGCACCGGGAACATAGCGAGCGAAATGGCCGCCCCCTCGCTCAAGAGGCCGGTGCCGACGCCGATCTGATAGGCGTAGGTGGCGAACAAGTGCGTGGCGTTGGCCGGCCCGCCGCCGGTCATGACGTAGACGATCTGGAAGTCGGCCAGCGTCTGGATGACCGAGAACAAGACGACCACCATGGTCACCGGCAGCAACAGCGGCCAGGTAATATGCCAGAACCGCTGCCACGGCTTGGCACCGTCGATCGCCGCCGCTTCATTGAGCTCCGGACTGATGGTCTGCAGCCCCGCGAGCAGGCTGATGGCAAAAAACGGCACGCCGCGCCAGATGTTGACGACGATGATCGAGATCATGGCAAGGTCGGGATCGCCCAACCAATTGATGCGCCCGCTGATGAGGCCCAGATGGTAGAGCGTCCAATTGATGACGCTGAAGGTTGGGTCGAACATCCAGCGCCAGGCAAACGTCGATAGCACCGTGGGGATGATGAAAGGCAACAAGATGAAGGCGCGGGTGAAGGCCTTGCCGCGGAAATTACGGTTGAGCAGGATCGCCAGCCACAATCCCAAGCCCAGCTTGAATACGGTGGTGACGGCCGTATAGAGGAAGGTGTTGTAGACGGCCGTCCGGAAGATGGAGTCGTTCCAGATTTTGTAATAATTGGCGAAGCCGACGAAGTCGCCGGCCACGCCGACGCGCGTATTGGTAACCGACAGTAGGATGCCGCGCACGAACGGATAGGCGATGAACAGGCCGAGCAGGATCACCGTCGGAATGAGCAGCATGAACGCGAGCCAGCGTTCGTCTTCCAGCACGCGCTGTCGCCGCGGCGGAGGGGGAGTACTGAATGTGCTGATCGCTTCGACTGCCATCGAGCCATCCTTTCGCCTGCAATCGCCCTCGCCGGACAGCTGACCGGCGAAGGCACGTTTGCCGGAGCTTCGGCCGGCAAGCGGCCGAAGCTGAGGGGCCTGCTAGCCGTAAACCTTTTTCAGTTCGCCTTCGGCCCATTTAACGGCTTCCTCGGGGGGCATGCCTTGTACGGCCTTGGCGTACATGTCGACGATGATGTACTTCGACAGTGCCTCACCCGCCTTTTTGCCGGAAGGACCGGCGTAGCCCGGCGTCAGGCCTAGCTTGCCGGCAACCTTGTAGGGCGCCATCACCGGATCTTCGTCCCACACCTTGTGCTTCTCCCACTCGGGCGTGGTGGGCGTGGCAAATCCCTTCTGCGAGATGAACCACTTCTCGTACACGGGCTTGGAATGCGCCCACTTCAGAAATTCCTTCGCCGCCTTTTGATTCTTGGAATAGCTGGGCATGACGTGCGAGTGGTAGGTGTGCATCGAGAACTGGCCCGCCGGCCCCTTCGGCAACGGTGAGTGCTGAATGTCCGTTTTCAGCTGCGCCCCCTTTTCCGAGACGTACTTGTCGGGGTTACGCAAGGACTCGATGTAGATCGAAGCGCCGTTGAGCGTGGCCGAAATCGTCTGCGACAGGAAGGCGCGATTGTTGTTGGTGTCGTCCCAGGCAAGCCCGCCCTCGTCGTGGGCGTCCTTCCAGAAGCCCGCCATGAACTTGACCGACTCCACGCTCTCCTTGCTATTGATGGCAACCGTTTTGCCGTCGGCCTCGACTTCCTTGCCGCCCCACGACCACAGATAAGGATAGGCAAAGGTCGGCGCGTCGCCGAAGGTGTGGCCCAGCGTCTGTCCGATCGGCCGCCCCTTGGCCTTCAGCTTCTTGCCGACCTCGCGATATTGCTCCCAGGTCTCGGGAAACTTCGCCGCGCCGACCTCCTCAAACCAGGATTTGCGGTAGGCGATCATGCCGCCGATGATGGCCCAGGGCATCGACAGCCATTTGCCGCCATCGCCGGAGTTGGCTTTGACCAGCGGATAGTGCGCACCCTCGGACTTGGCGAGCTCGGCGACCAGGTCCGCCATATCCACCACGCTTTCCGCGTAGAGCTGCGGGTGGTTGTTGTTGAGCATGATGAGATCGGGCCCCGCGCCGGATTGAATGGCCGAGGTGATGCGCGGTTGCAGGTCGTTGGCGTTGACCGTCTCGAAGTTGATCTTGACGCCGAGGGCCTTTTCGCCTTCGGGGAGCAGCTCCCGGCGCAGGAGTTGGTCGGAGGCCGGCACGAAATCATTCCAGCGCAGCCAGTGGACGGTGGTGGCCTGTGCGTAGGCGGGCGCCGTACGGGTCGCCAGAATGCCGGCCATGCCACCGGCTGTGGCGAGCGCGGTCGAGCCCTGCACGAACCGGCGGCGAGTCACTTTGGTCATCAGTCATTTCCTCCTTTGACGTAACCAGTTTTTCGTCGTTGCCCGGACTGTACTATGTAAAGGCGCCGGGAACAAAGAACCGTGTTGGCGGCCGCCAGCGCTCTCAGCCCTGTTGCAGGCGCGGCAGCCTTTGCCACCGCCAGCCGCCGTGCCCCCGAGCTCGCAGGCCATAGCCCGGGCGCGCCGCGTCGGCAATCCTGCCGCCAAAGCACAAAGAGCGCGCTGCCCAACAGAGCGGCAAGCGGCGAAGTGGCAAAAGCAAGCGGCAAACCGTGCCGGCCGGCGTCTTGGGTGTGGGGCAGGGCCCTGCGCCTCGGCTCCCATCCGCGCGTCGGGGACGCCGCGGCCCAACGCAGGTGCGACGCGGGCCGTGTGGTGGCGGGCCCATCGCCGGCCTCGTTGTCGCCCGCGCGGGGCTTAAGGCCCAGCGGCGGCAAATTGGCACGGGGGGGAAGAGAAAGGCAGGCGGCCGCGCGCCGATGCGCCGGGCTGCGCGTCATGCCGCCTCACAGGCAAAGCGCGCAAGGCTGGCGCGATCGACCTCGATACCCAATCCCGGGGCTTGCGGGATCGTCACCATTCCCGAGACGTGCTCGAGCGGCGCTCGCAGGATCGCCTGGCGGAAGGGATGCTCGGAGCGGTCGAATTCCAACAGCGGCTCGACCGGCGTTTGCCGCGGCGGGTTATGGGGCAGCACGGCCAGCAACTGCAGCGCCGCCGCAAGCCCGATGCCGGTGCCCCAGACATGCGGCACGCACCTGACCCCGAAAGTGACGGCCATGTCGGCGATCTTCTTGGCTTCGGAAAGTCCGCCGACCGCGCAGATATCGGGTTGGATGATGTCGACGGCGCGGGCGCTGAGCGCCTCCTTGAAATTCCAGCGCGCAAACCAGGTCTCGCCGCCCGCCACCGGTATCGGCTGGCCGCGCCGCACCTCCTGGTAGCTGCCGAGGTCCTCGGGCACCACGGGTTCCTCGAACCAGCCGATGTCGCAATCGGCGACGGTGCGACCCAGCGCCACCGCCTCGATGGCGTCGTAGCCATGGTTGGCATCGAGCATCAAGCCGATCTTGGGGCCGATCGCCGCGCGGCACGCCCGGATCAGGGCCGCATCGGCGGCGACGCCGAAGCCGATTTTGAGCTTCACGGCGGCAAAGCCCTGTTGCACGTAGCCCAGCACTTCATCGACGATATAGCTCAGGGGATCGGCGGCGCCGCGGCGATAGGTGCCGGTGGCGTAGGCTTGGACTTGCCGACGCAATGGCCCGCCCATCAGCACGTGGACCGGCGCCTGGAAATGCTTGCCCTTGATGTCCCACAAGGCGATGTCGAGCCCGCTCAAGGCCGTGAGGGTGAGCCCTCTTTGGCCTTGGTCGCGAAACTGACTGTAAAGATGCATCCAGATCTGCTCGCTGGCGAGCGCATCCATGCCGACCAGGTGTGGGCGAAAGGCGGCGACGATGGGTGCATTGAGGCGCGCCGGGCCGAAGCACTCGCCCCAGCCAACCGTGCCATCCTCGCAAATCACCTCGACCACGCAGCTGGCGCGCGTGGCCGTACCGGTGAAGGACCAAGCGAACGCTTCCGACAGCCGGGCTTCGAGGACGTGGGTTTTGAGGTCGGCGATGCGCATTGCTTACCCCGCGACCGCCACCAGCCGCGACAGCCTCGTCGCCTTCTCGGCATTGACCGATCCCGTCGGCGCTTGGCCGCGGGCGAGGCTTTTGACCTGTTCGACGGTTTCGAGAGCCTGGCCCTCGATCGCCGCCTGCGTCAGGCCGCCGATGTGCGGCGTCGCCACCACATCGGCACGCTGGGCCAACCGAGGCGATGGCATTTGGTCGGGCGCGCGCCCCACGTCCATGGCGGCGCCGGCAAGCCGGCCCGCATCGAGGGCTTCGAGCAGTGCGGCCTCATCGATCAGGTTGCCGCGCGATAGATTGACCAGGAAGGCATCGGATCGCATGCGCGCAAGCGCCTGGCGATCGATCAAATTTTCGGTCTCGGGCGTCGCCACGGCGAGCGGCAACACAAAATCGGCGCGGCGCAGGAGGTCATCGAGGTCCACCTGCTCGATGCGATCGTGTTCCACCATAACGTAAGGATCGCTCACCAGCACCGACATGCCGAAGGCCAGCGCCAGCTCCGCCACGCAGCGGCCGAGTGGTCCGTAGCCGATGATGCCGGCCGTGGCGCCCGCAAGTTGGCGCCCCATGCGCACTTCGGGGGCCTCCCCGCGTTTATAGGCCAGGTTGGCGCGCGAGATGCCACGCGCGGCATCGAGCATGAGACCGATCACCAGTTCGCTGACCGCGGCGAGCCAGCTGCGGCCCGCATGCGTGACGAGCACCCCGTGCGTACTGGCGGCGGCAACGTCGATATTGCGGATGTCAACGGCGACGCGGCAGACCGCGGCGAGCTCGGGCAAGGCCGCGAACAGGCCCTCCGCGCAGGCGGTGGCGCGATCGGCGACGATGATCTGGCATCCCCGTGCCGCCTCGATCAATGCCGGCGCCTCGAGCGGGTAGGCGCCCTCGTGCAAGCTCAGCTCCCCTAAGGCGCCGAGCCCGTCAAGGGCGCGGGCGCCGAAATAGTTCTGCCGCATTTGTGGCGTGTGGGTGATGAGGATGCGCAGCGCGGGCATCGATGAGGCCTCACTTCCAAATTTTACCCCTGTCGCCGGCGAATTCCTGAGCACAGAAGCTGCCACCCTGGTAGTAGTCGCCGACCGGGTCGGCGGCGAGCTTGGCCTGCTCGGCCATGGCCTGTTCGCGAAAATCCTCGGCCCTGCCGGTCGGACGGTAGCCGAAGACGTAGGCGCGAGAATTGTCCCACCAGGTGCGCTCATTAAACGAGGCGCCGTAAAAGATTTCGTACTCGAGGTCGGGATGCTCGAGGCCGATACGGATCAGCTGCACGAGGTCGCCGGGGCTAAGCCAGATCGCCAGCCGGCGTTGGTCGAGCGGCCTGTCGCCGAGGTTGCCGATCCTGAGGCAGAGCACGCGCAATCCGTATTTGTCGGCATAAAGCGCAGCCAGGGCCTCGCCGAACGCCTTGCTCAGCCCGTAGCGCGTGTCCGGTCGTACCGTGACATCGGTGCCGATGCGCTGGACGCGGGGGTAGAAGCCGACGGCGTGGTTGGATGAGGCAAACACCACCCGCTGCACGCCCTTGCGGCGGGCGGCCTCGAACAGATTGCGGCAGCCGATGATATTGGCGTTGAGGATGGTCTCCCAGGAGCCTTCGACCGAATGCCCGCCGAGGTGGATGATGCCTTCGCAGCCTTCGACGGCGCGCTCGACCGCGGCCAAATCGCCAAGCTCGGCAGCCACAAACTCCTCCTCGCTGCCGAGATCGGCGGGTCTGTTCAGGTCGCTCAGGCGCAACTCCGAATAGATCGGCCTCAGCAGCGTGCGCAGGCGCCGGCCGATGTCGCCGGCGGCTCCCGTCAACAGGACGCGCTGCATTGCTCGCCTCCTTTCACCGCTGCTCGCCCCTCAACTGGGCTCACCCGCCCGCAGGGCAAGCTGGCGATAGCGCTCGAGACTTTTTGCCAGGTGCGCGCGCATGGCGCGGCGTGCCTCGGTGCCATCGCGGTTGCGTATGGCCTCGGCGATGCGCCGATGCTCCTTCTGGATGCGCGCCAAATAGCTGTGCCGCTCGGCGGGGGTCGCCAGCGTCGTGCGGATGCTGTGTCGCGGGATCACGTGCTGTCCGAGGAAGGCCAGGAGCTCACCGAACTGCGGGTTCATGCTGGCCTCGGCAATGGCGCGATGGAACGCAAAATCCTCTTTGACGGCGCTGTCGCCGCTGTCGATCGCCGCGTCGACGTCGGCCAGCGCCTTCATGATGGCGGCAACCTGCCAGCTTTTGGCACGCTCGGCGGCAAGCGCCGCCGATTCGACCTCGACGGCGACGCGCAGCTCCATCACGTTCAGCACGTCGCCGATCGAACTGAGGCCGTCGGGATCGATGCGAAAGGCGCTGCGGCGCACATCGTCGGCCACGAACGCCCCGGAACCCTGGCGCGTCGTGACCAACCCTTCCGCACGCAGTGCGGCGACCGCCTCGCGCACCACGGTGCGGCTCACCCGCATGGCGTGCATCAGCTTTTGCTCGGTCGGCAGCTTGGCACCGGGCGCGAGCCGGCCGCTGCGGATTTCACTTGCTATGCGGTCGACGATCTCTTCAGTAAGATTGCGGCTGGGGCGCAATGGCCGCAAGAAAGCCGGCTTGTCAGCCGGCGGCGTTCGGACTACGCTGGCAATTCGTCTGGTCATCGTACAATTGTTCTAATGCCGATCCGATGCGCAAGCAACCAGGTGCAAGGCGGATTCGTGCGCTCACCAACAGCAGCAAACGGCGAACGGAGGAACCCCATGGATAGGCGGTCGGTCGTGAAATTGGGGCTCGCGGGTGTCGCGCTGGGTGCGCTCAAGGGACCCGGAGCCCTGGCGCAAGCCAAGCTGGTCCTCAAGGCTACCGACGTGCATCCGCTCGGCTATCCGACCGTGGAGGCGGTGGTGCGGATGGGCAAGAAGCTCGAGGCGGCAAGCAACGGGCGCATCAGCATCCAGATGTATCCCTCGATGCAGCTCGGCGGCGAAAAGGAGATGATCGAGCAGGCCCAGGTCGGTGCCTTGCAGATTGCCCGCATCAGCGTCGGTCCCATGGGTCCGATCGTGCCGGAACTCAACGTCTTCAACCTGCCCTTCATGTTCCGCGACAACGCCCACATGGAGAAGGTTATCGACGGGCCGATTGGCGATGAGCTCTTGAAAAAGCTCTCCGATCATCCCACCGCCGGCCTGATCGGCCTGTGCTGGATGAATGCGGGCTCTCGCAACGTCTACAACAGCAAACGGCCCATCACCAAGGTCGAGGACTTGAAGGGTCTCAAGATCCGCATGATGGGCAACCCGGTGTTCGTCGACACCATGAACTCGCTTGGCGGCAACGGCGTGCCCATGGGCTTCGACCAGCTGATCAACGGCATGCAGACGGGCGTCGTCGACGGTGCCGAGAACAACGAGCCCAGCTACGAAAGCGGTCAGCACTATCGCTATGCCAAGTTCTATTCCAAGACCGGTCACCTGATCATTCCGGAAATTCTGGTCTACTCGAAAAAGGGCTGGGAGACGCTTGCCAAGGACGACCAGGCGCTGATTGCAAAACTCGCCAAGGAGGCGCAGCAGGAGCAGCGCAAGCTCTGGTACGAACGGGAGGAAGAATCGCTGAAGAAGATGCGCGAAGCCGGGGCGCAAATTAACGACGTGCCGGATCGCAAGCCCTTCCAGGCCGCGGTCAAGCCCGTGTGGGACAAGTATGGCGCCCAGTACGCGGCCCTGATCCAGCGCATCCAGGATGTAAAATAAGGCGCGCACCTGCAGGTCGGCCGGTGGGGCGCCGGCCGGGTGCTTCCGGGTCGAGGGCCAATGAAAGCGCACTATATCCGGGCGATGGACGCCATCCATGGCGCTTGCGTGTTTTTGGCGGGCGTCAGCCTCGTCACTATCACGCTCATCATCCCCTACGGTGTCTTCACGCGTTACGTGCTCAACAGCGCCTCCTCGTGGCCCGAGCCGATGGCCGTGCTGCTGATGATTGTCCTGTCGTTCCTGTCCGCCGTAGTCTGCTATCGCGAATATTTGCATATCGCCGTGGGTATGCTGCCGGCGGCTTTGAGCGGCGTGCCCCGGCGGCTGCTCGGCTTCCTGATCGAAGCCGGCATGTTGTTTACCAACCTGTTCATGCTCTGGTACGGCGCCAAGCTGGTAGGCGCCATGTGGTATCAATCGATCGCGGAATTTCCGCTGGTGTCGGTCGGGCTCTCCTACTTGCCGGTACCGATCGGGGGCGCCCTCACCGCCCTGTTCGTGATCGAACGCCTGTGGACGCAGGCGTTCTTCTCGGAACCCTCCAGCGACACCCTCAGTCACGTCTCCACCGAGTAGAGCAAAGCAGCCGAACGTCATGGATGTATTGATTCTCATCGGCGGCTTCACCGTGCTTTGCCTTATCGGCATGCCCGTCGCCTATGCGCTCGGGCTCGCGGCCATCCTGACCGCCCTGTGGGTTGGGCTGCCGCTGGAAGCCATCATGCTCAAGACCTCGGACGGCATGGACGACTTTCCCCTCCTCGCCATACCCTTTTTCATTCTGGCCGGCGCGATCATGGCCGAAGGCGGCATGGCCGAGCGCATCGTCAACCTCGCCAAGGTCTTTGTCGGTTTTATTCGCGGCGGTTTGGCGCTCGTCAATATTCTGGCCTCGACGATGTTTGGCTGCATCTCAGGCTCGTCCGTTGCCGATACCGCCTCGATCGGATCGGTAATGATCCCGCAAATGATCAAGAACGGCTACCCGCGTCTGTTTGCCGTCAACGTGACGATCTCGGGTTCACTGCAGCCGCTGCTGATCCCACCCTCGCACAACGCGGTCATCTATTCGTTGGCGGCCGGCGGCACCGTCTCCGTCGCGCATCTGTTCATTGCGGGCGTGCTTCCCGGCCTGCTGATGGGCGCCTCACTGATGGTGCTGTGCCTGATCATCGCCTATCGCGACAATTTCCCGAAGGGCGAGTTGATCCCGTTGCGGCAGGCCTTGAAGATCGCGCTCGACGCGGTCTGGGGCCTGGTCACGGTGATCATCATTCTGGGGGGTATCCTGTCCGGCATCTTTACGCCGACGGAATCGGCGGCCGTGGCCTGTGTCTGGGCCTTTTTCGTGACCATGTTCATCTACCGCTCCTATCGCTGGCACGAGCTACCGTTGATGATTGGTCGCGTCGTGCGCACCGTCGGCATGGTGATGATCATGATCGGCTTCTCGATCGCGTTCGGCTACATGATGGCGATCATGCGCGTGCCGGCGATGGCGACCGAATTTTTCGTCGCCGTTTCCAGCGATAAATACACGTTTCTGCTCTACGTCAACCTGCTCCTCTTGTTCCTCGGCACTTTTATGGATTTGGCGCCGATGCTGCTGATCTGCACGCCAATCTTCTTGCCCGTGATCAAGACCTTCGGCATCGATCCCGTACACTTCGGCATTATCATGATCCTCAACCTCGGCATCGGCCTGTTGACACCGCCGGTCGGACCGACGCTGGCGGTTGGCTGTGCCATCGGCAAGGTGTCGATGGAGGCAGTCTCGCGCAGCATCATGGTGTTCTATATCCCGATGCTGATCGTGTTGGCGTTGGTCACCTACATTCCGGCCCTAACGCTCTGGCTGCCGAACCTGCTGCTCGGGAAATAGCATCGCACAACGCCGCAGCCGCGCGCGCGTCGAAATTCAAAGGCGCACGCCGGCCAGCGGCCACTGTTCGGGTCCAGCGAGGCGCCGCCGTAGCAGGTAGGCGTGCGCCTCGCCGCTCCGCCCGGCGCGCACAAGGCAGAGGGCAAGCGTATATTCGATGAGATCGCGTTGCGCCCGGCTACCGCCGATGCGCTCGTGGCTGGCGATGACCGGTTGCAGGCAGGCGGACGCCTCGGCCCAGGCGCCGCGCCGCAGCGCCTCGAAGGCCCGCGCCAGGCTGCGCACCAGGTCGGCGGCCGGGCCGCGGGCGCCGCTCTCGAGCTGCGCCAGCGCCTCGCCGTTGCCGGCAAGCGCATGGGCGAGCGCGCCGTGCACGTCCGCGAAGGTGACGCCCGGGGTCGGAAAGCTCGCGCTGGCGTAGGCGCTGAGCTCGCGCCACAGCTCGCCGTTGCGTGCCTCGCCGGCGAGCTCGGCGCGGAACAGGAAGGACGCCGAATCGGTCAGCGTATTGATCGGCGGCCCCCACGAGGCGCCGGGCCTTAAATGGGCATGGTAGACCTCCCAGGCCTCAGCGGCTCGCCCGAGCTCCAACTCCCACAGCGCGATGTGCCAGGCCAGGTGGCAATGCAACTGGCTCTCTTTGGGATAGCCAGCCCACCAGTCGCGCAGGTAAGCCAGGCCCGCCGAGCGTTCGCCGCTCTCGTAGTAGACGTGCGCGCGAATGTGGGCCCCGTGGGCATTGCGAGGATATTGAGCCAGCGAGCGCTCGATGTTGGCCAATGCCTTTTCGATTTGCCCGCATTCGACCTGGGCAAAGGCATGCATGCACAAGAACCACCAGTCCTCCTCGCCATAGGCCGTGGCCAGCGAATCCATGAGGGCCAGCAGCTCGCCCTCGCGGCCGGCGCGTCCACTGAAGCCGATCAGGCCGAACACGCTCGTCAAGGGCGCAAGCACCATCGCATCGCACGGATAGTCGTCGAGGTGCTGACGTGCCGCCGCCAGCGCCTCGACCGCCTTGCCCTCGATGAGGAGGCCGAAGGCTTCCAGGTGCCCGCGCTCGCGGGCGGACAGGCCGGGTGCCAGCTCCAGTCCGCGGGCGATGGCCGCCTTCGCCGCTTGCGGCCGCGCTTGGATTTGCAGCGCGCGAGCGAGCCCGGCGTGGGCGACCGCAAGTCCCGCATCGAAGGCAATGGCGCGCTCGAAGGCCTGCTCGGCACCGGGGTTGGCCGAGAGTAGGAGGTCGACGGCCGCCACATAGGCATCGCGCGCCGCGCCTGACGCCGTGGTCAGTCCGTTGCCGTATCGATCGCTCAGCATGGCATCGCCTCGTCCCTTGGGCGGTCGGTCAAGACGCGCCGCAGCCCGGCCGCAAACCTGAAGCCCTCCGATCGGTGGCGCTTTTTTGA
>Ga0081540_1001061_pt1 | contig 24483 bp, 28 predicted proteins | sample TabmetS2T1R1_FD_71024 | JGI IMG/M metagenome (GOLD analysis project Ga0081540, IMG submission 71024) | Tabebuia heterophylla rhizosphere microbial communities from the University of Puerto Rico - S2T1R1 | ecosystem: Host-associated > Plants > Roots > Rhizosphere ... | reverse complement strand
CCTCAGTTCCGATGGTCGCCCCATGACTCAGACCAGCGACAGAAGGATCAAGACAATTCCAAGCGCCGCCACGCTCCATACGAGCGAGCGCAGAAGAAAAACGTTTTCTGCGTACAAGGCGAGATAGGCGACGCGACCCCAAAAGTATAGCTGAACGCCCCAGTCGGTCATCCAACTGTGCTAGCCGCAATATGAGCTATTAGGACGGCCGCAGCAACAGGGGAAACGTCTCGACAAAATTCTGCAGGGCCCTCGCCAGTCGGCCCGCCACTCCGGTCAACGGAGACACAGTTTCATCGCGAGAACTCGCCGTCCAGACATAGCCGCGTTGCAGGTTTGCAGCATGGAGGCTAGTACGACTTGCATCAATCCAAGGACGATGCTGAGGGCGAGCATCTTGAGTTCCAGTGTCATTGCTATCCCCAACACAGTTTGTCGAGCGACGAGAGTAGCGTCGCGTCGAAAACATTCTCAGCGGCGTAGGAGTCGCACGATACCAGCTCGGCAACGCCCGAGAGGCCGTTTAGGGTCAGGTTCAGCCACCGCGGCCGGATTCCAACAGCCTTCTGGCAGGTCAGATGACTCCCATAATCCCGGTTCGGCCTCGGCGGCAGCGCCGATGATCGCTGTGTGCCACTAACTGCCGTGAGCAAATGCAGCAACGTGCGTCTAGGGAACTGCGGCTACTCGATCACCTCGTCGCGGCGGGCGAGTTGGGACGGCGGCACAGTAATTCTGAGCGCCTTCGCCGTCTTCGTCGGGTGCTCAGGTGCCACGATCGTAGCGCCGCGCCAAGATGCGAACTCGGTCCTGGAAATGCGGTCGCACCTTCGCGCTCCAGGGCGTATCGACGGCCGCCTTCCAGGCTGCGCTCTGCGCCACCGCTGGCGATTCCAGATGATAAAGAGCCACGTAGCGGTGTGAGCCGCCTCCGGCTTCTGCCGACCGGTAGCGCCGCGCTGCCAACGTCCCCGGCACTCGCGCCAGCGCCGGCAGGTGCTCCTCATCGTACCAGGCGTTGAAATCCGCCTCAGCCTCCGGTGCCACGTTCATGGCATTGAAGAGAAGTCCGCCGGCGCCCTCGGGCGCTGCCCCAGCGTCGGGTGTCAGCTGCGTGCCCTCGAAACGCAGTAACCGCTTGCACATCGCCGTGACGCGCTTGGACCAGACCGATAGATTCGAGTAGGCAATTGATTTGTAGGCCTCGCCCCGCAGCACATCGATGGAGTCGAGATCATAGGTCGCCACGGAAATCGCCGCCTGCTCCGTGCCAATCCAGCGCTCGCACGCCCCGAATCCCGGGACCGCTCGCCGCTCCGGAATGTGCTCTAGATCGTACCAATCGTGAAATTCATCGGCGTGCGCGCCTGAATAATCAAATGCGGCAAGCAAAAGACCCTTCGCCATCGAATTTCTCCAGAAGCCCAGCTCCTTACATCCCATCGACCAGGCTCCGATACAAGACCGCATTGATATTTCTCTGCTCGTTTGCTCAACCTCGTGTCACCATTGCGGGCCTACCCCCAATTGCTTGGCAGTCTGCTTCCATGAACCTCCTGGAGCGCCTAGATCAAGCTGATCGACAATCCGACGAGGTTGAAGCCATGACATTGCGAGACAAAGCCGCCCTCGGCATATCGTTGCCGCACCGCTCCCCTGATCCATTGGCACTGACCACAATAGCGGCCGTGGCCCACCGCGCAGAGGAGTTGGGCTTCCGGGATCTCTGGGTCACTGAGAATACCGTCGACGAGGGCACCTGCCTTGACCCCGTCGTGGTATTGACCTTTGCCGCGTCGATTACCAAACGCATCGGGGTTGGTGCCGCGGTGATCGTCCTGCCGATCCACCATCCTCTGCTGGTGGCGCATCAGTGGGCAACGCTCGATTTTGTCAGCAGTGGACGGGCGATCCTGGCCGTCGGGCTTGGCCGCGCACACCACTACCGCGATTTCCAGGTTCCCGTGGAGCGTCGCGTGCGTCGGTTTCGCGAGGAGGTGGAGCTGATCAGGGCCCTGTGGACGGAGGACAAGGTCACCTACCGCGGGCAGATCTATCAGATCGAGAACGTCAAGCTAGCCACACGTCCCGTGCGCAAGCCGCACCCGCCTTTGTGGATGGGCGTCGGCCACCCGGATGCGGTGCGCCGGACGGCGACCCTTGCCGACGGCTGGATGGGATCAGGCGGATCAAGCATCGCCGAGTTCAAGGCCTCGGTGCCGATCCTCAAGCAAGCCTTAGAGGCGGCCGGCCGCGATCCTACGACGTATCCGATATCCAAGCGCGTGTTCATGGCCGTCGACGAGCGGCCCGCGGTTGCGCGTCGCGAACTCGAGCGGTGGTTCACGGAAGTTTACCACAATCGGCCCGGCACTGACGCCTCGGGCGTCCACGGCACTCCAGAGCAGGTCCGCGAGCGGCTCGAGGACTTGGTGGCGGCCGGCGCCAATCACTTGCTCTTGAACCCGATCTCCCGCCACGCTGAGCAATTGGAGGCAGTGGCCGAACTCGCTGGACTCAAATAAACGTCGCAGGACGCGTCTTGTCGGAGATCCGCTCGCTCGCAGAACCGCATCGCTGTTTTGCCATGACGCCTTGAGACGCTGGAGGTAAACCCGGCCGGCGCGCTAGGCTGCGAAGATTGAATGCTTCATGCCGATAATCAGGGGAGCTGTCTCATGCCATTCGGAGGCAACGACTGGCTAGCGTTGACCCAGGAACCGGCCCTGGAGCCGGAGCTGCCCATCTGCGATCCGCATCACCACTTTTGGGATTCTCGCACGACGCGCATTCCCTACCAGCGGTATCTGCTCCACGAGCTGGCCGATGACATGCGCAGACGCACGGACGAGGACGGGCTCAAGGGGCGGATAAAGGTGAGACGCGTGGACACGAAGGGAGGTTACACACTCTGCCGCGGCGGGCGCAAACCGACTCCCCATCGTGCGAGCCTTAGAGCGCGCGTCCTGAAGCCCAACAGATAGGTTGACGAGCTGGGCCGCCCGACTGGAAAGTTTAAGTGCGCGTGAGGTCTTTGAGCGCCGAAACGAGGACTTTGGGTGATACCGGCTTCGATAGGACTCGTTGGCGATCGTTGCGCCGAACCAAAACGCGCGGATAACCGGTCAGCACAACAAACGGGATCCCTTTGGTCTCAAGGGCAGCCTGCAACCCTTCACTGTTTTCGTCTGCCAACACGAAATCAATGATTGCTACATCCAGATCGTTGGCTTGCAAAACGTCAATCGCCTGCTCGGCTGTCGCACACGGCCCTACGACGATAGCGCCAGCGTCTCTCATTTGGTCGGCGAGGCCCATGGCAACGAGGGGCTCATCTTCGACCACCAACACCTTGATATTGCTAAGTTCTGCGCTGCTCTGCATTGGAACCTCCCGCAACGCTCTCGCTAAGTAAACGCGGAAGTTCCGCCCGGCGTTCCGCGGGCACACGATCGCCTTCGGGCAACGGAACGCTTACATCACTTCCCAACCTCCTTGCTCACACACCCCGACGAGGTGATTGAGAAAAGAAGTCGTTGCTGCGGTGCATGAGTCAAGAACTGGCACGATGCGACAATTGCCGAGGATCTACGACGCTGGTCCGTTGCTGGGGGTAGAGCGGTAGCGCTCCTGTGATTGCCGGGAGGATGGCGGTTCGCCGGTGACACTGCCTTGGTCCGCCCTGGCGGCATCCAGGACCGGATAGACCACCTGATCGAGCATCCGGAATGGATGCGCGGGCCTAGGCGTCAGAACGTAGCAAGCGGCTCACCCGGATCGTAAATTCCAAGGACTGCGCAAGAGGCTGGCAATTGCCCGCCGATCCTGTGCCCACATGGCGGCCGCAAAGCATTGTATAATCGTCACTGTCGTTGCCTAACGCGGCACCTGGGAACTGGCGCATGCAGAAGAGGATCGATCGCCGCGGAAACGCCGAGGTATCGGGCGTTGCGCCGCGAGCCCCGTCGGGCTGGCAGCGCAATTTGCTTCAGCTGGCGCGCATGCGGAAGCCGCTCCTTGCCGTCGCTGTCCTGCTCGTGGCGGTCGCTGCGCTCTGGTGGTGGCGTGTCGCCCGCGGGCCCGAGGTCGCCGCGGTGGCGGCGATGCGCGGAACGGCAGTGGAGATCGTCTATGCCACGGGCGCGGTCGAGCCGCTGCGCTGGGCCAAAGTGACGAGCCTTGTGCGCAACCGCATCCTGGAGGTGTGCTACTGCGAGGGCAAGACGGTTGCCAAAGACGATGTGCTCGCCCGTCTCGACGATCGGGAACCACGCGCACAGCTAGACGAGCTGCGTGCCCGCGAGGAGTTCGCCAAGCGCGAGATGGATCGTGTGACGCAGCTGCTCGGGCGCGGCGCGGCCACGATCCAGACGCACGAGAAAATCGGCATGGATCTGCGCCAGATCCAGGCGCTGATCTCAGTGCAGATGGAGAAGCTCGCCTATTACACCATCACCGCGCCCATGGACGGTGTGGTGCTGCGCCGTGACGGCGAGGTGGGCGAGATCGCCGAGCCGGGCCAGGTGCTGTTTCGCGTCGGTGTGCCGAGACCTCTGGAGATCGTGGCAGAGGTCAACGAGGTTGATATCCCGCGCGTCGCCGTCGGCCAGAACGTGCTGCTGCGCACCGATGCGTTCCTGGAGCGACGCCTCGAAGGCACAGTGCGCGAGCTCACGCCGATGGGTGACGCTGTCGCGAAGACCTACCGAATTCGCATCGCTCTGCCCGACGACACTCCGCTCATTGCTGGCATGAGCGTCGAAGCCAATGTCGTAACACGCGAGAAGAATGGTGCCCTGCTCGTTCCAGCGGACGCGGTGCAGGACGGATCGGTATTCATTATCGACGGCAGCCGCGCGCGCCGGCGGCAGGTCGCGCTGGGCATCCGCGGTGCGAGCGCCGTGGAGATCGTTGCCGGCCTGGAAGACGGGGTGCAGGTGGCGTCGCCCGCACCGTTGGGACTCACGGACGGCGATCGGGTGCGCGTGGTGACGCGGGCGAAATGAGTGCCATGAAACTCATTTTCTACATCGCGCTTACCCATGTGCGCTTCCGGTTGCGCCAGACGCTGGTGGCGGTCGCCGGTGTAGCGATCGGCGTCGGTTTCTCGATCGTGATGGCAGCGCTGATGCAGGGTTCGCAGGCCGATTTCACTCGCCAACTGATCGATGCGTTGCCGCACATCACAGTATCCGACGAGCTGCGCAAGCCCCCGGTGCAGCCGGCAGAGACTGCCTTCGGCGCCGCCGAGATCCACGGGCTCACGCCAGAGGTGCGTCGGCGCGGCATCAAGAACCCCATGGCCATCATGGCCACGCTCGAGATTTGGGTACCGGGAGCGGTTGCGCCGGCAGTCAAGACCCAGGCGCTCATCCGTTACGCCAGTCGTGACATCGGCGCGAGCGTGCAGGGCATCGATCCCCACCGTGAGCCCAAGGTGTCGATGCTCGCCACCCAGATGCGTCAGGGCACGCTCGTCTCGCTCTACCGCGCCACCAATGCCATCATTCTCGGCGTCCGACTCGCCGAGAAGATCGGTGCGCGGCTCGGCTCCAACATCACCGTGCAGACGACGGATGGAGCGCGGATGAGCGCCCAGGTGGTTGGCCTGTTCCGCTCCGGCATTCGGTCGGTTGACGAGAGCACTGCCTACGTGCTGGTCAAGACCGCGCAGATCTTGGCGCAGCAGACCGGTCTCGTGAACGAGATTCGCGTGCGCGTCACGGATCCGATGGCGGCCGCCGCAGTCGCACAGCGCATCGAGCGCGAGACCGGCTACAAGTCGGTGGCCTGGCAGGAGGCGCACGAGGACCTGCTCAGCGCCTTCATCGTCCGCAACATCATCATGTACACGGTGGTCGGCGCCATTCTGATGGTGGCCAGCTTTGGCACATACAACATCATCTCCACGATCACCCACGAGAAGACGCGCGATATCGCAATCCTGAAGTCGCTTGGCCTGCGCGAGGCCGCCGTGCGCCGTATCTTCGTGGTCGAGGCGCTGCTGATCGGCCTCGTAGGTGCGTTCGCCGGTTGGGCGCTCGGTTACGCGCTGACGCGCGCGCTGGGCTCGATCGAAATCAGGAACCCGATGATCGACGCCACCCGCCTGCCGCTGATTTATTCCTTACTGCACTATGCCATTGCCGCGGCCGTGGCGCTTGCTTCCTCGGTGGTGGCGGGCTACTTCCCGGCGCGCAAAGCCTCCCGCCTCTACCCAGTTGACATCATCCGAGGGGCGACATGAGCGGGGCCTCGGCCAGCGCCGGTGTCGTGTCCGCTGCCTCGGGCCTGGTGGTTGCCACTAACGTCGCGCGCATCCTGCCGGGCGTGGTGCCGACTACGCTTGTCCACAACATCGACCTCGCCATCGGCGCCAATGAGTTCCTGGCCATCACCGGTCCGTCAGGCTCGGGCAAGTCCTCGCTGCTTTACCTGCTCGGCCTGCTCGACCTGCCGACCAGCGGCGAAGTTCGCATCCGCGGCCGCGCCACGGCCCACATGGACGAGTCGGAGCGTGCATTGACCCGGCTCTCAACCCTAGGCTTCGTCTTCCAGTTCCACTTCCTGCTTCCTGAGTTCTCAGCGCTCGAGAACGTGATGCTACCGATGCGGGCTCTGGCCGTGCTCGCGGAGGCGGCCATGCGCGAGCGGGCGCACACGCTGCTTGGTTCGCTCGGGCTCGGCGACCACGCTTTGAAGCTCCCGGAGCAGCTGTCCGGCGGCCAGAGGCAGCGCGTGGCGGTGGCCCGCGCGCTCGCCAACGACCCGCCTCTGATCCTTGCCGACGAGCCAACCGGCTCGCTCGACTCGGCTTCCAGCGAGCAGGTGTTCCAGATCCTGCGCGACCTAGTCGACAAGAGCGGCAAGACAGTCGTCGCCGTCACCCACGATCTCGACATCGCTGCACGCTGCGACCGCCGCATCCACCTCATCGATGGCGGCATTGGCTCGGACGAGAGATCGGGCCATTAGCCGAGTCGGGTGAACGCCCTGACATCGTGAGGCGCTTTTCGATGAGACCTATCGTTGTGGGGGCCGGCATGCTGGGCGCGAGCACCGCCTACCATCGGCCGTCTCAGCCCCCGGGGTGTCGGGCAAAGTACAGGCCGCCAAAATCGCGCCATTCCACTGATGCTGATCGGCCTTGCGCACGAAAACATCGAGTGAGTTGCAATTCTGTACACGCACATTGCTGCAACTGCTCAGGTCTCAAATTGTGGCACAAGGGAGAAGCGTTCGGCGCCACAGGGAATCTATCCGGCATGCGAGGTAGTTCTGCCGTGCCGACAAGGCGACCGCCATGCCTCTTGATGACCCAAAGCAGAAGGTCGTCAGTCCGCGCTATCCAGTCGTCGCCTCATCCATCTGGGCGGCAATCGCTAGATCATCTGCTGTCATCTGGGTCGCGGGGTAGATGGGCGTTAGCCCATTTACGCCATAGAGTTCAGCGAGAGCGTTCCAGTCTGCAAGGACGATGCGGTACAGCCCGCTGTAGACAAAGTTCTTCTCGGCGATTTCGACTGCCTTCGGGCGCCCCAAGAGCTGCGCGGAGGCTTCAATCTCAAGCCAGTTGACAATCAAGTGCAGATACGACGACTGGACAGTGTGGGCGCCTTCTGGAAACGCCACAGGAACTCTTGGGTAACGCGCCAAGAGCGCTGCCCAAACAGCTTTCCAGCCGTCATGTCGCGTATGCGAATACCACGTCACATACCAGTGCATTTGTTCATGAAGGTACGTAGACAGCAGCGCCGCGTCTTCCCTAATCCTCGTATTCAACGTCAGTACCGAATGGCTATGAGGAATTTCTCCGGGTGCGATCTTCACCTGACCGGCGTACTCGTACGGGCTTAGATCATAGTCCTCGCGCAGTTTCAGAAGCATGGCTCGGACATGTTCCGCGGCCTTCTGCGTTGCCGACAGGTCTATGTCACATCATCAACCGATCGGGTCAAAACTTGTCTCTCACCGCTAAAAACGACGAGCGTACTCGTCGCCTTCCTCGTGCGTCTATCGGCTCATCTTGTCCAAGTCGCGCAGGAGCCCCGCGGGACCGTCAGTAGCGTGGCCGCGACGCGACAGATGGCACCACATAGAAACCCTGTGGAACAGGGTATAGAGCCAAAGCGCTTCCTCCGGGTCCGGATGGCTGATGTCTCCATATCCGGCAAGAAGTGGCTCCCGGCTGAAGGGGTCCTCGTGGGCGCAGCAGAACAGTGCCTTAGCGAGGTCAAACAATGCATCTCCAGCCCGAGCATTGCCAAAATCGATTAGGCCAGTGAGTTGCAAGCTCCCCTCTTGGTTATGCTCGATCAGTACGTTCCCCTGTTGCAAGTCGTCATGGCAAAAGACAGGGCCCGCGCTGTGCTGGAGTAGATCGAATCGCGATTGCGCTTTCCCTTGCAAGCGGCGCGTCAAGGCATCCTCCCCACCTTGCGCGCGAAACTGCCGAAACACCTGGTCGAACGCCGAGCGCATGTATTCATCGTTGGTCGGTTGGGGCCGCTGAATGCCATCGGCGACGATATAACCGTAAGCACTCATGGGGATAGCGTGTAGACGCCTCAGCAGCACCCCCATCTGCCGATAGGCGGCGTCGATGCCGGGCGCGCCGATCAGGCTCCGCACCGTTACGCCTGAGAGCCACGTCGTGAGTGCAAAGCGGAACGGGATCCAGACTCGGCTCTCGTCAACCCGAAGCCAACGCGGAATTGGGAGGCCAGCCCGCTCGCCGATCCAGCCGGCTACTAGGGCCTCCTTCGCCACGATCCACGCAGGCTCGTCACTATAAATCTTGAGTACGAGCGGGTTTTCGGCGCCCGCAAGGTCGATACGATAAACGTCATTGACGCCACCGTGTAGTCGCGCGAACCCGACCGGCTCGAGCGTACAATCGAGATCGCGGACAATTGCTCGGACTTGCTCGAGTTCGGGATCGACAGGCAGGAGGCGCGCCATCGGAGAACCCCATTCTTGCAGATCGTTGGGAGCCATGCCCGATAGCTTGGCGCCAGCGTCGCCGACAAATACGAATAAAGTAGGGGATTTGACCAGTTCACAATTCTGACCAGGCGTCGCCAAGTCTTGTGAGCGCCACAGCAGAAAGTGGCACGACCCGAAAGGCCCTCGGCGGCGCAACATCTGCGACAGCTATCTTGGGTGAGAGACGTGCTTCGGTCGAGGTGAGCACGCCGCTATCATGGCTGCCCTTAACCCCCAGCTGAAACGCCCCTGGAGGGCGGAATAGGATATTTGTTTTCGCTAGCAGCTGCCATACGATTCTTCTCCGAACCGACGCCCGTGTCGAAGAAGGCCCTCGACGAAAGGATGCGCGAATGCTTGGGCTTAGGCACAATGTGAACCTGCTCGTGGACTACGACGCGGATTGGCCTCTGCTGTTTCTCGACGAGCAACGGAGGATTGCGGAAGCGATAGGTGGTGTCGCCAAGGGTATAGAGCACTACGGCTCCACTGCGGTGGCAGGCATGCGCGCCAAGCCGATCCTCGATATCATGGTTGGAGTCGATCCACTGGAGGACTGGGAGAAGTGTCGGGTTCCGTTGGAAAGATTGGGCTATGATTACGCAGAGAAGGCGGGAGTGCCCGGGCACTACATTTTTGGGCGCGGCCGGGACCTCACAGAACGGACACATCTCCTCCATGTAGTGAAATACCTCGGTGCCTCCTGGACCATCGGACTGGCCTTACGCGATCGGCTTCGCGGCGACCCCACTCTGTGCGCCGAATACGTGAGGGAAAAGGAGCGAGCAATTGCGGCAGCACCCGAAGGACGAGCCCGATATAACGAACTCAAAGGACCGTATCTGAAATCCATCAAGGCGCGTCTGATAGAAGAATCAAACCTGTAGGCACGGTCTGCCCACTCACACGCTGTGTTTGCCAATGGAGAATGGGTCGATGTACACCTTCGCTTCCGACTTGATCGCCACCGCTATCTCCTTCAAGCGAGATCTGTTGATTGGCTTGGCGGCTGGAGCGGCATTTTCTCTCGCAATGCTCGGCACAGCGCCGCTCGGTCGTCGATGGGCGGCAAGGAGCGAAGTCGAGCGCCTGCTCTACTCAGAAACGCAGCGGACCCTGAACTATCTGGTCATGGGACTGGCATTTGCTTCCTGGTCCGCTGGCGCGCTGGTGCTGACACGGCTGGGGTTCAGACAAGGTCTGATGACGCCTTTCGCCGCCATTGTCGTCATGGTTCTCTTCACGGTTGGCGCTAGTGGTGTTGCCCTCTTCCACAAACTGACGGCTAGGCGACTGGCACGACAATTGATCACCATGGTGGCGCAACTATCTGCCAGCGCGCCCGGCACGATTCGTTGATGGCATCCGGTGGTCCAAAGCCTAGCGTCTGGCGACGAGGCGCGTCCGAATGTGGCACTAGGGAGAAGCGCTCGGCGCCGCAGCGATTCAGTCCGCTATGTGAGGTAGTTCTGCCGTGCCGACGAGGCAGTTGCGTTTTCGCACAACCAAGACCCAACTCGGTCATTGCATACAGACAGATATTGCAACGCAACACAAGGCCGGCCGTGTCGAATTCCGGGTGGGACGCCCGTCATGTTATTGGAAGGCCCCCGATCGATGAAGCCGAGGAGCTACCATGCAATACGCGCTGCTCATCTACGAAACACCCGCAGATTTTACGCGCCGCCAACAAGCCGGCGACAATGTTCCTCATTTTGGCGCCTGGCGTGCCTATTACAAGGCCGTCGTCGAAGCAGGTATCTACGCCGGCGTCAAACCCCTGGACGCGCCGGAAACCGGCACGACTGTGCGGCTGCGAGACCGCAAGCCCCTCGTGCAGGACGGCCCGTATGCCAGCTCGAAGGAGCAGTTGGGTGGCTTCATGCTGCTCGAGCTGCCATCACTCGATGCGGCATTGGCATGGGCGGCGCGCTGCCCGGCCGCCTCATATGGGGCCGTGGAAATCCGACCGGTCGATTCCGAATTGCAGCGACGCCTCGAAAGTGAAGACCAGCCCCGATAAGCTGACGTACCGCGCCGTCGAGGCGGCAGCGCGTCAATCGTACGGGCGTCTGGTCGCGCTGCTCTCGGCGCGTACACGCGACCCTGCGGGTGCAGAAGATGCGCTCGCCGACGCTTTGCTCGCGGCACTGAACACATGGGCGCGTGACGGAATCCCGAAAAATCCGCAGGCTTGGCTGCTGACCGCAGCACGAAATCGTCTCCTGGATCACGCAAGGCATCTCGAGGTACGGGATCGCAGTGCGTCCACACTGGAGATCCTGGCGAACGAGCTTTATGACACCCCGGACCCCGACGCGTTACCCGATGAACGTCTCAAGCTGTTGTTTGTCTGCGCGCACCCTGCCATTGCTCCCGATATGCATACACCTCTCATGCTGCAAACCGTACTGGGGCTCGGTGCCGTCGAGATCGGACGGGCATTCCTCGTTTCGCCAAAGACCATGGGCCAGCGGCTCGCACGCGCCAAAACCAAGATTCGGCGGGCGTGGATTGCGTTCGAGATTCCCGCCGCAGATCAGATACCGCAACGCCTGGAAGCGGTGTTGAATGCGATCTATGCAGCGTACGGCAGCAGTTGGGAAGACGCTGCGGGTCGCGATCAGCGTGCCGTCGGTCTTGCCGAAGAGGCGATTTGGCTCGCGCGCGTATTGCGCGACGCGATTCCGGATGAACCGGAGGTTCGCGGCTTGCTGGCATTACTGCTTCACTGCGAGGCGCGGCGCCCAGCACGCCGCGCCGCGGATGGACGATACGTACCGCTGTCGGAACAGGATCCCCACATTTGGCTCGCGCCCTTAATCGACGAGGCCGAGCGTGAGCTCGCGGTGTCGGCGACTCACGCGCGCCTGGGGCGATTCCAAATAGAGGCGGCCATTCAATCGGTGCACGCTGAGCGGGCCCACACCGGGCACACGGATTGGGTCGCTATAGCCACGTTCTATGATGAGCTGACACGACTCGCGCCATCAATCGGCGCTGCCGTGGCGCGCGCGGCCGCGCATTGCGAAGTGCACGGAGCTCAAACAGCATTGGCGATGCTGAATCAAATCGATGCGCATTCGGTGATCTCTTACCAACCCTATTGGGCCGTTCGCGCTGACATGCTGCGGCAGCTGAACTGTGTGCATGAGGCCGCCGAGGCTTTCGACCGCGCGATTGGTCTCACCGACGATCACGCGGTCCGCGCCTTTCTGCTCGAACGCCGCCGACGTTGACACCAGGTCGCTTCCATCTTCGGGGCCCTGACGGCTGCCGCAGCTATGTCGGGCGCATCGCTAGGCTGACGCAGCGGGCAAGCCGGGCGGCCACGATAAATTCGTGCGCGCTGTCGAAATGGCGCGACTTCGGCCGTCATCCCTATGAGAACACAGAAATTACCATCAACCCGAGACAGGAGGTTACCCATGAAGATCGCATTGCCAACGCTGATCGCGGCTGTAGCCGTCGCTGGTGTTGCCTTCACGACTCCGGCCGACACGATGGAGGGGCACTCGAGCGTCTCACCGCAAGACATCAAGTGGGGGCCGGCCCCAGCCATGCTCCCGCCCGGAGCGGCGGCGGCGGTCCTGTTCGGCGATCCGAGCAAGGGAGGCTATTTTGTGCTCCGGCTCAAGTTCCCCGCTGGCTATAGCGTTTCTCCGCATACGCATCCGGTCGATGAGGTCGTCACGGTGATCTCTGGCACGTTCTATGAGGGGATGGGCGGGAGGGCCGATTCGCGCAAGGCCCAGCCCTGGCCCGCGGGCAGTTTCTTCGCCCGTCCTCCAGGCATGGCGCACTATGTCTTCGTGGAAGAAGAGACGGTTATTCAAATCAGCACCGTCGGTCCATGGGGACTAACCTACGTTAACCCGAAGGACGATCCGCGGCAGAAGTCGCAGTGAATTCGAGGAGCACCGCCACTTCAGGTCATGCGAACCGGCTTCAGCAAAGCGCGACGGAGCCCTGGGCCGCGCTCCATCAATCGTAACCACGTCAAGCGCGGCGTCGACGTGAGCGAACTGTTCCGGGAAGTCGTCGCGACGGTGTGTTCCACCACGTCGGCACGGAAGGCCACCGATGGCAGGCTCGCCCGCAAAGAACAAACGATAAGGAGGACCAACGAAGAGCACATTCATGTGGATGCTCAAATTGTCCCCACAACCGCGGCGCTTTGCGGCACTGATCGTTCTTTGCCTCGTGATGGCAGCTCCGCACGCAAGTGCCCGCGAGGACTTTGGAAAGGTACATTTCCCGATCGCCTGCAACGCAGGCGTCCAGGGCGAATTCGACCTTGCGCTTGCAATGCTGCACGGCCACGTCGATCGGTATCTCAACTCGATCGGCCGGGAGGCGAAACAGTAGCCGTATTTTCAAACTTCATCGGCCCAGCGGCAGCCGCCCTCTGTCCGCTTACCCCGAGATTCCCGGCGTGCCAGCGAGCGGCTAGGACACTGGCCGCTAAGTGCCAACAACGGAGTTGAGCCACATGGCTGCCACCGCTAGGCGGTAGATTCGGCGTGATGAAAGGCAGTCGATTGTGGTCACACGCGTTGTGGATCGGCTCGGGCCGTGGACGAGCTTGCGCTGAAGCCGGAATTGACCAAGGGTCATCGCTGGGCTCGCGCTCCTACTCATTGCACCTTCGTCGGACGACGCGATCTGACCTGAGACGACGTCGACAATCGACGAGACCAACCCCATTCAGTGGGCTCCCAATGCTCAAATGGTTCGCTGTGGTCGTGCTGGTTGTCGTGATCGGGTTCGTCGCACTCTTGGCCGACGAGGAATTTCATGTTCGCGCGACTCTTCGAGCAATGGACCAAGCTGGATACGGCGAGAAAATAGTCAAACGAGCGCGACACTCGCATTGTCCACTAGGCGAGGCCACGTTTGCGTTCATATCTAAACGGTTGAAGGACGAGACAACCGGTTACGTATGCACGGGATATTTCGGGACGGCTTCTATCAACGATGGTCCGCTCGATACTGACGACAATCTTGATTGGGACTAGGCCGTGTACTCGATTGTGAGCTGCTGTCTAGTGGTGCCGTGAGGACCGAACACATGGGCAAATTGGCGTTGGTGGTGACCATCAAAACCCGTCCTGGAAAGCGGGAGGAATATCTGGAGCACCTCAAAGCTCATACCGAACGCTGCCTAGCAACCGAGCCAGACACCCTGGAGTTCGAGATACTCGTGCCGCAGGAGAAAGCCGACACGGTCATGTTGTACCAAGCCTTCGCAAGCCGGGAGGCCTTCGAGGCACATTGGAACGGCGCCTCCAAGCAGCAAGCCGACCGGGACCTTGAAGGCATAAAGGTCAGCGCGACCAGGGTGCTCTGTGACATCGTTTGAATGAGAAGACCCGTAGTCACTCGATGTGTAATTGAGTACACGGCCTAGTCACGTGGTTATGGCCTGACAGCGGGGGGTGAGAAAACACTGAGCGCCACGAACGAAATAGGAGGGAGGCCGATGGCGCGGCCGATGATTGCCGACGGACGGGGGCACGACATCTTCCCCGCGTCCGAGGAGCAGCTGCTCGACGAACTTCGACGGCTCGACAGTGAGTTCCGGGCCGAGAGGGAGCCGCGGATTGCGGTGATCTATGGCGACGCGGAGGCCGACGTGACGCCGAAGTTGTCGATCGGGCTTGGGGCCAACCAGGCCACGGTCTGCTACGACCACGGACTGTCCAGTGCGTTAAGTCGCGGTCGCCGCAGGGGTGACGAGAGAGAGATCGCATATGCGTACGGCGACGGGTACTCGGAGTTCCATCGCTGGACGCTGGTGTCCAAAGAGGATGCTCTCGCCGCAGCGCAGGAGTTCTTCCAGACGGGTCTCCGGCCGACTAACTTGGACTGGGTCGACCTGTGACCCCAGCCGGGCCGGTCGGGGTGCCGCTGAGTGCCCCACGCGTGGACCAAGCTGTGGTCGCAACTTCGTCAGAAGTGGGTCAATCTCGGCTGTCGCCGGCAGCCCCCAGAAGCCCTTGGCTGCGTCAGGTTACCCCCTCGCATACCGGACTCGGTTACCGCGGCAGCGCGACAGCGCGGTTCTCCCGCACTGTGCCAATAGCAGGCAACCAGGCAGCTTTAATCCGACGACTGAGTATAACTAGCACCAATGCCTCGAAGGATCTGGCGGAGGTAGCTCAATTGTCTCGCCCACCACGATAAATGGCGTCCAGCCGCGTTATGTACGGTCCTACGCCGCTTGCCTCGGACGCGATGGCGCGGCGCAGGCGCCGGCTTGCGGCCACCGACGAAGAGTGCATCTAGAGGGATAGCAAGCCAGGCGGCGGCTTGCGCATGTTGGATGCCTGCTCGTAGGCGTAGGCCAGACGCAGGAGCTTGTGCTCGCTCCAGGCGAGGCCCGCGAAGGTGACGCCGAGCGGATAGTCGGGCGTGTCCTCGGCCGTCGGACTTCCCGAGATGAAGCCGCCCGGCACCATGACGCTGGGATAACCCGCCTTGGCGGCGATAGCGGCGCCCGCAGTTCCGGGGAATAGCACGGCGTCGAGGTTGTGCACGTTCATGTAGGCATCCATGCCGCGCGTCTTGGCGGCGAGCAGGTCCATGGCACGCGCCGACTTGTACTCGAGCTCGCTCAAATCGCCCTTGGTAAGGTTGGCGGCGAGGAACAGGTCCTGCCCGAAGCGCAGCGCTTTGTCGGCGTTCGCCTCGTTAAAGGCCACGATGTCGGCGATGGTCTTGATACTAGTGTTGGTCGCCCAGTCTTTCAGGTAGAGATTGAGATCGCGCTTTAGTTCATACAGGAAGACGATCGGCGGCGTCGCCGGATTGCCCTTGTTGCGGCTCAGCGGATTGCGGTTGAGCACGGCCATCGTCGTGCCGGGCCCGCCGATCCAGCCAGCCGTCGGCATGCTGGCGCGCACGATGACGGCGCCCAGATCCTCCAGCACCTTGATCACGTCGGCCATCACCTTCGCTAACTTCGGTGGCAGCTTGCCGTAGTAGATATCGTTCAGCGGGTCAGCGGGATCGCTCGGCACGCCAATGCGCGCACCCTTCATCGCATCGTGCGCGAGGTCGGCGGTGTAATCGGCTGGCCGCGTCTGCTGTTGCGTCACCGGGTCGAGCGGGTCCTCGGCCGCCAGCACATTCAGGAGCATCGCCGCATCGCGCACCGTACGCGTCATCGGCCCTGGGGTGTCCTGGCTATGCGAGATCGGCAGGATGCCGGTACGGCTGATCAATCCGACGGTCGGCTTCACGGTGACGAGGCCATTCTGGCTGGCGGGGTTGAGCAGCGAGCCCGAGGTCTCGGTGCCGATCGAGGCGGCGCAAAAACCTGCAGCCACTGCGACCGCCGGACCCGAGCTTGAGCCGCCCGGGAGCACGACAGGGATGCCGCGATCGTCCATCAGCGTCGGCGCGTAGGGGTTCTTCACCTGGCCGCCCAGCGAGGAGTAGCCCGAGGGCATGTCGATCGCGAGGATGTTGGCGAACTCCGTCAGGTTCGCCTTGCCGAGGATCACCGCGCCGGCGTCGCGCAGCAGCCTGACAACGGTGGCGTCGTCCTTGGCGCGCGCGCCTTCCAGCGCCAGCGAGCCCGCCGTGGTCGGCTGTTTGTCGCCGGTGGCGATGTTGTCCTTCACCAGGATTGGCACGCCGGCCAGCGGCTGCTCGACCGATGGCTTGGCATCGTCGAGCTTGCCCGCGATCGTAAGCGCATCGGCATTGAGCTCGCGTACGGAGTTGAGCTTGGGCCCCCCGCGGTCGTAAACCTCGATGCGCGCGAGATAGCCTTTGGTCAGCGCTGTGGCGGTGACCCGCCCACTGGCCAGCGCCTGGATGACATCGCTCATGGGCGTGTTTTCGAGTGCCAGCGTGGCCTGTGCCTTGGCGCCGGTCGCAGCGACGGCGCCTATGGCGGCCGTGGCGAGGAGGGCATCGCGGCGGGTTGGCTTTTTCATGGTGTGCCTCCTGGGCGCGCCCCTGGCACCCCGCACCGGAAGTCTCTCGTAGGATCGCTTTGAACCGATTGGGGCATCGCGCCCCCGCTAGTCTTCGAGTGATGTCATCGCTCATTCCCCAATTGACCGTAACCACTTGCCGCTGGTTGGTCGAGATACCTGCCACCGCCCTTCGCGGAGGCGAGATGGCGCGTGGGTGATCTCGGCGCCAAGCGTGCCGCTGGCGTTCTCCTTGAACAGCTCGGCCAGGGGTAGGCCTCGGTGTCGGGGGCTTCTGCGCGGGGTTCTACACCCTCTACTACTTCGTCATGCGCGGGCTGTAGGGCCGTGCCCATTCCGCCTTCGCGCACGCGCGCGAGGCCTCAGTCGCCGGCGCGGACCTGCGGTCCTGGCCAAACTCTGCCGCTGGCGAGCTCCTCTTTCGCCCCGGCCAACGCCTGCTGCCAGGCCTTACCGGACCGCCCGTTGGCGTTTGCCAACGCCACCACGGCCTCGTCGTTGATGCCGACGTGACCGGCATTGGCGTGGACGTCCTGCAAGGCCTGCGCGGCACGACGGAGTGCGGCCTTGAGGGCCCCGATGCGGGCCTTTTGGAAGCCCTCGTCGATCTTCTGCAGGAAGGGCTCGTCGATCTTCTGCCGGGTCATGGACGTCACCTCCTACTTTTATTGAGCTGCGCTCGCTTTTCAGAGGTTAGCTGGCGGCGCGCACCTCGGCTAGCTACTTCCCAGCGCAAAATTGAGCGGTGCGTCTGGCGCGGCAGAATCGTGCGGAACCGTGCAAACTGCAACATCGGACGATTTGCGCAGTACGAGCAGCACCATTGATTTCGAGCGGCGGATGTGATTCATCTATGTAGATGATTCGCGATCGAACCCTTCAGGCACGTGAGAAGCTGCTCGGCAAGCTGCCGATTACCGGCGAGCTTCTGCGCGGCTCGCTGCTGGAACGCACCGTGCGGCATCGCAGTGGCTGTCCCAAATGTGCACGCGGCGAAGGCCATCGGGTGTTTGTGCTGACGGTGAGCTATGCCGGCGGGCGCACGCAGCAGTTCAGTGTGCGCCGCGAACGGGTCGATGAGGTTCGCCGCTGGCTGGACAACTATCAAAAGCTGAAGGAGGGCATCGAGGCGATCTGCGAGCTCAATCACGACCTGTTGCGCCCGACTGCGGGCACTTCGAAGCGGCGGAGAAAGGCCCGTGATTGACATGCGCCGAGCCCAGCTCAGCTTCGGCGATGGGCTGATCGCCGAGGAAGTGAGCGATCTGCGCGATCATTGGATGGCAGCAGCCGACCAAGTTCTGGCCGATGCGGAAATCATAACGGCCGTATATGAGGCGCTGGCGCAGCGCCATCCCAAGAGCCGCAGCCGCGGGCGTAAAGGGACGGCGGCAGAGATAGTCTTGCGCCTGCTGGTTCTCAAGCACGTGCGCAACTGGAGCTATGAGGTGCTGGAGCGCGAGGTGCGCGCCAATCTGGTGTACCGCGACTTCACACGTGTGGGCGGCGGCAAGGTGCCAGACGCCAAGACCATGGGTCGATGGGGTATGGCACTGGGACCGCAAGTGCTCGAGCAGATCCATGCCAGGATCGTGACCATAGCGCGCGAGAGAGGAGTGGTAGCGGGGCGTAGAATGCGCGTGGATACGACGGTAGTGGAGACCAACATTCATTATCCCACCGACTCGAGCCTGCTGGGGGATGGGGTCAGGGTGCTCAACCGCACCATGAAGAGGATCACCAAAATTGCGGGCGCAGCCGGAACCGAGTTGCGCGATCGGAGTCGAAGCGTGCAGCTCAAGGTGCTGGAGATTGCTCGCGCGGCGCGCGCCAAAGGCGGGGAGAACCGAGAGAAGCTAAAGTCGGCCTACAGCAAATTGCTGCATGCGACCAGTCGAGTGGTCGGCCAGGCAAAGCGGTTCGCCGAGGAGATCGCCGCTGGCGTGAAGCGATCCAGGACCGTCTTGCAGCAGCTGGCACTGGAGGGGCTGCGTGAGGAACTGGAGACCATGGTTCCACTCCTCAAGCAGGTGACGAAGCAGACCCGGGCCCGCACCTTCCGCGGCGACACGCGCACGCCAGGCAAAATCTTGAGCTTGTTCGAGCCGTCGACGGAGTTGATCCGCAAGGGCAAGGCGGCCAAGCCCAACGAGTTCGGCAAGATGGTGAAGCTGCAGGAGGCGGAGAACCAGATCGTGGTCGACTACCAGGTCTACGCCCAGCGTCCCAACGATGCGGACTTGCTGGTCCCGGCCATCGAAACGCACCGCGCCAAACTGGGACGAGCACCCTATCTGGTGGCCGCGGATGCCGCCTTCTACTCCGCCAAGAACGAGGCAGCGGCGAAAGCCAGGGGCGTCAAGCGCGTATGCATCCCCAATCGCTCGACCAAGTGCAAAGAGCGCCGACGCGAACAGAAGAAGCGTTGGTTCCGCAATGGCCAGAATGGCGCACCGGATGCGAGGGACGCATCAGTGTGGTCAAGTGTCGGCACGGGCTCAACCGTTGCCGCTACAGAGGCGAGGCCGGCATGCAGCGCTGGGTCGGGCTCGGAGTGATCGCCGATAACCTCGTCAACATCGGTCGAGCTCAGCAAAAGCAAACTCGCCGGTAGCTCTCGCGATCAACCTTGCACGACAAAAATCCACCCGCCGCCCTGGGTGGACTTTGCTGCGTAGCCGCCATTGACCAGCTACCTAACGTCCTTCATTTTTGCGCCGGGAAGTAGCTAAGCTAGTGTCACCAAAGTGACTGCTCCAGACCCCCGCGGGCTATTAGCCTAGGGAGTGCTCGACGCCGCGAGTGTAAGAAGAAGGGATCAACATGAAGCTTAAGATCGGGTTCGTTGCGGTCGTGCTGGCCGTTGCTGCAAGTATCGGTGGCGTCACGATCAGGACCACTCCAGTGGCGGCAAGCTCTGGCAATGCCTGCGTGTACGAGCCCGAGCGGATTGAGCCCTGCACGACTTGCAGTTGAGGTGACAGCTCTGCCGCAGCCAGGCAACAAATTGCGCCCGGCACGCTAGGCGCACTCGCGCGAGGTCGGGAAGGACGCGGCTCCCCGGGCGCTAAGATCGCCATCCTCGGCGGCAACGCCGCGAAGTTGCTGGGCTTGAACGCTTGAACCGCCGTGGCCCCAGGGTTGGGGCCGCGCCGCCTTGGGCATAAAGCCGCACCTCGGCAAGAGCCGGCGCCAGGGTGTGCGCCGACCCGCGGCGTCGGCACGCGCGGCGCGGTATCCAGCAGCGCCGTCAGCGGCGCTGGGACACCGTGGTGCGCGTAAATGCTTCGACGTAGTCGATCAGCTTGTCGGAGGCTGCCATGGCGCGGGCCGGATTGCCTTTGGCAATGGCGCGCGCTTCATCGGCGTGTAGCCGGGCGCACTTGGGCAGGTCCGCCGCCTGCTTATAGTGCAAATACCAGAACCGTCGCGAATGGCCATTCAAGAAGCGCATGGAGCGCGAGGCATACTCGTTGTGGGCGGCATGGGCGAGGAGCGCGTTCAACTCACGATCGAGCCGCAAAAAGGCAATATCGTCACGGGTGCGCGCGGCCGCCTCCATGCCATCGGCGATCGCCTGAAAGCGCTGGCGCTCGACCTCGGTGGCACGCTCGGCGCTGGCGCGGGCCAGCAAGCGCTCGAGCTCGCGGCGCACCTCCAGCACCAGCAGCTGACGATTGGGATCGGTATCGGTGACGATGATGGCCTTGCGCGGAAGCACCCGCACCAGGCCCTCATGACCCAAACGCTGCAAGGCCTCGCGAATGGGCGTGCGGCCAATGCCGAGCATGGCGGATAGCGCCTGCTCGGATAGCGCCGCGCCCGGCGCCAGGCTCAAGGTGACGATCATCTCTTCGAGCCGATTGTAGGCCTGCTCGGTCAGCGTCTCAGGCCGCGCCGGAGGAAGTCGCGCCGGCTTCTTGCTGATGAGCACGCTGGTCATGGGATAGGCTAAAACCTCACAGCTGGACGGCGCGGGCTAGGGTTGGCGGCGATCGAGACGGAGGCGGCAGCAGACACCGCCCCCTGCGGCGGCCGCCGCCATATCCTCGCGAGCGTTACGAGCTCGGCGCGGAATTGTCGCTTGTGTTCTCAGCTCACCTCTGGCCGGGCGCCTCGATTTCGGCAATGGCGCGGTCGATATCGGCCGTCGACAACACCCAGTCATTGTCGAGATTGGCGACGACTTTGCGCATAAAGGGGCCGCTGAGGCGAATGGCGCGCGCCTTATCACCCAGGTGTTCGACGAGAATGGCAAGCGCCAGCTGCTCGGGACTATCACCCTCGTAGGTCCATTCAAAGCCCCAGGACGTAAAGCGTTTGGTTTCGTAATGCTCATCGAGCCGTCGACCATCGACGGTGACCAGCAGCCCATCGATGGTGCGCTTGCCTTCAAACGTGCTCACGGGCTCCCTCCTTCGCCCAAAGCGCGTGATATATCACCGATCGAAGCGGCGGCGATAGCCCCGCCCCGCACCGCCCCAGCCCCCCGCATCCCCCCGCCGTGGCGCCATCGCCCTCATTTCGCCAGGAATTTAGCGGCGCGTATACAACCGCGGGAAGCAAGGACGAAGTCAGCAGGGGTCAGCCATGTCAGCCCGCGCCCGTTATCTACCCTACGACCACGACGACATGCTGCCGGGCGAGCGCATTGGCCCGCCCCTTGGGGGTGCCCGCCGCAAGCTCAAAGGCGCGGTCTTGCTGGCCATGGCGTGTGCCGTCGGCTGGGCAATCCTGGGCGACCAGTCCTGGCGGCAGTGGCTGCCGGCCGACATGACGGCCGATCTTTCGCGCCTGATCGAGCGCATTAGCGCGCGCCTGGACAGGCAGGCACAACCGGCCCCGCGCATCGCCGCCGCGCCCGCCCGCAGCATCGAACCGGCAGCCAAACCGACCACCCTGGACTCCCCGCCGCTCGCCCCGTTGCCTACCGCGAGCCCGCCGCCGCCGATCCCGCTCCCCGCAAGCGCCGCGCCGGAACCGTCGGCACCCTTGACGACGGGCGCCCTGCCTGCCTCCGCATCGATGGGCGCGCCGGGACAACCGCTCCCCGCACCGAGGGTCGACCCTTCAAATCCAACCCAAGTGCGGGCCGCCGCCGTTGGCCTGCACCCGGACCTCTCCTCCGTGCTGCTGGCCCGCCTGTCGGCAACCGACTACCGCAATGCGGGCTATGCCATCGAGACCGCGCTCAAGGAAACCTCCGACAGCGCCGTTTTCGTCTGGCCACGCCAGAAGAAGCCCGAACTCGCGGTGTTTCAGGTACGCTTTGTCGCCGGCGCCGCCCCGGGCTGCCGGCGCTATGTCGTCACCATCATCAAGGACCGCTGGTCGACGACGGCGATGCCGATGGAAAAGTGTAAAGCCGAGCAGGTCTCGTCGGTCAGGCGACGTTAACTTTCCTGGCTCGGGCGAGCCCTCGACGCCCGGCGGCCGATCAGGCGGGTGTGAGCGCGAGCTCGTCACGGCGCGGCAGGCGGCCCGGGCGGAAGGTCTGCGCAATCGCCACCGCCGCCAGCCCGATGGCGAACGAGCCCAGGTAGAGCCAGAGGTAGCTGCCAGAGTTATCGAACACATAGCCGCCCGCCCAGGGGCCCACCGCCATGCCGACGCTGGCGAACATGGAGACCGCGCCAAACAGGGTGCCCATGATGCGCGGGCCGAAAATGTCCCGCACGAGCACGGCATAAAGCGGCATGACGCCGCCGTAGGCCAGCCCGAACACGACCGACAGGGCATAAAATTCCGTCAGCTCACTGACAAAAACATAGGCCCCTACCGCCAAGGCCTGCACGAGCAACCCGGCAACCAGCACGGGTTTGGCGCCGAGCCGATCGGCGGCAATGCCAAGCCCGATGCGGCCACCCAAGCCGGCGAGCCCGGCGACGCCGAAGACGCTGACGGCAAGCATGGTCGGCAGACCGCAGAGCGTGGCGTAGGAGACCATGTGAAAAATGGGCCCCGAATGCGCCGCGCAGCAGGCAAAATGCGCAAGCGCGATCGCCGCGAACTGCGGCGTGAGCACGGCCTGCGTGCTGCTCAGGGGATAGGCCTCCTGCCCGGTTTCGGCACCCGCAGGCGCTTGCGCGCCTTGCGGTGGCTGCCGCACCAGCAAGGCCGCGGGGATCAGCAGGATCCAGGCCAGGCAGCCGATGACAAACATGGCGGTGCGCCAGTCAAAGGCGCCGATCAACCACGCCGCCAGTGGCGAAACCGTCATCGAGCCGATGCCCATGCCGGCCGAAACCAGGGCGGCCGCAAGGTTGCGTCGATGCTCGAGCCAGCTGGTTGCCGCCGCCATCATCGGCGCATAGAAGCTGCCGGCGGCGATGCCGACCAGGCCGCCGAACAGCAGCTGAAAGGAGAGGAGGGTGTCGGCGCGGCTGGCCGCGATGAGGCCAAGGCCCAGAAGCGCGCTGCCCGCCAGCACGACGATGCGCGTACCGTAACGGTCCGACAGCACGCCCCACACCAGGGCGGCCGCGCCCATGCATAGGAAATCGAGGGTCGCGGCCGTGGAAATACCGGTGCGGGACCAGCCCGTTTCGGCCGCCAACGGCGGCAGAAAGACGCCGAGCGAGAGCATCGCTCCCATGCCGACGCAGGTCATCAGCATACCCGCACCGACAACGACCCAACCGTATGACTGCCGCATGCTGTTCCCCGGCGACGCGCCGACCCGCTTCTCACCCAAAAAAGGGTTCACCCTAAAAACGGCCACCCTAACGGAGACACCGCGGCCTGGGAATGCTCGGCCGTCGCCGGCGAGCCATGCGAGCCCGTCAGGCCTCGGCCAACTTTGGCCGCCGCCGCGCCCCGCGGCGCAGCTTTGCATGCACAAGGCCGGTAAAGGGACCCAGAAAGGCCCCGGTGACCCCGGCGTTAAAGATGGGGCAGTCCGCCGCCAGCAGCATGGCGCCGGCAAAGGCAAGGCCGAGCGTCAGCATGAGACCTGAAAAGAAACCGGCGAGATAGGCGATGGCACTGCGCGCCCGCCCGCGCCGACCCTGGCGCATGATGCGAAAGGCCGGCCCTGCAGCCAGGAGGGCAACGAGCCAAAACGCCATTGCGGGCAGCAAATCCGACGCCACGTACGCCTTGTGCATGTGCTCACCCAACGCCAAGGAGCGCGCCGGCTTAAGTGATTCGCTTGGCGAAATGAGGCCTGTTCGCAAAAAATCGCGTTGCAGGGCCCCACGCCGGTCGGCTAGGGCTTGCGCTCTGTTCGTGCGCTGATACTTGCGCGTTCCCGTCGCCTGGAGCCGACCATGTCAGTCGATTTCTCGACGCTGATTTGGATCTTTCTAGCCCTGATGGCGCTGCAGCCGCTGCTGATGGGCCGATGGGCCGCCTTCAACCGCCTCAAGGCCATCCAAAGCATCGAGAAGGCGCGCGGCAGCCGCGTCATCACCATGATCCACCGCCAGGAAAAGCGCAGCCTGTTCGGCTTCAATGTCGCCCGCCATATCGATTTGGAAGACGCCCAAACCATTATCGCGGCGATCAAGGAAACCCCGGCGGAGCGGCCGATCGATCTCATCTTGCATACCCC
>Ga0081540_1001060_pt1 | contig 24500 bp, 23 predicted proteins | sample TabmetS2T1R1_FD_71024 | JGI IMG/M metagenome (GOLD analysis project Ga0081540, IMG submission 71024) | Tabebuia heterophylla rhizosphere microbial communities from the University of Puerto Rico - S2T1R1 | ecosystem: Host-associated > Plants > Roots > Rhizosphere ... | reverse complement strand
GCCTGCGGGGCCCGGGGGGGGGGCCCCCGCCCCGGGGGGGGCCCCCCCCGCGGCGCGGGGGGGGGGGTGGGTGGGGCGGGGGGGGGGCCGCGCCCCCCCCCCCCCCGCCAGCACCTCGCGGAGCTCGGCGGCGAACGCCACGGCCTCGGAGCCGAAGCCGCCGTGGTCGCCGGGGAACACCACCGGCTCGGTCCCCAGCCGTTCGGCCACGGCAAAGGCGGCCCGGTAGGGCGGCTCTCCGCGCGACGCCTCGCCCACTGCCATCGTGACCCGCACCGGCGACGCCCTGAGCGCGGCGACGTCGGGGGTGTACCTGGCGAACGGCGGCACCTCGTAGCCGATGAAGAACACGAAGTTCTGCCCCATGCGCGCCATCATCTGCATGGTCTCCGGGTCAGGCTCGCCCTGCGGGGCCGGCCCGCCGCCCGGGGCGCGGTCGTCTTCCTGCCCGCCCCCGCTCATCTGCAGCGCGGCGTTGAGGATCTCCCCCGCGGGCTCGGCGCCCTTCGCGGTGAACGTGTCCTCCACGTCCCGCATGACGGCCCGCCACTGATCGCGGTCGGGCAGCAGCTCGAAGATGGGCGGCTCGTGGGCGACCAGGGTGCGCACCTGCTCGGGGTGGCGGGCGGCGAGCTCGAGGCCGATCATCGCGCCCGAGCTGTTGCCGAACACGCGCGCGGGCTCGCCGCCCGTCACGCCCACGGCCGCCAGCACGCGGTGCGCGTCGTCGCCGTGGACCTCGATGCTCTGGTGTCCCGGTGGCCCGTCCAGCGCGCTACGCGAGTTGCCGCGCCGGTCGTAGGTCACCACCGTGTACCGGTCGGCGAGCTGCTGCGCCAGGCCCGCGTACCCGGCGGCGTCGTAGACCCCTCCGCAGATCAGCAGCAGGACCGGGCCGGAGCCGCGGATCTCGTGGTACAGGTTCGCACCGGGCACCTTCAGGGCTCCGGTCTTGATGGGGTTCATGCTCGGCCCTCCTGCGGATCGTCGTCTGTCCAGCTTGTTCGTCACCCGGCAGTCGGAGCGACGCGCCGGTTCTCGACATCCCCCGCCCGGATAGCGCCGGCTGCCCGGCAGACACCCGTCGGCGGGTGGCGCACGGCACGGCTGGGTAGTCACGTTATGTCAGGAAGGGATTCCCGGACGACGGTGCCGGAGCCCCGCAGCGAGGAGACCGGGATGAGCGGCTCGCCACCGAAGTTTCGCGGGGTCTCCGACCTGCGCGAGTTCTTCCGCACCAACCAGACGCCGATCTACTTCATCTCGCCGACGGCGTTCAACCTTCTGGGGATCGACCGCTGGGTCCGCAACTTCCACTACGTCAACTACTTCGACTCCTTCGAAGGCAGCCATCCCAACGTCTTCGTGCCCACCGACCGCGACGCGCCCGAATTCGAGTCGATCGAGGACATCTGCAACTTTCTGCTGAGGAACCGCGAGGTCACGGGCTGGATGAGGACACAGGGCGACGGCGGCCGGGCGGTGTTCGTCATGTTCGACGAACAGACCGAGTCCCTGGCGGCCGGCGCCGGGCTCCGGGTCGCTCATCCGCCCGCCGAGCTCAGGCACCGCCTCGACTCCAAGATCGTCACTACCCGGCTCGGCAACGACGCCGGGGTCCCGAGCGTGCCGAACGTGCTCGGGCGGGCCGCTACCTACCGGGACCTGTCGGCTCTGGCGAAGCGGTCCGGGCTGGGCCGCGACCTGGTCGTGCAGATGCCCTACGGGGACTCGGGCAAGACGACCTTCTTCATCCGCAGCGAGGCGGACTGGGCGGCCTGCGCCGCGAAGGAACCGCTGGCGAGCCAGGACCTCAAGGTGATGCGGCGGATCGACCACCGGGCCATCGCGGTCGAGGCGGTCCTGACCCGGCACGGCACGCTCGTCGGGCCGCTCATGAACGACATCACCGGCCATCCCGAGCTCACGCCGTACCGCGGCGGCTGGGCCGGGAACGACTACCCGGCGACGCTGACGGGCGCGCAAAAGCAGCGGGCGCGGGAGTTCACCCGCCGGCTCGGCGACAGGCTCGCCGCCGAGGGCTACGTCGGCTTCTTCGAGGTCGACTACCTCGTCGACACCGGCACGGGCGAGCTGTACCTGGGCGAGCTCAACCCGAGGATCAGCGGCATCAGCTCGATGACGAACGTCACGGCCGGCGCCTACGCGGACATGCCGCTGTTCCTGTTCCACCTGCTTGAATACCTCGACATCGACTACGAGGTGGACATCGGCGAGATCAACGAGCGCTGGTCCCGCGAGGCCAGCGTGGACGTCTGGAGCCAGATCATCATCAAGGAAACCGGCAACCAGGTCGAGCTCCTCAGCCAGGCGCCCCGGACCGGCATCTACCGCCTGGAGCCCGGCGGATCGGTCACCTTCCGCCGCTGGGGAAATGACTGGCACGGGATCGTCAGCGAATCGGAGGCCTTCTACCTGCGCATCCTGGCCGCCGACGACTACCGGTACCACGGCGCGGACCTGGGTGCGCTGGTTACGCGCGGCCGGCTGCAGACCGACGACAACCGGCTGGAGGAACGCTGCAAGCGGTGGGCAGCGGGCCTGCGGGCGCAGTTCGCCGGCTCGCGGCCTGGGCCGCAGCGGCGCGAGCCGGGCGGCCTGCTCGCGTTCAAGATGGCCTGAGCGTTGGCCGGCGCGCCGCACCCGCTCGACCCGCTGACGGCCGGCGAGATCCGGACGGCCGCCGCCGCGCTGCGGCGTGCCCGCGGCGTGGGTCCACGCTGGCGCTTCGCGTCGATCGAGCTCATCGAACCGGGAAAGGTCGCGCTGGCGGCCCACCGGACGGGCACGCCCTGCGTGCGCAAGGCGCAGGCCGTCTGCTGGAACCGCGACGACGGCCGGGCGTACCGGGCCGTGGTGTCCCTGGCCGATGCCACGGTCGAAGCCTGGGAGCACCTGCCGGGCCAGCAGCCGAACATCACGGTGGACGAATGGTCCGAGTGCGACGAGATGCTCCGCGGCCACCCGCTGCTCGCCGCCGCGCTTGCCCGGCGCGGGATCACCGACCTGTCGCGTGTGCTCACCGACGTCTGGGCGTACCGGGCGTGGAACGTCCCCGAGCGTTACCGCGGCGTGCGGCTCGGCTGGGCGGACGTCTGGTACCGCGGCGTCCCGGGCGGAAACCCGTACGCCCACCACATCACGGGGCTACACCCCATCGTCGACCTCAACCGCCTGGTGCTGCTCGAGCTCGAGGACGGTCCCGGTGGCGCGGAGGCCGCCGCGCTGCCCAACGTCAGGGGCGAGTACCTGCCACGGCTCCTCCCGGGGCCGCCGCGGACGGTGAGCCCGCTGGCCGTGAGCCAGCCCGATGGGGTGTCGTTCAGCATGGACGGCAGCGTGCTGTCGTGGCAGAACTGGCGGATGCGGATCGGCTTCAACCACCGGGAGGGGCTGGTCCTGCACGAGGTGGGGTTGCACGACGCCGACCGGTTCCGGCCGGTCGCGCACCGGCTCTCGTTCGCCGAGATGATCGTGCCCTACCGCGACACCACCGTGGACCACTACCGCAGGACGGCGTTCGACATCGGCGAATGGGGCCTCGGGTTCATGACCACCTCCCTCGCGCTCGGCTGCGACTGCCTGGGCGAGATCACCTACCTGGACGCGGTGGTGCATGACGCGGCCGGGGAGCCGCGCACGATCAGGAACGCCATCTGCATCCACGAGGAGGACGACGGGGTGCTGTGGAAGCACGTGGACCACGCGTTCGGTGCGGAGGTCCGCCGTGCGCGGCGCCTCGTGGTGTCCTTCCACGTCACCGTCGCGAACTACGAGTACCTCGTGTACTGGCGCTTCTACCAGGACGGCAGCATCGAGTGCGAGGTCCGTGCCACCGGGATCATGGTCACCTCCTCCTTCCCCGGCGGCCGCCAGCCGCCCTACGGCACCCTCGTCGACGAGCGGACCTACGCGCCCTTCCACCAGCACTTCATCGTCGCCCGGCTCGATCTCGACGTGGACGGCCCGGCCAACACGGTGCACGTCTGCGAGTCGGCGGCGCTGCCGATCGGCCCCGGCAACCCGGACGGGCTGGGCCTGGTCGTCCGCAGCACGCCGCTGCGCTCGGAGCAGGAGGGCAAGCAGGACTACGACTGGCACGTCCAGCGGTGCTGGACGGTCGTCAACGACGCGGCCAGGTCCGGCCTCGGGACTCCCGCCGGGTACAAGCTGATCCCGGCCGGCAGCTTCCCGCCGCTGCTAGACCGGTCATCGGCGGTGCTCCAGCACGCCGGGGCGATCGGCCACACGCTGTGGGTCACGCCGTACCGCGAGGACGAGCGCTGGCCGTGCGGCGACTTCCCGAACCTCAGCGACGCGGACTCGGGGCTGCCCAGGTGGACCGCGGCGAACAGGTCCATCGAGAACACCGACGTCGTGCTCTGGTACGTGTTCGGCATCCATCACGTCACCCGGCCGGAGGACTGGCCGATCATGCCGGTCGACAGGGTCTCGTTCTGGCTCAAGCCGTCCGGGTTCTTCGACCGCAACCCGGCGCTGGACGTGCCACCGGGGTAGCCAGCTGGCCCGCTACGGCCGCGGGCACGGGCTGCCGCCGAGCAGGACCTGGTGCCGGCCGCTGCTGAACGAGCCGATCGAATGCCGCCAGGACGAGCCAGGCCACCGGTATTCGAACGTCAGGTCCGCGGGCCGGTACACCGCCGTGTAGAGGGTGCCGAACCCGTGGTCGTGGTGGCCGGCGTAGAGCGGCGGCTCAAGGAACGCCGCGATCAGGCCCTCCAGGCCGACCGCCCGGTCGTACACGAGGCCGGCCAGCGCATCCCGCCGCCGCTGGCTGTGCGGCGCGGACACCTGCCCCGGGCCGGCCGCCGGCTCGGTGTTCGTGGCGATCGGGTCGGCGGTGAAGCGCGGTACGCGGTCCGGGCCGAGGTACGCGGTGAAGTAGTCGCCGGACCGGTCGGCCACCGTCACGTTGTAGGCCATGTGGACGGGAACCCGGGCGAGCGTGTCGCGTGCCTCCGCGGCGGAGCCGCACACCTCGAGCACGTAGCGGAGCACGAGCGGAATGCCGAAGCCGGGTCCCAGCGTGACCTGGCCGCCGAACGCGAGCGAGACGGCCAGCCCCGCGTCGTTCATCCCGTCGACGAGTCCCCACAGGCAGTCGCTCATGCCGACGACCCGCCGCCCGGTGAGGGCGGTGCCCAGCACCACCGCTTCCAGCAGGTCCGGCGCGTAGTCGTAGTTGCGGACCAGGGCGGGCTCGACCAGGTGAACCGCCTGCGAGCACCCGGTCACGTAGGCGGGCGGGTTGTAGAGCGTCAGCATCTGAGCGGCAAGCGGGTCGCCACCGGCCAGTTCGGCCAGCCGTTCCCAGGTCGGCACCAGTTCCGGCATGTGCCGCGCCAGCATCCTGGCGCAGGTGTCCAGGCCGGTCCGCGCGGACACGCCGTCGCGCAGGTACCAGCGGCGGTAGCCGGGCCAGGCCGAGGAGAACGCGCGCTGCCAGCCGGGCCCGGGGAGGGGCTCGGCCAGCGCGGTGAACGTCAGCGGCCATCCCGGCGGTGTGCCCGGGTCCACGCAGCCCTCCTCGGGTCGCATCGCTCGCGTCCATTCGCAGATCGCGTGCGGGCCGGCGATTATTCCACGGCGGTCAGTAACCGAGGTCCGGATCCACCTGGCCGGTGAGTGCCTGCCCCGCGGCCAGCCGCCGGACGTTCTCGGCGATCCGGTGCGCGAGGAGCGGCTGGGTCATTTCCTCGGTGTCGGCGGTGTGCGGGGTGATGAGGCAGTTCGGCAGGTCCCAGAGGGGGTGGCCCGCCGGCAGCGGCTCGGGGTCGGTGACGTCCAGCGCGGCGCCGCCGATCTGCCCGGACCGCAGGACGCGCAGGAGCGCCCCGGTGTCGACCAGCGCGCCGCGGGCCACGTTGACCAGCCACGCGTCATGCTCCATCGCCGCGAGCTCCGCCGGGCCGATCAGCTTCCGCGTGGCCGGGGTGAGGGCCAGTGCGAGCACCACCGCCCGCGCGCCCGCGAGCGCCTCGGGCAGCCGGTCGGTGCCGACCGTCCGGCAGGCGCCCGCGAGCGGTTCGGGCCGCTGCCGGACGATCGTCGTCTGCACGCGGAACGGTTCGAGCAGTCGCAGCAGCTCCACGGCGATGCCCCCCGCGCCGACGACCGTCAGCCGCTGGTCGAACAGGCTGGCCCCGGCCGGTTCGCCCCAGGAATGGGCGCGGGCCCGCGTGGGCAGCTGGCGCAGCCCGGCCAGCAGCAGCGCGAGCGCGTGCTCGGCAACTGGCTCCGCGAAGGCGCCCTTCGCCGAGGTCCACCGCCGCCGGTGGTCGAGGACGCCTGCCTCTGCCATCCTTTCCACGCCCGCCAGCGGCAGCTGCACCCACGAGATCTCGGGGTGGGCCGCGAGCACCTCGCGGAGACTCTCCGGCGTTGCCCAGTCCGTCCACACCAAGCCGACCGGGTTGCGGTCCAGGGCGACGACCTCTCCGCCGCCGCTGCGGACGGCGTCGGCAGCCCAGGCGGCCGGCCGGGGCCCGACGGCGATCGCCGGGTCAGGGCGCGGCGGGCGCATAGGGCCTGGGACGGCGCAGGAGCCACTGCCAGAAGTTACGGCGGGGCGGGCGCGCCACGACGTGGCCGCTGCCGACCTTCCCCGACACCTGGATGTGCAGGGTGACGGGCACCTCCGGGCCCCACGGAGCGCGGACCTTGACGCCGCCGCTGCGGACGGCCACCTCATCGGTGTCGACGACGATGCCGGGCTTCGTCACCAGGTTCAGCTTGCCGCTCCGGACGCTCGCATCGATCTGGAGCGACGGCTGGGTGATCACCGCCTCGGTGAAGTCGAGCGTCACGTGGCCGCTCGTGACCCGCACCTCGATGCGTTGCGGCACGAGCCAGCGGCCATCCCGTTTCGCCCATCCGCTCCCGCGGTCGATGCGGATGACCTCCTTGGGCTCGACGGGGTGCATGCCCGCCGACAGGCCCGGTGCGGCCGGCAGGTCCCTGCTCAGCGCCGCGAGCTCGCCGTAGGTGCGCGCGGTCAGCGCCTTCTCCAGCCGCTCGTCGAGCTCTTCCGCGGTCAGCCGGCCGTCCCCCGCGGCTACCCGCAGCAGTTCGGCGACCCGGTCCCGGTCCTGGTGCGAAACACGCAGCTCGTCGGGTGAGGCCGCATCGTCGCCGCGCCCCAGTGGCGACACCTCGCCCGTCATGGACACACTCTAAAGGCGCGGCCCTCACCTGGCATCTGTGTCACGTCCCCGCCATTGTCAGGATCGGTTCCCGGTGATGAGCCGAGCGCCGGCGGCGTGACGCCGGGCCAGCTCACGGTAGACCTGCGGGTTGGTCTCCAGCCACCGCTTCGCGCCCGCGGTGACCTCCCCCACGACCCGGGCCGGAACCCCGGCGGCGAGCATGTCATCGGGGATGGTCATCCCCGGCGGCACGGTGGCGCCCGCCGCGACCAGTGCCCGGACGCCGACCTCCGCACCGTCGAGCACGGTGGCGCCGTTGCCCACCAGCGCCTCCGCGCCGATGACCGCGCCGTGGACCACGCACAGGTGACCGACGGTGGCGCCCTCGCCGACCTCGGTCACCGGGTCGCTCCCCCCATGCAGGACCGATCCGTCCTGGATGTTGGCTCCGCGCCGCACGACGATCGCCGCGAAATCGGCCCGCAGCACGGCCCCGTACCAGACGGACGCCTCCGCCTCGACGCGCACGTTGCCGACCAGGGTCGCGGTCGGCGCAATCCACGCCGCGGAGCTGACCTCCGGCTCCCGGCCCTCAAACGCGAACAACGGCACCCGCCAATGATGCCAGCGGCACGCGCGGGCGCCCCGCGGGGTCAGAAGTAGAGCTGGCCGGCGAGGTACTTCAGGCCGCTGTCGACCTGCACGGTGACCACGCGGTGGCCGGGACCCAGCCGACGGGCGATCTCCAGAGCGGCGAGGAGGTTGGCGCCCGTCGAAGGGCCGGAGAATATGCCCTCGGCACGCGCGGCCCTGCGGGCCGTTTCGAACGCCGAGGCTTCCGGGACGGCGATGACCTCGTCGTAGTCCGCTGGGTCGAGCAGCGGCGGGCGGTGGCCGATGCCGCCACCCTCGATGTGGTGGATCCCCGGCGGGCGGCCCGACAGCACGGCCGACTCGCCGGGCTCGACGACGGCGCGGTGGAGCGCTGGCCACGCGGCGGCCAGCGCGCGGCTGACACCCAGAAAGCATCCGGCGGTGCCGACGTAGCAGCAGAACGCGCTGACCGGCGGCGGCCCGGGAAGCTGGTCCAGCAGTTCCTCGCCGAGCCGGCGGTAGCCGTCCACCATGTCGGCGTTGTTGAACTGGTCGGTCGCGAACGCACCCGTCTCCGCGGCGATCTCGGCCGCCCGGCGCATCATCGCCGGAATCAGCTCGGGGGTGATGCCGTCAGGACTCGGTATCAGCTCGACGTCCGCGCCGAAAGCCCGCATCGTGCGGATCTTCTCGACCGCGAACGCGTCGGAGGACACGATCCGCAGCGGGTAGCCCTTGACCGCGCAGACGAACGCCAGGGACGAGCCGGTGCTTCCGCCGGTGTACTCGACGACCGGCTGGCCCGGCAGCAGGCGGCCGTCGGCCTCGGCGGCCTCGATCATCGCCAGCGCCATCCGGTCCTTGTACGAGCCGGTGGGGTTGGCAGCCTCCATCTTCACCCAGACCTCGGCGCAGCCGTCATCGGCCATGGTTGCCAGCCGGACCACGGGGGTGCCCCCGATAGCGGAAATGCCGCCCGGACGATCCACGTGGACCCTCCTCCCGTTTTACAACAGCTGCCTGAGCAGGCCCTCGATGCTCGCCGCCTCATCGTTGGCGAGGATGGCGACGCTGGCCGCCTGGCCGGGGAGCCAGGCGGCGAACGACTGGTAGCCGGGGTTATCGCCCGGGTGGAAATAGGCCGTCTGCCCGCCGATCGTGCCGATGAAATGGCCGTATCCGTAGCTGTCGCCGGTCAGCCACCGGCCGCCCGCGTTGCCGCCGTCGCTGGACCCGTCGTCGCTGGAGGCCTCGCCGCTGGGGCCCTCGCCGCTGGGGGCCTCGCCGCTGGAGACCGGCGCGTGCGGCGTGCACATCAGCCGCAGCGAGCCGTCGCCGAGCAGCCTCCCCGTGTGCAGGGCGGTGGTGTAGCGGGCCAGGTCGCCCACGGTGGAGCACAGATCGCCGGTGCCCGGCATGGTGCTCAGGTCCCACGGCGCCACCGGCTGGCCGTCGCGGTAGCCGCGTGCCACCGCGGTGCCGGCCGGCCCGCCGCCGACGGTTGTCGAGGCCAGTCCCAGGGGCGACAGGACTCGCTCGGTGAGGAAGCCGGGGTAGGCACGGCCGCTGGCCCGCGCCACGATGTGCCCGACCAGCACGTAGCCCGGGCTGCTGTAACGCCAGTGCGTACCCGGCTCGCTGAGCAGCGGCGCCCGCAGAATCAGGGCCAGGCGGTCGGCGATATCCATCGGCTGGGACGGCTCGAAGCCGGGTGCGCCGTCCCAGTGGCGGACCCCGGCGGTGTGGGTCAGCAGGTGGTGGAGCGTGACCCGGCGCCACTGCGGCAGGCTGCCCGGCAGCCACCGCGCCACCGGCTCGCCCAGCTCGACCGTCCCGGACTCGGCGAGCAGCATGACCGCGGTGGCGGCGAACTGCTTGCTCACCGAGGCGATCTGGAACCGGGTCCGCGGCGTGCACCTGGCACCCGACCCGGCGTCGGCCAGGCCCCCGGCCAGCTCCACCTCGACCGATCCGGCCCTGGTGACGGTCACCGCGCCACGCAGGCCCTCGACCGATCGCACAGCGCGATCCTAACCGTGCGGGACCGGTCATCCGTCATCGTGACATGGGACACTGGCCTGGCGGGCGGCGGGTCGGCCCCGGCCGCGCGCGCCATTACCCGACGCTAGACGCCGCCCGGAAATAGCGGCCACATTGTAATTCGGATGGCCTTTCTAAATTGATTCATCTGTGATATAGTCGGTAAAACAGGTGATAATGTTTCGCGCTATGATCAGCGATACGCACATGGCCGTTTCCACGCGGGCCCTGGCATATCAGGACCGGGAGACTTCGCTCACCGGCGCGCTCAGCTGGGGTGATCCGCAAGGCGGCAGGCGACCGGGTATCCTGCTGATCCATGGCGGGGCCGGGCTCGACGAGCACGCGCGAGATCAAGCACGCCGTTACGCCGCGCTCGGCTATGTCGTCCTCGCGTGCGACATGTTCGGCGAGGGCGTCGCGGGTGACCGCGAGCGCGTGATCCGCTGTCTCACCACGCTGCGCGATGACCCGGCGCTCCTCGTCCGGCGCGGCCGGGCCGGGCTGGCGGCGCTGTCGCGCTGCCCGGAGGCCAGCGGGTGCTTCGCCGCCATCGGCTTCTGCTTCGGCGGGATGGCCGCGCTCGCGCTCGCACGGGCGCGCACCCGGCTCGCGGGCGTCGTGAGCATCCACGGCAGCCTGGCGCCCGCCAGTCCGGCACGGCCCGGGTCGGTCACGGCCAGGCTGCTCGTCTGCCACGGCGCCATGGACCCGCACGTCCCGATGGCGGACGTCGCCCAGTTCGCCGAGGAGATGAACCGGGCGGGCGCCGACTGGCAGCTGGTCATGTACGGCGGCGCACAGCACGGCTTCACGCACAGGCGGGCGGTGCCCGCAGCGGCTCCCGGTGTCGCCTACCACGCGCCCTCCGACGAGCGCTCTTTCGCGGCCGCGAGCGCGTTCCTGGCCGAGACGCGCGCCCGCGGCGGGCAGTAATGTGGCTGTGTTTGGGCGGAAACGGGGCGACCTCACGGAGCACGGATGAGCGAGCCGGAACTTGTTGTCGAGAACCGTGAGCACCTGTGGAGCCTGCTGATCGAGGCGTCTCAGCTTGAGCACCTGATCATGTGCCAGTACCTGTATGCCAGCTTCAGCCTCAAGACCGATCCCGATGAGGGCCTGACCGCCCGGCAGGCCGAGGCGGTGGCCGGATGGCGTGAGACGCTGGCCGGCATCGCCATCGAGGAGATGCTGCACCTCGCTCTTGTCGCCAACGTCATGACGGCGATCGGCGCGGCGCCGTCCCTTTCCCGGCCGAACTTCCCGCGCCGCTCGGAGTACCTGCCGCCGGGCGTGCAGTTCGCGCTGCTGCCGTTCGGCGAGGCGGCGCTGACCCACTTCCTGTACCTGGAGCGGCCCGAGGGCATGGCACGGCTGGATGCCGCGGGGTTCGTTCCCGGCGAGCCACCGCCGAAGCCGCTCGAGCCCAGCGAGGTGATGCCCCGCCTGCAGGACTTCTCCACCGTGGGGCACCTCTACCGCGGAATCATGAATGGCCTGAGCCGTCTGGCCGGCCGGCTCGGTGAGCAGGGCCTGTTCGTGGGGCCGCCGCGTGCGCAGGCCACCCCGGAGATGTTCCAGTGGCCACAGCTCGTCGCCGTCACCGGCCTGGCATCGGCGCACGCCGCCATCGAGGAGATCATCGAGCAGGGCGAGGGTGCCCGTGGCGACTGGCAGTCCGCGCACTACGGCCGGTTCCTGCGGATCTGGGACGAGTACGGCCAGCTCCGCGAGCAGGACCCGTCCTTCGACCCGGCGCGACCGGTCATCCCGGCGTTCACCCGCCAGCCGTTCGACATCCCCGAGCCGCAGCCGCTGCTGACCGAGCCGGCCGCCCGCACGGTCGCCGAGCTGTTCAACCTCGGATACGAAACGCTGCTGCAGCTGCTCACCAGGTTCTTCACCCACACCGACGAGACCGATGAGCAGCTCGGCGTGCTCACGGGAAGCGCGTTCGAGCTCATGGCCGGCGTGCTGGCGCCGCTCGGGCGCGCGCTGACCCGCCTGCCCGCGGGGGCGGCACTCCCTGGCCGCACCGCCGGGCCAACCTTCGAGATGTACTACCAGATGGGCAACTTCATCCCCGCGCGCGGCGCCGCGTGGGCGCTGCTGGCCGAACGGGTCGCCACGATGGCGGCCCGCTGCGCGGACGCCGACTCCGGTGACGCCGTGCCCGCCACCGCCGCCGCGGTAGCCGAGACCGCGGCGGCGGTGGCGGCGAGGCTCGCCAGCCACGTGCCTCCGGAGCTGCGCCCCGCTCCGGCGTGACTCCCCCGGCTATCCGGCGTCGCCGAACGTCACCTGAACGGTCCGCTCGTCGGTGCCGCGCACGATGGTCAGCTCGACGGTGCCGCCGCCTGCCGCCTGGAGCGCGTCGAACAGGTCGTCGGGTGTGGTTGTGGGCCGGCCGCCGGCCGCCACGATCTGGTCGCCCTTGGCGAGACCCGCGCGCGCGGCCGGGCTGTCATCCATGACCTCGCGGATAAGCAGGCCCTCGGTGTCGGGCAGGCCGACCGCCCGGCGGAGCCGCCTGGCCACGTGGCCGGGGGCGATGGCGACGCCGAGCCGCGGCGATGTCGCCGATTCCCCGCGTGCGAGCGCGTCGGCGCGGCCACGGAGGGCATCGTCGGCGGGTATGGCCAGGTAGAAGCCCTCACCGAGGCGATTGGTGTTGATCCCGAGCAGCTGTCCCCCGGCGTTGAGGACCGGGCCGCCCGACGAGCCTGGCAGGAGCGGAGCCGTGTGCTCGAGGCTGCCGGTGATGCGCCGGCCCCGGGGGCCGCGGAAGGTCCGCTCGATGCCGGAGACGAACCCGAACGTGACCCGCAGCCCGCGCCCGCCGGGGTTGGCCAGGGCAAATACCGGCATCCCCAGCTCCACGGCCGCGCCGCCGGCCCACGGCAGCGCCGCGGCCCCGGCGGTGTCGACATCGATGACGGCCAGGTCCCCATCGATGTCGTGCCCGGCCACGCTCCCGTCCGCCGTCCGCCCGTCGGCGAACGTGACGGTCACCCGGTCGCCGCGCACGTTGTGCGCGTTGGTCAGCACCCGCCCGTCCGCGAGCACGATGCCGGAGCCGACGCCCCACCGCTGCCCGATGCCCACCACCGAGGGCCCGGCGCCGTCGGCCAGCTGCCTGATGTTTGCCTGTATCTCGTCGAGGATCGCCATCGCTGCCTCCAGCCGGTCGAGTTAGTAGTAACTTGCAAATTACTACTAACCCCCCACTTGTCAACCGGCTACGATCGGGGGCATGACCGAACCAGAGCACGACTCACCGCTCGCCGAGGCGCTGGCCAGGGTCGGCGACCGGTGGACGCTACTGGTGGTGGAGGCGCTGCTGGCCGGGCCGCGCCGGTTCAACGATCTGTTGGGCCAGATCCCCGGCATCGCGCCCAACATCCTGTCCGAGCGTCTCAAGCGGCTGGAGCGCGAGGCGCTGCTGGTGGCCCGGCCCTACTCCGAGCGGCCGCCGCGGGCTGCCTACCAGCTAACGGCGGAGGGCAGGGAACTCGCTGGGGCACTCCGGCTGCTGGCGCACTGGGGCGCCAGGCATACCGATCCGGCTCACATCCCCCGCCACGCCGCGTGCGGCACCCCCATCGAGGCCCACTGGTACTGCCCGACGTGCGACCAGCTCGTTGACAGCGAGCCGCGCCACGCCGAGATGCACTTCGTGTAGCGGTCAGCCGTCCAGCGGTCAGCCGTCCGCCGCGTCGCGCCGCAGGCCTTCCTCCGCGTACTCGACGAGCAGGTCGCTGACCGACAGGCCACGCTGCTCGGCCCTGGCGGCCAGCCGCTCGGCCAGCGCGATCGGCATGACCACCGTGCGGTGGACGCAATCGTCGCTCTCCCACACCTCACCGGTCGTCTCAGACACGCTCCCTCCTTCCGGGCGCAGCGGGCGCCGGCTCCTCCTGCCACACATAAGGGCGCAGGATGCGGTCGCTCAGCAGGCCAAGGCAGCTCAGATTCGGAAAGCCCGGCCCCTGAGCGAGGCCGGCGACCAGCGGCAGATGCAGCGGCGGGCGCAGGCCGGCGACCGACAGATCGAGCTCGATCCGCCGTTCCAAGTCGGCGCCGGCGAGCGCGCCGCTGAGCCGACCGCGCGCCTCGCCGCCGAGCAGCCGCTCGAACCAGCGAGCCTCGAAGCCGATCGCGACGACGACGAGGTCGTAGGCGACACGCTCGCGCTCGCTGCCGTACTCGATCGTGACGACGACCTGCCGCTCGCCCGCGTCGATCGCCGCCGCCCGCCCGGCGAGCGTGCGGAAGCCGCGCGAGGCGTTCAGGATCGCCTCGGCCTGCTGGGAGAACACGCCGCGGTCGGTGCGCTCGAGGAACTCGCGCCGGTGTGACTCGGCCAGCCCCGGCCAGTCGCCGGGGTCGGAGTAGAAGCGGTTCTCGTCGTAGCTCTCCCCACGCGAATACAGGACACCGCGGCTGGTCAAGACGTCGACGGTGGAGCGCTTGTGCGACGTGCCCAGCAGGCTGATGACGACCGAGGCCGCGGTCTCGCCGCTGCCGATCACGCACACGCTCTGGGCGAGGTGCTTACCGGGCGATCGGTCGTGCAGCCAGTAACTGCGCCCGTCGAGCACGCGCGGGTGCTGCTGCGGCTGGCCCGGCACGCGGACCGGCGGGCCCGCGCCTGTGAAGACGACGCCATCGGCCCAGATCGCCTCCCCCGAGCCGAGTGCCAGCCGCCAGCGGTCGCCCGCGACCTCGAGGCCGGCCACCTCCCCGGCGACGATCTCGGCATCCGCCGCGCGGGCGACTTCACGCAGGTAGTAACTCCACCGCCGGTGCGTCGGGCGGAGGCGGCCGCGGTCCACCCAGTCGGCGTACACGCCGTGCGCGATCAGGTGCCGCTGCCAGCTGTAGTCCGCCATCGCCGCGGTGACCGCGGGCGAAGCCGGCCCCCAGCTGTCGGCGTATGGGAACCCGACGTCCTTCTCCGGCGGTGTGCCCAGCGGCAGCAGGCCGCTCGTGTAACCCTGCTGCCCGCTCCAGTTCCCGGCGACGACGCTCCGTTCGACCAGCACGACCCGCGGCGCGTCGAGGCCGGCCGCCGCGAGCGCCCGTGCCTTGGCGGCGATCGCGATCCCCTTCGGCCCCGCGCCCACAACGGCCAATGTCGGCATGACGGCGAGGATAACCGCGCGCCCGGCCGCCGCCGCGCGCGGGATAACCCGGCCGGCAGACGGCACTACTGCGCGTTGAGGAAGGTGATCACGGCCAGGACCCGCCGGTGGTCATCGGCCGACGGCGGCAGGCGCAGCGTTGCGAAGATGTTCTTGACGTGCTTTTCGACGGTGTGCTCGGTGACGAACAGCCGTTCGGCGATCGCCTTGTTGGATCGTCCCTCGGCCATCAGCGCCAGCACGTCCCGCTCACGCTCGGTGAGCTGCTCGAGCGGGTCGCCGCCCGGCCGGCGTCTGCTCACGAGCTGACTCACGACGGCCGGGTCGAGCACCGAGCCGCCCTCACCGACCCGCCGCACGCTGGACGCAAGCTCGGCCAGGTCCGACACGCGCTCCTTCAGCAGGTAGCCGACCCCGTCGGTCCCCTCGGACAGCAGCTCCACGGCGTAGCGGGCGTGCACGTGCTGCGACAGGACCAGGATGCCCACCCCGGGACTGCGCCGCCGGATCGCCTTCGCCGCCTGCAGGCCCTCGTCGGTGTGGGTCGGCGGCATCCGGATGTCGACGATCGCGACATCCGGGGCGCACCGCTCCACCTGCTCGAGCAGCTCGCCGCCGTCCGCGGCGAGCCCGGCGACCTCGAAGCCGGCCTCCCTCAGCAGCCGCGCGAGGCCCTCGCGCAGGATGACGGCGTCATCGGCGACGACTACCCGCATGGGAACTCCGCGCGCAGCCTCGTGCCCCGGCCAGGCGGACTCGACACTGTCAGCCTGCCGCCGAGCGCCTCGACGCGGTCCGCGAGCCCCCGCAGACCGCTGCCCGCCCCGGCCGCCGCGCCGCCGATCCCGTCATCGGCCACCTCGACGGTGAGCAGCCCGCCCGCGCAGGCGGCCGTGACCCGGACCTCGCTTCCGTGCGAGTGCTTCGCCGCGTTCGTGAGCGCCTCGCTGACCACGAAATAGGCGGCGCTCTCGATCTGGTCGGGCAGGCGGCAGCCGAGGTCCAGCTGAAGATGGGCCGGAAGGGCCGCCCGGTGGCACAGCTCGTCGAGCGCGACCGGGAGCCCCCGTTCGGCGAGGATCGTCGGGTGAATGCCCTGGGTCAGGTCTCTCAGCTCGTCGAGCGCGGCCGCCAGTGCCTCGCGGGTCTCGCGGACGATCGGCCGCGCCTGGCCGGGGTTCGCCGGCAGCTTCGCCTCCAGCAGCCCCAGGGACATGGCGATGGAGACCAGCCGCTGCTGCGTCCCGTCGTGCAGGTCGCGCTCGATCCGGCGGCGCTCCGCCTCGGTCGCTTCGACCAGGCGCGCCCGCGACGCCTGCAGCTCTGCGAGCCTGGCCCGGAGCTCCGCCTGCAGTCGCTCATTCTCCAGCGTCAGCCCGGCCGCGGCGCAGACAGAGTCGACCAGCTCCGCGTTGTGTTCCAGCGCCGGGTCGTGGATCAGCACGGCGACCGGCTGGCCGCCGCGCTCGACCACGGTAGACCGGCGGTCCTCGCCCGGGCCGGGCAGCTCGACGGGCTTGCCGTCGGGGTCGACGTAGCGGGACTCGGCCGGGAACCAGTAGCCCAGCGACAGCGATGGATCGCCCAGGGCGCGCGACAGCGCTTCCGTCAGGCCCACCACGGCGCTCGGCTCGCCCAGCTCGACCACCAGCCCGGCGACCGCGCCGCGGGCAAGCTGACGCTGGAGGAACGCGAGCAGCACCGCGACCGGGACGACCGCGAACGTGTAACCCGCGACATGACCGTAGATGTCCCTGTGCGCGGCGCCCAGCGCGTCGGCGGTGACCGAGACGGCCAGCGCGGTGAGCGCCACGATCCCGGCCAGCAGTACCGGTATGACCGCACGGCGCTGCGGGCGGCTCGCACGGGCGAGACGCGCGGCCAGCAACCCGATCGTGGTCAGGATCACCAGCAGGCCGGCGATCCGCTGGAACTGCAACAGCCCATTCGCCAGGGCATCGTCACGGACGACTTCGAGCAGGTTCGCCGAGCAGCCGTCGCAGATGGCTCGTGTGTCAGTGAACAGCAGCGACGCGAGCTGAACGACGGTGACGAGCCCGAACGCGGCGACGACCAGCACGCGGTCGAGCGCCGTCTGGAGCCGACCGGAGGGAAAGGAGAGGACGACGTACAGAAATCCCGCGAGATAGAGGACCTGGAAGGCTTGCCCGATCGTGAACAGGACCGCGCCGTTCGCCTCTTCCAGGACGCTGGCGAACCAGGCGAAGCCGGTCAGGACCATGACCGGCCCGAGCCGGTTGTCCGGCTGTGCCCGCCAGGACAGCAGCCCGCTGCCGATGAAGGACCAGCCGACCAGGACGGCGAGCGGCGCGCTCGGGATCTCGGACCGGTGATAGACGGCGCTCCTGGCGATCCAGAACGCGCCAGCACCGGCCAGCAGCCCCAGCACGCCAAGCGCGACCAGTCTCGCGTTCACGTCACGACGCATGGCAACCTCGCCCGGAGGCCGGTGGGAGCCGGCAAAGACCGTCAGCTCGTCTCCTCGTAGCCGTCGTACCACTTCATGGCCTGCCGGGAAATACCGCCGCGCAATGCCGCGGGAGGCGGTACTGGCATTTCACACCGTCGAGCCTGCCCGCTGCGCCTGGTCCGCGACAGCCGGGCAGCCGGGTATCTCGGGTACGGCCAGCAGTACCACGAAGACTCCCGCTGCCCGGCTGGGCCGCGCCGGTGCTGCTTGATTCGGTTGGTCATGAACCTTCGGCATCCGCGCCGTCACAGGAGGCCACTCATGATCGTCAGCCCGCTGACCGGCGCCGTGAGAGGGAGCCCACGATGACCGCAGAACCCACGGCCCGGGTCGCCGCGGGCGGGCGCGGCAACGTGCGGGCCTCGGACGCCGACCGGGAGCGGGTCATCGGCGTTCTCAACGAAGCCTTCGCCGAGGGACGCCTGACCAGGGAGGAACTCGACGCGCGGGCCGAGCGCACCTACGGCGCGAAGACCCACACGGACCTCGCGGCCGTGTCAGCGGACCTGCCGGCCGGGCCGGTGCCAGCCCTGCCTCCGGCCGGGCCCGGTGGTCCCGCGGCCCACCCCGGGACGGCGGACCGGACGAACCGGCTGGCGGTGGTGGTCCTGGTCTGCGGTCTGATCCCGGGCATCCCTCAGCTTGCCGCCATCATCCTGGGCGTCGAGGCACTCCGTCAGATCCGCCGCACGGGCGAGCGCGGCGCGGTGCTCGCCGGTGCTGGGCTCGTTCTGGCCACGCTCGGCCTGGTGGTGGCGGCGCTCTTGGTATTGCGGTGATCCGCCGGGCGCTCAGGCGAACGCGGCGGCCACTGGGGCGAGGCGCAGCACGTCGTCGGGGCCGGCCAGGTCGGGGAGCGAGACGAACACGGTCTGCACGCCGCGCTCGGCCAGCAGGCGGTAGCGGCCGATGACGTCGGCGGCGGTGCCGGCGTGGTGGCGCCGGGCGAACGCCGCGGCGGCGGTGCTGCCGCGCAGCTTCTCCACGATCGAGGCGGCGTGCTCGCGGTCGCGGCCGATGACCGGGATGTCGAGCACGGTCACCTCGACCTGCACGGGATCGCGCCCCGCCTCCCGGCAGTGCTCGCGCAGGATCGCGAGCTTGCGGTCCAGCGTGCCGGTGTCGGAGGGAAGGTTGCAGCCGTCGCCGAGCCGGGCGGCGATCCGCAGCGTGCGCCTCTCGCCCCCGCCGCCGACGATGACCGGGATACGCGACACCGGCCGCGGATAGCAGGTGGTTTCCGGCAGGTGGACTCGCTCGCCCCGGTACTCCCTGGTGCCGGGCCGCCACAGCGCGCGCAGCGTCTCGATGGCGGACTCGAGCTCGTCGAGCCTGGCCCGCGCCGGCGGGAACGGCAGGCCGAAGCCCGCGTGCTCGCGCGCCCACCACCCTGCCCCGACGCCGCAGAACGACCGCCCGCCGCTCAGCGCGTCCAGCGTGGCCGCGGTCTTGGCCAGGATCCCCGGCGCGCGGAACGTGACGGGCGTCACGAGCGTGCCCAGGCGTAGCCCCGGCTCCAGACCGGCGAGCATCCCGAGCGTCACCCACGGCTCCGGTATCGGTTCCCAGGCGCGGCCAACTTGGGGAATCTGGATCAGGTGGTCCATCAGCGCGATCCCCTGCAGGCCGGCCTCGGCGGCGGCCCGGGCTACCGAGGCCAGCCAGTGCGCCGGCCCCGCCGGGTCGTCCCCCCAGGGGAATCGCGACAGCTGCAGTACCAGGCCCAGCCGGACCGGCCGCTGGCGCTGCTCGCTGGCGGCGCGCCGCGCGCCGGGGGTGTGCGAAGGCTCGGGCCGGGCCGTCTCGGCGCTGACCACCAGATCCCATCCCTCGCCGCCGATCTCCGCGACGGCCGCGCGCATCCGCCGCAGCTGGGCGTCGAGCACGGGCGTCGGCACCGCCCTGTCGCGCGCCCGGTTGCGGCGCCGGCATTCCGCCGGGTCGGTGTCGGCGAGCACGGCGACCGCGGGCATGCCACTGGCCCTGGCGAGCTCCAGGTAGCCGCGGCGGCGCGCCGGGTCGAGGCCCAGCGTGTCCACCACCGCGGTCAGCCCGCGGCGGAGCCGGGCCGCGACTATCTGGTCGAGCAGGGCGAAGGCGTCATCCGACGCGTCCAGGTCGTGCTCGCCGCTGCCCACCAGCGAGCGCAGCCGGTCGGACGACACCACCTCGTGCGGACGGTATCGCCCCTCGGCCCAGGCCGACTTGCCCGACCCGGACGGCCCGACCAGCACCACCAGCGCGGGATCGGGTAGCGCCGCGGCCGCCTCGGGTTCAGCCGGATCCACCCCCCAAGCTTGGCAGACCCCGGCCGCGCCCACGGACGGCGTGGCGGCCGCCTCAGGCGGGCGGCTGGCGGACCTCCTTGGACGCGGGGCTGCCGCCGGGGTGGAAGACGCCGAGCACGCGGAGCGTGCCGCGCCCGGTGTTCTCCAGGCAGTGCGGCTGTCCCGGCGGCAGGTGCACGCAGCTGCCCGGGGCGAGCGGGTGGTCGGCCGGCCCGGCGTGCAGCACCCCCTCGCCCTCCAGCACGAGCACCACCTCGTCGTAGGTGTGGCTGTGTTCCGGCGCCCGGCCCGGCGGGATCTCACCCACGAACTGGGTGGCCGCGTCGCACCCGTTGCCGGGCCCGTGCAGGACCCGGAACCGGCGGTCACCGGTGACCTCCACCGCGCAGTCACGCAGCTCGGACAGCCGCGGCTCCGTGGCATCCCCGTCCTGGCCTGCGGCTCCGGCGGGCAGCGAGACGGTGTCGAGCCTGAGCGGGCCGCCGGCCGTCAGGCGGTAACGTGCGCCGGCCGGCAGCCACACCCCGGTGTCGTGCCGGACCGGCATGGCCGGCCCGGACCCGGGTTCCAGCGAGCCGGCCCCGGCGATCACGAACCAGAGCTCGCCGCCCGGCCCGGCCGCCCCCTCGAACCACGACCCGGCGCCGAGCTCCACGAGCCGCCGGACCAGCCCTTCCCGCCCCGCGCCGGTATCCAGGACGGTCCGCACAACGGTCCCGCCGGCCATCGTCGTCCGCCTCCTCAGCGCCCCAGGTAGGCGCGCTTGAGGTCCTCGCTGCGCAACAGCTCGGACGCCGGGCCCTCGAGCACGATCACCCCGGTGGACAGGACATACCCGCGGTCGGCGATCGACAGCGCCATCGTCGCGTTCTGCTCGACCATCAGCACCGCGACGCCGGAGGCGTGGATCTCGGAGATGATCTGGAAGTTCTGCTGCACCAGCGCGGGTGACAGGCCCATCGACGGCTCGTCCATCAGCAGCAGCCGCGGGCGCGACATCAGCGCCCGGCCCATCGCGACCATCTGCTGCTCGCCGCCGGACAGGGTGCCCGCGAGCTGGTTGCGGCGCTCGTAGAGGCGCGGGAACAGCGCGTGGACCCGGTCGAAGTCGTCGTCGAGCTTCTCCCCCCCGCGCAGCACCGCGCCGAGTTCGAGGTTCTCCCTGACCGTCATCTGCCCGAACAGGCGGCGGTTCTCCGGCACGATCGCGATCCCGCTGGCGATCCGCTGCGGCACCGGCCACCGTGTCACATCCTCGCCGCCGAGCAGCACCTTGCCCGCGCGCGGCCGCACGATCCCCAGGATCGTCTTCAGCGTCGTCGACTTGCCGGAGGCGTTGCCGCCGAGCAGGCACACCAGCTCTCCGTCGCCGACCTGCACCGAGATTCCCTCGAGGATCCGCATCTGCCCGTAGTACGTCGTGACGTTGTCCAGGCTCAGCAGCACACCGCTCACCCCGCGTCCGACAAGGCCCCGGGGTCGCGCCCCATGTACGCCTCGACGACCGCCGGGTGCCCCGCGACCTCGTCGAAGCCACCTTCGGCGATCTTGACGCCGTGGTCGAGCGCGATGACCCGGTCGGAGCACCCCGAGACCACGTGCATGTCGTGCTCGATCACGAGGATCGCGACGCCGCGCTCGTCGCGCAGTCGCGCGATCAGCTCGGTGATCTCGTGCGTCTCGGCCGGGTTCATCCCGGCAGCGGGCTCGTCGAGCAGCAGCAGCCTCGGCCGGGTGGCGAGCGCGCGGGCGATCTCCAGCCGCCTGCGGTTCGCGTACGACAGCGAGTAGGCCGGCTGATCCCAGCGGTACCCGGCCAGCCGCTGGCCGAAGAACGACAGGATGTCCTCGGCCAGCGCCCGCACCTCGCGCTCCTCGCGCCTGGCCCTGGGCAGGCGGAGGATCGACTCCCACGGCATCGCCCTGGTGTTGCCGTAGGTGGCGGCCATCACGTTCTCGATCACCGACATGTTCAGGAACAGCCGCAGGCTCTGGAAGGTCCGCGCGATCCCCATCCGGGCGATGCGGTGCGGAGGCTGCCCGGCGAGCGGCCGCCCCACGAAACGGACGTCTCCGGAGCTCGGCCGGTACACGCCGGTGATCACGTTGAAGACCGTCGTCTTGCCCGCGCCGTTGGGCCCGATCATGCTGACGATCTCCTCGTCGGCGACGTGCAGTTCGAGCTCCGAAAGCGCGCGCAGGCCCCCGAACGACAGCGAGAGACGATCGAGATGCAGAACGGATGGCGCCGCCGGACCGCCGCTGCCATGCTCGGGCGCCGCGGGGTCCGCGGCCTGCCCCGGCCGGTCAGGCCCCGCGCTCACGTTATGGCCTCGACACGGCGCGACCCGAGGAGCCCCTGCGGCCGGGCGTTCATCATGACAATCAGGATCGCTCCGATCATGAGCTGCCTGGTGATCGCCGGCTCGACGGCGAGCCGGGTCTCCCAGACGAACGACGCCAAACAGATCGTAGGCGGCAACAGGATCGTTCGCCAGCGGCTGCTGACCTGCACGAGCGCGATCAGCAGGCACACCAGCAGCACGTACCCCCAGTTCCCGAGGACCTTGGCGTCGGCCGGGACGATCACCCAGTCGCGCAGCGCGGTGGCGAGCCAGCCGGTCGAGGCCGGCCCGCCAGCCACCGCCCGTGCCGAGAGGGCCCCGGCGATCGCGTGGGCGGCGAAGCCCAGCGCGACGGTCGCCGCCAGCACCGCGGCCAGCCGGCGCCACGGGCGCAGCTTGACCACCAGGGTCAGCAGGATCAGGCCGTAGAACAGGTAGCCGGAATCGGTCGGGCTGCGCAGCAGCCCGTCGTAGATGACCATGACGACCAGGGCGCCGGCGGCCGCGCCGGCGATGCTGCCGGCGCCGCCGAGGATGAGCCCGGCGTAGATGAGGATCAGGATGGGCGTGTCGAAGTCGGTCGGGAACACGCTGATCTGCTGCGCGGCGAAGATGGTGCCGACCAGCGCGGCGACCACCGCGCCGAACGCGAACGCCATCAGCTTCACCCGGTTGACCGGGATCGTCATCGACGACGCCGCCAGCGGGTCCTCGCGCACAGCCCGCCACGCCCGCCCGGTGCGCGAGGTTTCGAGCAGCCGCAGCACCGCCATCGTCAGCACCAGCACGACCACGAGCAGGTAGTAATAGCCCCCGTTGGTGGTGATCTGACTCCCAAAGATGCTGATCGGGTCGATGCCGACGATCCCGTTGGGGCCGCCAAGCACGCTGGGCGCAACGTTGTTGGTGAACTCGACGAATGCCTCACCGAAGAACAGGGTGACGATCGCCAGGTAGTCACCGATCAGCCGCCGGGACGGCCAGCCGACCAGCAGCCCGAGGATCGCGGCGCCGATCATCACGATCGGCACGGACAGGTAGGTCGGCAGGTGGATGCCGTTCGGGCCGATCTGGCTCGAGGACAGCAGCGCGAAACCGTAGGCACCGAAGCCGAAGAATGCGACGTAGCCGAGGTCGAGCAGCCCTGCCCAGCCCACGACGATGTTCAGCCCGACCGCGAGCATCGCGATCACCAGCGCGTCGATCGCGACCTGCAGCTGGAACCCGCCGAGGCCGAGCAGCGGCAGCGCGGCCGCGGCCAGGCCCACGACCAGAAGCCTGGGCCACCAGCCGACGCGCTCGAGCCAGCGCTGCCCGGTGCCCAGCCAGGACGGCAGGTACTCGCGCCGGTGCGCCTCCCTGGCGACCCACTCGTCGGCACCGACCTGCGGTCCGGCTGCCGGGGGCTGCGAATCGAGGCTCACGGGCTACACCTTCTGCAGCTGGGTCCGGCCGAGCAGCCCGCTGGGCCGCACCAGCATCACGGCGATCAGCAGCGCGAACACGAGCAGGTTGGTGTACGTCGAGGAGATGTAGCCGGTGATGAACGACTCCGCGACGCCGATCAGCAGGCCGCCGAGCACCGCGCCGGGAATGGACCCGATCCCGCCGACCACGGCCGCGGTGAACGCCTTGAGACCCGCGATGAAGCCGATCGTGGCCGTCACCTGGTTGAACAGCAGCCCGCCCATCACCCCGGCCACGCCGGCGAGCGCCGATCCGATGAAGAACGTCGCCGCGATCGTGAAGTTCACGTTGATCCCCAGCATCTCGGCGGCCTCCCGGTCGGCGGCGACCGCCCGCATCTGCCTGCCGAGCTTTGTCCTGTTGACCAGCAGCCGCAGGCCGACCGTCAGCACCAGCCCGAGTACCAGGACCAGGATCTGCACGGCGTCGATGTTGACCGAGCCGATCTGGATCCCGCTGGAGAACGAGATGAACTGGGGCGTGTTGTAGACCCGCGGCTGCGCGCCGAACAGCAGCAGGGCCGAGTTTTCCAGGAAGAACGAGATGCCGATCGCGGTGATCAGCGGCGCGATCCGCGGCGCGTCACGCAGCGGCCGGTAGGCGAACCGCTCGATCGCGACGCCCAGGCCGCCCACCAGGCCGGCCGCCAGCACGAACATGATCACCAGCAGCAGCGGCACCGGAATCGTCAGCGCGTTCGGGCCTCCGAACCACTGAATCACGAAGAACCCGATGTACGCCCCGACCATGTACAGGTCGCCGTGGGCGAAGTTCAGCAGCTTCAAGATCCCGTAGACCATCGTGAAGCCCAGCGCCACCAGCGCGTACAGCGCGCCCGTCGTGATGCCGTTTACCAGCTCCTGGAAGAAGAAGGCCATCCGCGAGGTCCTGCCGCCATCCCGCTCCCTCGGCGGCGGCCCGGGCCCCTCGGCCGGCTCCCGCAC
>Ga0081540_1001059_pt1 | contig 24520 bp, 23 predicted proteins | sample TabmetS2T1R1_FD_71024 | JGI IMG/M metagenome (GOLD analysis project Ga0081540, IMG submission 71024) | Tabebuia heterophylla rhizosphere microbial communities from the University of Puerto Rico - S2T1R1 | ecosystem: Host-associated > Plants > Roots > Rhizosphere ... | reverse complement strand
GACCTTCGCCGGCGTCTCCTATGCCAAGCTGGAGGAACTCGGCTCGGTGCAGTGGCCCTGCAACGAGAAGGCGCCGGAAGGCACGCCGGTGATGCATATCGGCGGCTTCGTGCGCGGCAAGGGCAAGTTCATCGTCACCGAATATATCGCGACCGATGAACGCACCGGTCCACGGTTCCCGCTGCTGCTGACGACGGGGCGCATCCTCAGCCAGTACAATGTCGGCGCACAGACCCGCCGCACCGACAACGTCGTCTGGCACGCCGAGGACCGGCTCGAAATCCATCCGCATGACGCCGAACAGCGCGGAGTCCGTGATGGTGATTGGGTGCGGCTGGCGAGCCGCGCCGGCGAAACCACCCTGCGCGCCGAGATCACCGATCGCGTCGCACCAGGCGTGGTCTACACCACGTTCCACCACCCGGACACGCAGGCCAACGTCATCACCACGGACTTCTCCGACTGGGCCACCAACTGCCCGGAATACAAGGTCACCGCGGTGCAGATCTCGCCATCGAACGGCCCCTCCGACTGGCAGAAATCCTATGACGAGCAGGCCCGCCACTCCCGCCGCATCGCGCCGGCGGAAGCCGCGGAGTAAGGCATGGCCAATGCGGTCACTACCGCCGATCGGAAGATCTGGCGCGATGGTCATCTCGGTGAGGGCACACGCCTGATCCCGGAGGAGACAGCGATTGCGCTGACCTATAATGGCGGCACCTATGCCGTCATGATGGGCACGCCGCAGAACCTGCAGGATTTTGCGGTTGGGTTCAGCCTTAGCGAGGGCATCGTCCAATCGCCCGAGGAGATCGTCTCGCTCGATATCGTGGAACTCGATGACGGCATCGAACTGCGGATGTGGCTGGCCTCGCCGCAGGCCGAGCGCGTTAACGAGCGACGGCGGCACATTGCGGGACCTACCGGCTGCGGCATCTGCGGGATCGAGTCGATCGCCGAAGCCGTGCGCCCGGCCGCGATCGTGGCAGAAGGCTGCGTGTTCTCGCCCCGCGAGATCATGACCGCGATGGCGAGCATTACCTTGTTGCAGCAGCTCAACATCCAGACCCGCGCGGTGCATGCGGCGGCATTCTGGACGCCGGCGCAAGGCCTGGTGGCGCTGCGTGAGGATGTCGGCCGCCATAACGCCCTCGACAAGCTTGCCGGCGCCCTGGCGCAGGCGCGCGTTTCCGCCAGCGAGGGCATCGTATTGCTGACCAGCCGGGTCTCGGTCGAGATGGTGCAGAAGACCGCCACGATCGGCGCGCCGCTGATGGTCGCGGTATCAGCCCCGACTGCGCTCGCGGTGCGCACGGCGGATGCCGCCGGCATCACGCTCGCGGCCATCGCGCGCGCCGATGGATTTGAGATCTTCACGCATCCCCAGCGGATTGCGGTTACACACCATACTGGCGTTGCGGAGGCTACCCATGTCGCCTGATCGGCTGATCTACATGGCCAATCAAATCGGAAAATTCTTTCAGAACCAGGGCCACGACAAGGCGGTGCCGGGAATTGCCGAACACATCAAGAAGTTCTGGGACCCGCGGATGCGCAAGGCGATCTTTGCGCATCTGGACGCCGGCGGCAGCGGGCTCGACCCCAATGTTCGCGACGCGCTCGAGACGCTGAAGCAGGCGTAGGCCGGCGATCCCAAATCTCAGACCGCTGAACCGCAGAATAATAGATGCGACGTCGCCGCTGCTTCATGTCCACACTCCATCTCTGCTAAAAGATTAGAGTGTTGGGCCGACCGGTTGAACTCACCGGGCATAGCGGACATGGCCGGGCTTGCCGCTCGCTCGCCCCTGTCGCGATTGACCCAAGGCAGACCGGTAGCATTTTATGCAATCTACTCTATCCGAGAATCGCGAGAATTCGAAACCCAGCTTCCGTTCCGGAAATTATCGTGAGATACTCGATACATGTTGTTGACGCGCCTGTTATGGGTGCGGATTGCGTAACAAAGCGATGTCTGGTCCGGCACACACACGGGAACGAAATCCCGCCCAGTCGATGCTCCGGCTTCTATCGGAGGGACAGCCGCCGTTAGCGCCCGTCGACTTGAAGTGCGGCACTCAACTCAGTCGTCGTTTTATTCGCGGCACGCGTTATGGCTATGCCCCAGGCATGCCCGGACACCTTGTCGGCACCTACTATGGTGAGGCTCGGCACTGTGCGTGGACCGTGGAGCGACGGCGGCTCTCTGCTCCGCTGCGGCCGGGTTCGATCACAGTGATTCCCGATCGGCATGATGGAGATTGGGAAGTTGAGGGGCCGCTACACGTGTCCCATGTCTATCTCACCAGCGAACGACTGGAGCATTGCCGAATGCTTGTCGGCGGACGAGGCAATGTAGAGCTGATGACACGCGTCGGCAGCGAAGACACTGTGACCTCGCAGATCCTCGCGATCCTCAGCGACCCCGACGTCATCGTCGATCCTGCAGCAAAGTTGTTGGTCGATCGCGCGGTCGACCTGCTCTGCATCCAGCTATTACGTTCGCACAGCGTAGTACAGCTGCCGCAGCGCGTCGCCCATGCCCGCGGCGGGCTCGCGCGCTGGCAACTCAGGCGCGTGACCGATTATATGCTGGCTCATCTCGACAAACCGATCGGCCTCGACAAGCTGGCGGCGTTAGTTAGCCTCAGCCGCTACCATTTCTGCACGGCCTTCCGTCTCTCGACCGGATTGACGCCGCATGTCTGGCTAACCCGGCAACGCATGATGCTTGCCCAGCGGCTGCTGAGTGATCCAAATCTGTCGATCAGTGAAATCGCGCTGGCAGTAGGATTTGCGACGCCGTCGGCTTTCGCGGCGACCTTTCACAGAATTGTTGGCACGACGCCGCGGAGCTTCCGCCGCTCGTTGTAATCGCACACCCGTCGGATGAAGGCGCTCGAACTCGTCCGTGGCGGACGTGTGCGCTCTTGCGCCGCGGAAACAGTCGCAATACCGCGATAGCTTTCGCAATTACGCGACGGTTTCGCATCGGCACAAGAGCTATGACCTGTCTCACGGACACTGCATGCAGAGAGACAATCATGAGCAAATGCATTTTGGTCACAGGCGCCGGCTCGGGATTCGGCAAGGCCGCGTCGATCGGCATGGCAAAAAACGGACATAGCGTCATCGCCACTACCCAAGTGTCTTCGCAGGTCACGCCGTTGCGTGAAGAAGCGAAAGCATTGGGCATCGAGAATAATCTCAGAGTTGAACGCCTCGACCTCATGGACCCCTATGACATTGCGCAGGCACTCACCTTCGAAATCGACGTGCTTTGGAACAATGCCGGCATGGGCGAGGCTGGGCCGGTTTGGGAAATCCCGGTAGATCTTGTCCGCAGAAATTTCGAGGTCAACGTTTTCTTGCCGCTCCAATTGACGCAAGGCGTTGTGCGCCACTGGATTGAGCAGCACAAGAAGGGCAAAGTGGTCTTCACTTCGTCCATGGGCGGGCTGTTCACCCCAGCGAACTGGGGCACGTATGTCTCGACCAAGCATGCGCTCGAGTCGATTGCGGAAGCGTTGCAGCAGGAGCTTTCGACCCACGGCATCAAGGTGCAGACGATCAATCCCGGCGCCTATTATACCGGCTACAACGAAACTATGGCGGACAATCCGTTCCGTTGGCTCGACGACAAGAAGCATTTTACCAAGCGCGCCGACCTGCGCAGGGGCTTCGACGATTTCTTTGCCACTCCCGAAGGCAAAATGGACCCGCAGGAGATGATCGACCGCATGGTCGAAATCGTCCCGGCTGATAATGGAAAATTCCGTAACGTAGTGCCAAAGGTGATTGAGGATATGCTGAAGGCACATCAGCTCGCGGCTTGGGACAACAAGATCTGATCGCCGGGAGCAGAGACCATGAAGCTAACCGAGGAGATTGCACAGGCAGCGATCACGGCGGCACGAAAGGCCGCGTCCGGGATCGGCGTGCCGATGAACATCGCCGTGCTCGATGACGGCGCTCATCTCAAAGCCTTCTCGCGCATGGACGGCGCGCTGCTTGGCTCAATCGATATCGCGCTTGGCAAGGCGAAGACATCGGCGCTGTTCGGGATGACGAGCGAAGCGGTCGGCGAATTCTGCAAATCTGGAGGCCCTTCGCCTGGCCTCGAGCTGACAAACGGAACGCTTGTCGTGTTTGCAGGCGGCGTGCCCATCTGGGATCGCAACCGCACGTTAATCGGTGCTGTCGGCATTTCAGGCGGTGCGGTCGAGCAGGACCGTCAAGTCGCGCAGGCTGCCGCCGACGCAGTACATTCAGCAACCGCGTAACGAGGAATTCGAATCATGAAGATGTTCATGCCATCAATCGCCCAGACGCTCGTTTTCGCCATCGCGACTGCAGGCATTGCAGCAGCGCCTGCTTCGGCCCAACGTACCACGGAAGAAGAGCGCAACCGGGCGCAAGTGCAACGCGGCTTCGACGCATGGCGCGACGGGACTGGGAGCCCATACGACATCCTTGCCGACGACGCTAACTGGACCATTATGGGCAATTCGCTCGCCGCGAAGAGTTATCCGACTCGGGAAGCCGTTCTTGCTGAGGTGATCCGGCCCTTCAACGCTCGCATGCGCGACCGCCTGATCCCCGACGTTCATCGGCTTTACACCGACGGCGACACCGTAATCGCGCTGTTCGACGCGAAGGGAACTGCGCGCGACGGCAAGCCCTATGCGAACAGCTATGCTTGGTTCCTTCAAATGAAGGACGGCAAGATCGTCCGGGCGCAGGCGTTCTTCGACAGCATCGTCTTCGACGATTTCTGGCGACGCAACACGCCGTAGCAACTCTACCTGATAACAGACCGCGCCATCGGCACTATTTCGTGCGAAGCGTAAACTAAGCCGATGTTGGCTTGGGTCTCGGAGGTCGCCTTGTGGCCCATCGCGTCATTTCGCTGCATTGCGGAATTTGGTTGCTGTTGGGGCATAGCGGACATCGACCAAGCCGCACCGATCAATCTCGAATTTTGCATACGCGTCCTGGCACCAGCTTCGCGGAAGCGCCCCTCACCCCAACCCTCTAAGAGCGAGCTTCGCTCGTCTCGACCCCGCAAGAGCGGGGCGAGGGAGAGGTGAGCGGCTTCGCGCGAACCGGCGTTCCTCTTGCTTCAGGAACCGCTACATTCCCATAATCGCAATATCCTTGACCGTGCCGCTGACGCCGCTGATCTTTGCGGCCTCGGTCGCCTTTCCGGTGGCGAGGTCGATGCTGTAGAGCGTGCCGTCCGCCATCAGCCAGGCTTCGTTCTTGCCGGCGCCGTCGGACCAGATGTCGAACGCGACGCTATCCGCCTTGATGCCGAGCTTGCCGATCGCGCCGAGCACGCCGTCGTTCGGCGGCGCCTGCTTGATCAATCCGCCGATGGTCGCATCGATGTTGAACAGCGCGGTTTCCTTGGCGCCCTTCACCGAATTGGTATAGGCGCCGGCGACGATGTTCGGCTTTTCGCCCTTGTGCATGTCGCCGTCGGCATATTTGTGGTCGCCGTCCTTGGTGACCTTGCCGTCGTCGACATTGGCCCGCAGGTTCATCCCGTCGGCACCCATCACGCGCAGGCGGTCCGCCACCGGGTTGAAATCCACCGTCGCGACCACGCCCTTGGCAAGCATGGTGTCGAGCTTCGACTTCATCGTGGCCTTGCCGTCCGTCGCGATGGTCACAATGGTGCCATCGTCGACCAATCCATAGAGCATGCCGTCGGCGGGACGTACGTCAATGCCGACCAGCGCACCGGAAATGCCGGTGACCTTGACCGACCCGGTCGCCTTCTTCTGCGCGGTATCGACCGTCGCAATGGTGTCGCCGCCGACCAGGGCTGCGACCTGCGCGGCATTGGCGGCTGCGGATGACAGCAATAGTGCGGCCGAGGCGGCGAAAATCGAACGATAATTCATCGGTGAGCTCCCTGTGTTGCCATGATCCTCTCGGGACCAACACAGCGGGTACCGGCGGCGCGGCGAAACGGATGCAGCACCTGAAAATAATTTTCGGAACATGCATCCAAATGCCGCATCTCAAGGTAGAACAGCTATGCAAAGGCATAGACATGACCGGGAATGGCACCATCACCGCGAGCCTGCAGACTCCCACCGTACTCGATCGGGAGCGCGAGGCGCAGCTTGCCGCGGCCCTGGCGCGTTGCGCGGCCGGCGACCGCACCGCATTGCGCGTGATCTACGACAGCGAGGCACCGCGCATGGTCGGCATCGCCCGCCGCATCCTGTTCCGGCAGGACCTTGCGGAAGAAGCGGTGCACGACGCCTTTATCCGGATCTGGCGGGGCGCCGCTGGTTTCGATCCGCGCCGCGGCAGCGCGCGCGGCTGGCTCTATGCGGTGGTGCGCAACCGGGCGCTTAGCATTCATCGCAATGAGCACCGCTATGAAGCATCAGATGAAAGCGTCCAGGATGCCGACTGCGAGGCTACCCTGTCGCGGATGCCGGAGACCAGCGCGCTGCGCCGGTGTCTCGAGCAGATCGACCGCCCCCGCCGCGACGTGGTGGTGCTGGCCTATGTGCACGGCATGAGCCACGGCGAACTGGCGGGAAGGCTCAAGGTTCCACTCGGCACGGTCAAGAGCTGGGTACGGCGCAGCCTGTTTGCGTTGCAGGAGTGCATGGGATGAACCCGCACGACGCCGACAACGCCATGGCCGCCGATTACGTGATGGGCCTCCTCGACGGGGCGGAGCACGCCGCCGCCGAACAGCGCATCGCAACCGACCAATCGTTTGCTCAGGCCGTCGGCGCCTGGCGCGAACGGCTTGCGGACCTCGATCTCACGGCCGAGGAAACTCCACCGAGCCCGGCGCTTTGGCAGCGCATCGCGGATGCGACCAAGATCGCCCCGATCGACGCCCTGCCCTCCGCGCGCGCCGCACTGCGCGGCACCACGCTGTGGGACAACATACGGTTCTGGCGCGGCCTTGGTATCGGCGGGGCCTTCGCTGCCGCGCTTTTTGCAACGATCATGATCGGTGCGCTGGCGACGTCGCGCCAGCTTCGCCACGACATGCTCGCGCTCGCCCAGCGCAAGCCGGTTTACGTCGCCGTGCTGGTGAACGACACGACCAAAGAGGCCGGGGCCATCGTCAACGCGTTTTCGAACGGCCGGGTCGAGCTGATACCGTTACGGCCGATCGAGGTTCCTGCCGGCCGCACGCTGCAGGTTTGGACCCTGTGGGATCGCGCGGTCGGCCCGAAATCGATCGGCGTCACCGGTCAGTCGCGCACGCTGCAGCTCGACCTGGAGGCGCTGCCGGAAACCGTGCAGGATCAACTGTTCGAGATCACGCTGGAGCCGGAAGGCGGCTCACCCATCGGACGACCGACCGGCCCAATCCTGTTCAAGGGCAACGCGGCACGGGCGTTGTAGTCGCCCTAGCCGCCGCCTACCAGCGCCATAAACACCCGCCGCACCTCGGCCTGGGTCTCGCGCAACCGCGCTTCCAGCGCCGAGAAATCCGGCGTATCCCCTGCCCGTGCCATCACCCGCAACAGGTCCTCGCCTGACGTGGCGGGATTGAACTTGCCGGTGACGCAGAGTCTGATGATTTGCGTCAGGTCGTGGTAAAGCCGCCCCGCGCCGCGCAGCACCTCGGCATCCGACTGCGCGAGCACGCCAAGCCGGGCGGCATTGTCAAGCACCGCGAGCGTGGAGACGTTGAGGATGTCGGGCTTGTCGGCGGCATGCACGAGCTGGAGGTATTGCGCGATGAAGTCGATGTCGACGATGCCGCCGGCGGCATATTTGAGATCCCAGACGTCGCCCTCGCCCTTCTCCTGAGCAATGGCGCGGCGCATGTCGGCGACATCGGCGGCAACCAGTGCCGCATCGCGCGGCCTCGTCAGCACGGCATGGATGACGCTCTCGATCTCCTTGCGGAAGGCGGGTGAGGCTGAAATCACCCGCGCCCGCGTCAGCGCCATATGCTCCCAGGTCCAGGCCTCGCGCTCCTGGTAATCGGCAAAGGAGTCGAGCCGCGAAGCCAGGGGGCCGGCGCGGCCCGAGGGGCGCAGCCGCATGTCGATCTCGTACAGCACGCCGTAATTGGTGCGCGTCGTGAAGGCGCTGATCAGCCGCTGGGTTAAGCGCGCGAAATATTGCGCGCCGTGCAGCGGACGCTCGCCGTCGGATTCCGGCTGCTCATGGTCGTAGTCATAGAGCAGGATCAGATCGAGGTCGGAGGACGCCGTCATCTCGCGGCTGCCAAGCCGGCCCATGGCGATGATCGCGGTCTGCTGATCCCTGATGCGGCCGTATTGGCCGGCGAACTGGTCGGTGACCAGGCCATGCACGGTGTGGACGATGCCCTCGGCGACGTCGGCAAAGGCGGTGCTAGCCTGCTGCGCCGAGACCGTGCCGGAGAGAATGCGCGTGCCGATCAAAAACAGGCTCTCCTGCCCGAACAGGCGCAGGCGGTCGAGGAAATCTTCGTAGGAATCCGCATCCTTCAGCGTTGCGGCGAGACGCTGCGAAAGCTCCCTCTGGTCCGGCATCGCGCCGAAGAAGCGCGGGTCGATCAGCCCGTCCATGATCTGCGGCTGGCGGGCCAGCATATCGCCGAGCCGCGGCGCGGCGCCCAGGATCAGCGCCGCCAGCGCCACCAGATCGGGGTTCTGGCTGAGCAGCGAGATCAGCCGCCCGCCGCGCTGCAGCGCCTGCAGGAAGCGGTCGAACGCGGTGACCGCATTGTCCGGCTCCTCGGCGTTCGCAAGGCCATCGATCAGGCCAGGCACGAATTCGACAAAGGCGTTGCGCGTCGCCTTGACGCGGAGCGCGCGATAATCGCCGGTCAGCCATTGCTGCACCGTGGCGGCGGCCATCGCCGGCTTCTTGAAGCCGAGCGACACCAGATGATCGAGCAGGCGCTGGTCCTCAGGACCTGCGGCGTAGTTCACATCGGGCAGCTTCTCCGTGCCGGTCGGATCGCCCTCGAACAGGCGGCTGTAATGGCCCTGCACGATGTTGAGATGAGCGACGAGGTCTTTTGCGAAAGCGTCGCGGCTCTCATAGCCAAAGAAATTTGCAAGGCGCTCGACCGCCTCGCGCTCCTCGGGCAGCGCGTGGGTCTGCTCGTCGGCGATCATCTGCAGGCGGTGCTCGACGCGGCGGAGGAACTCGTACGCCGCGGTGAGCTCGTCGCGGGCCTCGTAGGTGATCCAGTTGCTGTTGGCGAGCACATTGAGCGCCAGCAATGTCGGCCGCACCCGCAATTCCGGGTGCCGGCCACCCGCGATCAGTTGCTGGGTCTGCGCGAAAAATTCGATTTCGCGGATGCCGCCGCGGCCGACCTTGACGTTGTGGCCTTCCACCGCGATCTCGCTCTGGCCGCGATAGGTCTGCATCTGCCGCTTCATGTCGTGGACGTCGGCAAGGGCTGCAAAATCGAGATGCTTGCGCCAGACGAACGGCGCGATCTCCGCCACGACAGCTTCGCCGGCCGCGAGATCGCCCGCACAGGGCCGCGCCTTGATCATGGCGGCGCGCTCCCAGGTGCGCCCTTCCCGCTCGTAATAGTGCAGCGCCGCTTCGGTTGACATCGCGACCTGCGTCGAGGCCGGGTCGGGCCGCAGCCTGAGGTCAACGCGGAATACATAACCTTCGCCGGAGCGCTGCTGCAAGAGCCGCGCCATCGCCTGCGTCAGCCGCACGAAGAATGGCTGCGGCTCGATGTCCTCCGCAAGCGAGGTCGCGTTGCGGTCGAAGAAGACGATCAGGTCGATGTCGCTGGAATAGTTCAATTCACCCGCGCCCATCTTGCCCATGGCGAGCACGATCAAGCCACAACCCACCTCGGGGTGCTCCGGATCGAGCGCCTTGATGCGGCCGCGCGCGACCTCATGGCGCAGCAGGAAGCGCAGCGCTATCTGCACTGCGGCGACCGCAAGATCGGTCAGCGCCGCGGTGACCCGCATCACCGGCCAGACGCCGCCGATGTCGCACAGCGCGATCAGGAGGGCTGCTTCCGCCTTCATGCGGCGGAGCAGATGCATCGCCTCGGTCTCGCCCGCCGCTGCCCACACCGCGTGCGAGGTCTCTTCCATCAGCGAAGCAAGATGCGACTCCGGGTCGCACGCAAGAATACGGGTCAGCCGCACGGCGTCGGCGCGGACCAGATCGAACAGGTATGGCGAGAACTCGGCAACGCCGAGCAGAATCCTCTTCGCATTGGCATGGTCAAGCAGCGCATCGATCGCAGCCGACTGCGCGGGCTCGAGCCCGGAAAGCCAGTCGCCAAGACGTTGTTCGGCTTCATCGGGAGCGGCGACATATGGCCCCTCGACGAAGCGGGCGGCCAGCTGATGATGTCGTTCCGCGTTTCCCGGCGCGGATGCGTTCATGCCACCTTCTGTGGCATATCCTGCGTTTGTGCCGCAAGCCTCTCGCCGCTGCGCGCGGGAAGCACCAGCGTCGCCACCAGGCCGGGATGCGCATCGCCAAGGCGGAGCTCGCCGCCGTGCAAGGTGGCTACCGCACTGGCAAGGCTCAGCCCGAGGCCAGAACCCGGCAAGGTGCGGCTCGCCTCCAGCCGCACGAAGCGCTCGATGGCGTGCTTGCGGTCGGCCTCGGGAATGCCCGGGCCGTGATCGGTGACGCTGAGCAGCACGGAATCGCCCTCGCGGCGGGCCTCGATCACGATTTCCCTCGCCGCCTTGATGCCGAGCGGCTGCGCCGCGGCGGAAGGCTTGCCGTATTTGATCGCGTTCTCGACGAGATTGGCGAGCGCCTGGCTGATCAATTCGCGGTTGCCGTGGATCGGCGCCGGCGTGGCCTTGACCGCCAGCGTCATGCCGTCGTCGTCGGCCAAGGGCTCGTAGAGCTCGTAGATGCCGTTGGCGACGTCGGCGGCGTCGAAATCATCCATGTTGCCGCGCGCCTGGCCGGATTCAGCACGTGCGATCATCAGAAGCGCATTGAAGGTGCGGATCAGGCCGTCGGATTCCTCGATGGTGCGCTCCAGCGCCGCGCGGTAGTCGGCCTCACTGCCGGAGCGCGCCAGCGCCTCCTCGGCGCGGTTGCGCAGCCGCGTCAAGGGCGTCTTCAAATCATGGGCAATGTTGTCGGAGACTTCCTTCAAGCCGTTCATCAGCGCCTCGATGCGCTCGAGCATGGCGTTGAGGTTTCCGGCGAGACGATCGAGCTCGTCGCCGCTCCGCCCCACCGGCAGGCGGCCCGTGAGGTCGCCGGCCATGATGCGCTGGGTGGTGCCGGTCATGGCGTCGATCCGCGCCAGCACGCGGCGCGACACGAAAATGCCGCCGCCGATGCCGAGCACGATGACGACCAGCAGCGACCATTGCGTACCCTTGGCGATGATGCCGAACAGGCGGCGGCGCTCATCGAGGTCGCGCCCGATCAGGAGACGAAAGCCATTGCTGAGCTCGGTGACCTTCACCAGCGCGCGATGCTCGGCCGTGTCGTTCTCGTCGAGCCGACGATAGGCGGTTTCCGACCAGCCCGTAGTCGCCATCACGCCAGGCGAGAGCGAGCCGACATTGCCGCCGATCGCCACCCCGTTCGGCGCGGTGATGAGATAGAGATTGGCACCCGGCCGCCGCGCGCGGCGGTCGATGGTCCAGGCAAGCCCGGTCAAGCCACGGCGCAGATAGAGCTCGTTGATCTCCGAGGCCTCGGCGTTGACGGTGGCGGTGATCTGCTCGGTGATCAGCCGGCGCGTGTTCCAGGCAAAGAAGGCGAGCAGCGACGCCGCGAACAACGCAAACAGCAGCAGATAGACCAGCGTCAGGCGAAACGCCGTGGTGCGGATCAGTTTGCCGAACGCCGCCACGGCCTACCGGATGCCGTCACGGATCATGTAACCGGCGCCACGGATGGTGTGCAGCAGCGGCCGCTCGAATCCCTTGTCGATCTTGGAGCGCAGGCGCGAGATGTGCACGTCGATGACGTTGGTCTGCGGATCGAAATGGTAGTCCCAGACGTTCTCCAGGAGCATGGTGCGCGTAACCACCTGGCCGGCATGCTTCATAAGATATTCGAGCAGGCGGAACTCGCGCGGCTGCAAGGTGAGCTCTTCCTTGCCGCGAACCACGCGGTGCGAAAGCCGGTCGAGCTCGAGATCGCCGACACGATAAACCGTCTCTTCGGCAGGCCCGCCATGGCGGCGTGACAGCACCTCGACCCGCGCCAGCAGCTCGGCGAAGGAATACGGCTTTGGCAGATAGTCGTCGCCGCCGGCGCGCAGTCCCTTGATGCGGTCGTCGACCTGGCCGAGCGCGGAGAGGATCAGGGCCGGCGTGCGGTTACCCTTGTCGCGCAGCGTGCCGATCAGCGACAGCCCGTCGCGCTTGGGCAACATGCGGTCGACCACCAGCACGTCGTAATCGCCGCTGTCGGCGAGCGCGAGGCCCTCCTCGCCGTCGGTGGCGAGATCGGCGACGTGGCCGACCTCGCGGAACGCCTTGACGAGATAGTCGGCCGATTCGCGGTCGTCTTCGACGATCAGAAGGCGCATGCTGGAGTTCGGACTGGGATTGGTGGCTGCGGTCACCGGATTGAGCTCTGTCACCATGGCGTGACTAACCCTCTCATGCAAGGCAGGGAAGCGCCCTCTCGACGATGTGAAAAAAAGCAGGCGGTGAGGCTGGGGGACCTCACCGCCCTCAGGCCCTTCCGACGGAGGGGGGCGTATTCCACCGGAAGGTAGCCAGAGGGAGCGAGCTTTGCACCCGCTCCCCGGAAAGCGCCGCGGCGGGGGCGACTAATGCCGGCGACACCCTCCATCTGGGTCTCCTGTACTTAACCCTTGGCCAGCGGCACTGCCACAAAGCGCGACGAACCGCCGCTCTTCACGCGCATCAGCACGCTGTTCTTGTTGTCGCCGCGCGCGGCTGTGATGGCGTCGCGGACGTCGTCGGCGCTGGCGACCGCCTTGCCGCCGACCTCGAGGATCACGTCGCCTTCCTTGAAGCCGCGTTCGGCCGCAGCGCTCTTCGGATCGACTTCGGTCACCACGACGCCTTCCTTGCCGGCGCCGGCGACGGAATTGGCGGGCGCAACCGTCATGCCGAGCTTCGGCACATCGGTTCCGCGGCTGGGCTTGGCGCTGTCCTTGTCGAGGTCGGCCTTGGCCTCAACCGTGTTCGGCAGCTGGCCGAGCGTCAGGTTGATGACCTTTTCCTGGCCCTTGTGCAGCACGTTGAGCTTCACGGCATTGCCGGGCGCGAGCCCACCGATGGTGCGGGCGAGTTCGCGGGCATCCTTGACCGGCTCGCCATTGACCGCGGTGATCACGTCACCCGATTCAATGCCGGCCTTGGCCGCCGGACCGTTGGCCTGCGGTTCCGCGACCAGCGCGCCTTCTGCCTTTTTCATGCCGAGGCTGTCGGCGATGTCGGATGTCACCGGCTGGATCTGGACGCCGATCCAGCCGCGGCTGACGGAGCCCTTGTCCTTGAGCTGCGCGATCACGCTCTTCACCGTGGAGGCGGGAATCGAGAACGCGATGCCGACGCTGCCGCCGGAGGGCGAGTAGATGGCGGTGTTGACGCCCATCACCTCACCCGACACGTCAAACGCCGGGCCACCGGAGTTACCCTTGTTCACGGGCGCGTCGATCTGGATAAAGTCGTCATACGGACCATTGCCGATGTCGCGGCCGGAAGCCGAGACGATGCCGGCGGTCACGGTGCCGCCGAGGCCGAAGGGATTGCCGACCGCGAGCACCCAGTCGCCGATCCGCGGCTTGCCGTCGGAGAGTTTCGCGAACGGGAAGTCGGTGCGGCCGGCGACCTTGATCAGCGCCAGATCGGTGCGCGGATCGGTGCCGATCACCTTGGCGGTGTAGGTCTTGCCGTCGTCGGTGGTGACCTCGACCTTGTCGGCGCCGTCGACCACGTGGTTGTTGGTGACGGCAAAGCCGTCAGGCGAGATGAAGAAGCCGGAGCCCTGGCCGGTCACCGGGCCACGGCCGCCGCCGCGCGGGCCGCCGCGCAGGCCGGGAGGCAGGCCATCGGGACCGCCGAAGCGGCGGAAGAAGCGCTCCATCGGGGAGCCCGGCTGGAACGGCGAATCGTCGTTGTTGGCGCTGTCGTCCTTCGAACCCTTGTCGCCGATCGCGACCTTCACCGAGATGACCGACGGCTTCACGCGCTCGACAATGTCGGCAAAGCCGACGGGCTGGGCGACCTTGCGGACCTCGTTGTTGACCTGCGCATGCGCAGTCGAGGTGAACACGTCAACCGGGCCGTGCGAGGGGCCGAAACCATAGACCGCGGCGCCGAGGCCGGCGACGACGGAAGCCATCAGCGCAAACTTGCGCAGCGAAAATACCGAGCGCTTCGGCGCCTGGTAGGACGGGAAGTTCGAGAGGTCGATGGGGCGTTCAGTCATCCTGGTAAGTCTCCAAATAGAGAGAGAAATTCGACGGTGCGCAGGCTTTCGCACCTGACCACTGCGAACATGGGCGTTTCCGCCTTACAGCGCGCTGGCGACGGAGTTAAATTTTTGTAATGCAGGCCGGCCCAGATGCGGCAGAATACCGCAGCTGTTTCAACAGCTTAGGGATGCGGCTCGCCGGTACCGACGGAGGGGTCGGACGCCAGCAATTTTTCCAGCCGGGCCACCTCTTCCGGGGTCAGTTCGAGGCCCGATTCCTGGTCCACGACCCCCGCCCGGCGCCGCCTGTTGCTGTAGACCCACAGCGCAATGCCTCCCCCCATCAGCGCCAGCGGCGGCAGCAGCCACAGCAGCACGGTGTGCGAGTTGAAGCGCGGCTTCAGCAGCACGAACTCGCCATAGCGCGCCACCAGGAAGTCGATCACCTGCGAGTCGGTGTCGCCGGCAGAAATACGCTCGCGCACCAAGAGCCGCAGGTCGCGCGCCAGCGGCGCATCGGAATCGTCGATCGACTGGTTCTGGCAGACCATGCAGCGCAGCTCTTTCGACAGCTCGCGCGCGCGAGCTTCCTTGATCGGATCGGCCAGAATCTCGTCGGGCTGCACAGCACATACGGCGACAACCGAACCGGCCCAGCACAGGATCGCAAGTGACAATATGCGCAGCAATCTCATGACTGTCTTCTAGCCCGCGCCCCGTCTTGCGTCACGAGTGAATCCGCTGGACAACGACATCGCATTGTGCGATATTTTCGCCATGGGGGTCGTATTCAGCACGGCGGCGACGCGCCAATGGCTCAAGCTGCCGCGCCAATTGAGAGATCGTATCGGCAAGAAACTTGATGCTTTCGCGGCGACGGGTCACGGCGATGTCAAGAAGCTCAGGGGACAACCAGGTGCGCGCCTTCGGGTCGGCGATTGGCGGGTGATCTTCTACGAAGAAGGCGAGACGATCGTTGTAGTTGCCGTCGGCCATCGACGCGAAATCTATGACCGAGAGATCGGGATGAAGGTGAAGTTCAAAACGACAGCGGAAGGTGAAGTCGCGATCCTCCCGCGCGCGGAATATGAACGTCTCAAGGCCTTGGAGCAGGAGGCCAAGGAGGACGCCGTCACAGCACGACTGGTCGCGCGCGCAAGAAAAGAAGTCGCCGGCGGTGACCCGCTGCTGCCCAAGGCAGTCGTCGAGCGCCTGGCGAACGGTGAAAATCCGATCCGAGTGTTGCGTCAGTTTCGCGGTTGGAGTCAGGTCGAACTCGCCACGGCAATCGAGATCACCCAAAACTATTTGTCCGAACTTGAGACGGGTAAGCGCAAGGGGCCGTTGGCGCTTCATCGCAAATTCTCGCGTGCGCTCGGCGTGCCGCTCGATTTGCTGGCGACAGTCGCGGTTTCGGAGCAGGAGGCAGATCCTAGCAGATTTGCGCGACGCAGGCACGTCATTGCCGATATCAAGCGTCAGCGAGGCCAGCGATAGGCTTCATTCGGCGGCCTGCAATTTGCGTATGGCGCGGGCGGGCTTCGGTGCGCCGACGCGCAAGCGGCGGTCCGACAGCGACAGCATGCCGCCAAAGGCCATCAGCACCGGTCCCCACCAGATCAACAGCACCAGCGGCTTGTGATAGATGCGAACCGCGATGCCGCCATCGGTGGAGGCATCGCCCAGCGAGACGTAGAGCTGGCTCGCGCCGCGCGTCAGCAAGGCTGCCTCCGTCGTCGACATGCCGCGCGTTGCAAAGCTGCGCTTGGATGGCGTCATCGCCGACAAAGGCTGGCCGTCGAGGCTGACCGCGAATTGCGCGAGCGTCTCGCGATAATTCGGCCCCTGCCGTTGCGTGAGGCCTTCGAGCTTCAGCTCGTAGCCGGCGACTCTTGCAACCTGGTTCGGCTGCATGGTGGCGATGTATTCGCTGTTCCAGGTGGTCTCGCAAACGATGCCGATCAAGGCGACGCCGAGCCCGGCATGGGCGAACATGGTCCCCCACGCCGCGCGCGGCAGCCCGCGCGCACGCCGCAGCGAGACCGACACGGGAATACGAAACAGCCCGGTGCGCTCGGCAATGTCGGTGAGCGCGCCCGCGATCACCCACGCCGCAAGTCCGATGGCGAGCGGCGCCAGCACCGGCCCGCCGCGCATCCACGCCAGCAGCAACGCAATCGCGAGCAGCGCGGCAACGCCCGCCGCCGTCAGCCGCTGCGCGGCCGCCAGCAGATCGCCGCGCTTCCAGGCGAGCTGCGGCCCGAAGGGAACGGCGACCAGCAACGGAACGAACAGCGGTGCGAAGGTCAGGTTGAAGAACGGCGCGCCGACGGAAATCTTGTCGCTGGTCAGCACCTCCAGCCCCAGCGGATAGAGCGTGCCGACGAACACGGTGGCGCAGGCCGTGGTCAGGAAGAGATTATTGAGCACCAGCGCGCCCTCACGCGAAATCGGCGCAAACAGGCCGCCCTGCTTGAGCTGCGGCGCGCGCAGCGCAAACAGCGCCAGGCTGCCGCCGATGAAGACGCAGAGGATGAGCAGGATGAACACGCCGCGCGCCGGATCGGTGGCGAAGGCATGCACCGACGTCAGCACGCCCGAGCGCACCAGGAAGGTGCCGAGCAGCGACAGCGAGAAGGTCAGGATCGACAGCAGGATGGTCCAGACTTTCAGCGCGTCGCGCTTCTCCATCACGAGCGCCGAATGCAATAGCGCCGTGCCGGCAAGCCAGGGCATCAACGAGGCGTTCTCGACGGGATCCCAGAACCACCAGCCGCCCCAGCCGAGCTCGTAATAGGCCCAATAGGACCCCATCGCGATGCCCAGCGTCAGAAAGATCCAGGCAACCAGCGTCCACGGCCGCACCCAGCGCGCCCAGGCCGCGTCGATCCGCCCCTCGATCAGGGCTGCGACCGCAAAGGAGAACGAGATCGAGAAGCCGACATAGCCGAGATAGAGCATTGGCGGATGCACGGCGAGCCCAATGTCCTGCAGGATCGGATTGAGGTCGCGGCCCTCGATTGGCGGCTGCGCGATGCGCGCAAATGGATTCGAGGTGAGCAGGATGAACAGATAGAACGCGCCGGCGACCCAGGCCTGCACGGCCAGCACATGCGCACGCAGCGAGGCCGGCAGATTGTTGCCAAAGGCTGCAACCAGCGCGCCGAACAGCGCCAGGATCGACACCCACAGCAGCATCGATCCTTCGTGGTTACCCCAGACGCCGGTGATCTTGTAGATCAGCGGTTTGGCCGAATGCGAGTTCTCGAACACATTGACGACGGAGAAATCCGAGGTGACGTGCAGCGCAGTCAGCAGCGTGAAGGACGCGCCGACGAAGAGGAGCTGCGCCAGCGCGGTCGAGCGCGCCATTTCCATCAGCGCAACATCGCCGCGCCGCGCGCCAACGATCGGTACGACCGACTGGATCAGCGCCAGACCAAGCGCGAGCACCAGGGCGTAATGGCCGGCCTCTGCGATCACTTGGCGGCTCCCTGCGCGGGCTTGGCGCCGTAATCGTCCTTCCAGTGACCCTGCTTCTTCAGGGCATCAGCGACTTCCTTCGGCATGTAGGTCTCGTCGTGCTTGGCCAGCACGGTGTCGGCGCGAAAGGTGCCGGACGCATCGAGCGCACCTTCGGCGACGACGCCCTGCCCTTCGCGGAACAGGTCGGGCAGGATGCCCTTGTACGACACAGGCAATGTGGTGCCGCCATCGGCGACGCTGAAATTGACCACGAGATTTTCGCCACGAACGAGAGAGCCGGGCTGCACCAGTCCGCCGAGGCGAAAACGCTTGCCGGCCGGGATCTGCTTCTCGGCCGCCATCGAGGGCGTGGAAAAGAACACGATGGAATCGCGCATCGCGTTGAGCACCAGCGCCGCCGCCACCGCCAGCACGGCAAGCGAACCGCCGATCATCGTCAACCGTCGCTGCTTGCGGGTCATGCCGGGCCCTTGTCGCTGTCCGTGATCATCCATCCAGCCCGAGATTCTTGAGGCCTTCGTTGAGCTGACGCAAGCGCTCCGCGTCGTTTGCGACCGCTTGCCGCGCATCGGCGCGCGCGCTTACCGCCTTCTCGCGCTCGCCCATCACCATGTAGGCGCGCACCAGCCGCAGCCAACCCTCGACGTCGTCGCCATTCTGCTTCAGCCGCGCTGCCAGCCGCTCGACCATGCCGCGGACCATGGCATTGCGATCGGTCTGGGTCATGTCCTTGGCGGCCGCCATCGTCTCGTTGGAAAGCGCTGGTGCCACGCCGCCGACCCGTGCGATGGCGGCCTGCACCAGCGGACGCCACGGTGCATCCGGCGGCGCCTTGGCGAGCATCGCGTTCCAGATCGAGGCAGCCTCACCGGTGCGGCCGTCCTGCTCGGCGGCAAGGCCGAGGAAATAGCTCGCCTTGATATCGTCCGCATTCATCGCGAGCGCGCGTTCGAACTCAGCCTTCGCTTCCCCGGTGACGACGCCGCCGGCGGCCGCCGTCAGCGCTTCGCCGAGATCTGCGCGGCGCTCGGAGCTGTCGCCGGCATATTGAATCGAATTGCGCCAGGCGCGAACCGCATCGTCATAGCGGCCGAGCCGCTCCAGCACCGGCGCCAGCACGGTCCAGCCGCGGCCATCGGTCGGATTTTTCTCCAGATGTGCCTCCACCTGCGCCACCAGATTGACCAAAGGCTGCGTGCCGTCGGATGCCCGCGAGCGCGCCGCCAGCGGAAAGTCGCCGAGCTGCGGCGAGCCAAGCGGCAGATAGAGAGCAAGCGCGGCGAGCGGAAGCCCGACTAGCGCAACGATCGCGACCGCGCGCCGCAACGAGCCGTTCGGCTCCGCACGTGGCAGCGGCTCGGCGCTCGCTGCGAGCAGGCGGCGGCCGATCTCGACGCGCGCTGCTTCCGCTTCCGCCGCACCGATCAGTCCGCCGGCAAGATCGCGATCGACCTCCGCGAGTTGATCGCGGTAGACCGATTCCTCGGTGCCACCCGTTTGCGACCGGTGGCGCCGGCCGAGCGGCCACAGCACGGCAAATACCGCCGCGACCGTCATCAGCGCGAACACGAACCATAGATTCATCAAAGCGGTTCCGGTGAAAACGACGCCTTTCGCAGAAGGGCGCCGATTCGCCGCTTTATACTACCGGCTGCGAAGCGGGCAATTGACTTTTCTCATGATTTTCCTTGCGGAAAGCCCAGAAAAATCACGCAAATTCGTCCTATCAGGCGATGCAGAAGGGCACACTTTGCGCGATATGCGCCCCATGGCCGTTCAGCGCGCGAAGGAAGTAAGTTCCCGCCTTGAATGGGGCCGGCAGCCTGATCCGAACCGAGCCATTGGGGGCTGGCGAGGCGATCCTGACGAAGGGTTCTGGCAACTCGTGTCCGCTGCCCTTGTCGACCAGCAGGACCTTGGCGCCGATCATCAGGTTGCGGTAAGTCGCCGAAATAACCTGGTTTTCAAATTCAACGAACGTAATGACGGAATGCATGCGGCATTGGTAAGTCGCACATTTGAGACCGTCAACTAAAAATTGTATCGCTGATATCTTGTTACTTCTGACTGGCCTTGGCGGGCTTGCGGTCGCCGACCACGGCGTTCTCCGCCGCCCGGCTCATCAACGACGCGTAGTCCGTGCCGAACAGCACTTCGCAGAAGCGCACCGCCGCCTTCACTTGCTGCTGCCGGTAGACGCGTCCCTTCTCGTTGCGCAGCGACTGCACCAGCGCCTCGGTGGACTGCTCGACATAGTGCTGCAGGTCGGAATAGGTGCGCAGCGTCACCTCGTTGATGGCGAGTTCACCGGCATAGGTACGGCACACCGCAACGAAGTCGATCAGGCCCGCGGTCTCCTCCACCTCCGACAAATCGACCTTGGCGCCGGCGACAATGTCTTTGTCGGCGCGCTGGCGCAGGATGCGGCGGACCCGGCCCGGCACGCTCTCGATTTCCGACTGCAGCGAGTCGGAGATATCGGCGCGGATCGAGGCGAGCTGCTTGCCCCAGGCGGAATCGTTGCGCAGATCGAGCTCGGTTCGCAACCCTCGCACGCCGTCATGCAGCGTCTTGAGCTGATCGGCGATTTGCTCAAAGTGGCCGCGACGGATGTCGGTGCGCAGGCAAGCCGCGACGAAATAGAGATCGTGCAGCGCGATGGTGACGGCGACACCATAGGGTGTGGCGGCTACGCGGATCTCGTCGTCGGATGCCGCCATCTTCACGGCAAGACGGATGATCTGCCACGGCGCGGTCAGCCGCTGCATGATGAGCGAGAGCGCGAACGGCAGCACTTGCGGCGTCTGCAGCGAAGGTACGTTGAGGGCCGCAACCAGTTGGCCGATCTGCGACTCTCCAAACACCCGGAGATAGCCCGGCATCTTGCCACCGAGCGCATCGAGCGCTTCCCGCGCCTGCAGGACCGAGCCGATTGCAAGCAGATCCTCGACAACAGCGGGTGCACCGATGCGGGCCAGCGCGCGGTGCCGGTCTTCGCCAGGTGCAGGCGTCGCGATCTTGACGATTGCCTGTGACGCAGCGAGCTGCAGCTTGCGCACCGCGGGCTCAATGCTCGCATCGGTCTCACGCGCTTCGGCGAGCGTGTCCTCGAACTCGCGCACCGCCTCGGTGGCGCCGTCGCGGCCAAGCCATTGCCATACCGGCGCCAGCGAGGCGCGGCGGATCTGACCGGGGCGGATCGGGAAATTGCCGTCGACCAGGAACGGCTCCAGCGGGCGGAACAACAGCCGCGCCGGATCCTCGGTGCGCGGCCGCGCGTAGTCGTCCTCTTCGGCGCCGCGCACGACCTTGCGCAGCTGCTCGAGCACAAAGGTGGCAACGATGGTGTCCTCGCCCCGCTCCAGCGCGCGCTCGAACTCCCGCATCAGCAGCGCCTGCGATTGCGGCGGCAGCTGTGCGAGGTATTCCCTCAGACGCTCGATCGATCCCTGGTTCATGCGGCCGGTGATGGCGTGCTCAAGCGGACGGCAAACGCGTCCGGCGGGCATCTTAGAAGCCCGTGCGTTAAGAACTCGTTTCCGGAAAACTTCCGAGAATCAATGGATTAGACTGCCCAACCGACGGAATAGGCACAATTGAAAGGATTGGGGAATTTCGCCTACTGCCTAACCGTTCGGTCCGATCAGCCCGGCGTTTCCCACCCCAATCCAATCCCCCTGCGGCACACCCATCGGCTCGCCTCGTGAGCGGGGGAGTGCAACAGGAACCGGAAGCGGGAACCTAGGGTTCCACCGGCCGTTAATCTCGCGTGGCTGTGGGAGGGTCAGATGCAGACGGTGGTCGAGCGCGTGATGAAGACCTACGGAACGATGGTCAAACTTACGGTGGCGCAGGAGGAAGAGGCCCGGGAGCGGCTGGAAGCTTTCCTAAGGCATAAGACTGGCAGTGAGCACGAGCTGGCGGTCCAAGGTCTGCAATTTCTGCGGGGTTTCCGCAGCGTCAAGCGCCAGACGATCTGCAGGATCAATAGCGCAGCTAGGCGAGTCCCTTATCGATCTGCTCAATCATCTTGATCGCGACACCAGACGTCTCGACCGCCAAGGTTCAGCGGCTGCAAGCTCGGTCAGCCGCCTGCCGCCATCACAAACCCGCCCGCCAGACACGTCACGGCCGCAAGGAAGAGTGCCATTTCTGACGGAGTCATTGTCCAATCGCCACGCATCGTTGGCTTTCCCAACATTCAGACCCGGTGAAAGCCCGACCTGCAAGCGGGGGATGCGACAGGTCGGGCGTCTCGGAGTGCTGCCGGTCGGCTTGGGGGCTTACCGGCAGAGTCATTACCTGCCTGCGATTCGGTCTTTTTGCTGCTCGGATTCGCATTCTTCCGGATTAGTCCCGTATCTTGTGGACTATGCACAAACTATGCACAAACCCATCTTGTCGCGCTGCGCGCTGAGATTTCAGCCAGTGTACCTGGGGGCCGGTGACCGATAAGCCCCATCTTTGGTGAGCCGATAATGTACTACCTATGGTATTGTCTCGCCGGGCAGGTGGGCGATGCCGATCAATCGGCTATTGAGAGAAACCAAGTTCAAGCCGGAGGAAGTCGAAAGGCTCAACCGGGCGTTTGTGCTTGCCCTGCGCCTCCTCCACTTGGTCGACCGGAACGACCCAATCTGCGAGATCGTCGCCCGCAAGATCATCGACATAGATGCCGCTGGCACGCGTGAGCCAGAAGCAATCGCCAAGTTAGCCGTTGCTCAGCTCGGTCCGTGACGCTCCATGCGTCTTCGCACCAGCTCTCCTTGTCGCAGCTGCCCGTGATGGCGAAGTGTGCGCCTCAGCGTTCCAAAGATGGAACTTCGGAAGGGTGTCGCAAGCTGCCGCCTCCTGACGGCTCGATCAGCAAAGGCCGCGATCGTGTTGGAGTCGGGCTTAGCAACGAAGCCTGACCATTCCAGTTGGGTAAGGGTGTGACTGCGTTGGGAGACCCCTATGGCTAAGGATAACTGTTTGATCGTTCGCGCCTTCGGCCGACAACTCGATTTGTTGCGCGGCGAAGCTTCCCGGATCGCAAAAGGAAGCAAAGTTGACTGGTGGGTCGATCGTACCGACCGCGGCACTAGCTTCTGCTTTGAAGATGCCAAGGCAAAGGCTGTGTTTGCTTCTATCTGCACTAACTTCGGCGTACAGCATCAAGACGGATAGGCTGCCGTTTCAAAAAGAGACCTCGGCAGAGGAGAGCCGCCGAGGCCAGTCCAAGGACAATCGCACTTGGCCGGTTGAGTGCCCAAGCGAGATCAAGCGAGAGATGTTCTGGAGAGTTTCGCGACTGGATTAAGGTGACAAATCCAAAGTCGCACGCAACGGCTCGCGCGAAGCATGCTTTCTCCTAAGCCCGACGCGCTCGCTGCGGATGTGAACTTCCGTGATCTTTATCTGTTCTCTCAGCCGGTGAATCTCAGCTCTCTGCCTCGCGAGGTCCTCCGCGCAGCCGTTTATATCCCGGGCAGCTGCAATTCCGCGCGCAAGCCGCCGCTGGGTGCATCGCCGAGCAAGAGGCTCCCGCCATAGAGCGCGGCGAGGTCGATCACAATCGACAGCCCCAGGCCCGATCCCGGCTTCGATTCGTCGAGCCGCTGGCCGCGGCGCAAGACCTGGGCGCGCTCGGCTTCCGAGAGCCCGCGGCCGTCATCGTCGACCATGATGCGCAGCCGTGCTCCCGCGCCGGCCTCGGCCTCGGGCTCGACCAGCACCTCGACGAACACCTGCGAGGCTGTCCATTTGCAGGCGTTGTCGACGAGATTGCCGACCATCTCCTCGAGATCCTGCCGCTCGCCGCGGAATTTGGCGCGAGGGTCGGCCTTCACCTCGATGGTGATGTCGCGGTCGCGGTGGATCTTTTCCATGGTGCGCACCAGCGCCTCGATCGCGGGCGCCACTTCCGTCACGGCGACCACGATGGTGACGCGCGCGGCGATGCGGGCGCGCTCCAGATGATGGGCGAGCTGGCCGCGCATCACGTCGGCCTGCTCCAGCACCTTGTCGGCAAAGGGATCGGCGCGATGGGCGGCCGCCTCATTGACGATGACCGACAGCGGCGTCTTGATGGCGTGGGCGAGATTGCCGACATGGGTGCGCGCCCGCTCGACGATCTCGCGGTTGGCCTCGATCAGCGCGTTGGTCTCGCGCGCGAGCGGGGCGATCTCGACCGGGAAATCGCCCACCAGCCGCTCGGCGCGGCCGGAGCGGATGTCGGCGATGGCTTCCGAAATGCGCTTCAACGGCGCGAGGCCGAAGCGGACCTGGAAGATGGTGGTGAGCAGCAGCACGATGCCGAGCGAGGCAAAGGTGCCGCCGAGGTAATAGTCGAAGCTGCGCGTCTCGTCGAAAATCTCGCTGGCATCGCCCGCCACCGTGACCAGGAACTTGCCGTCCGCGCCGAGATCGACCGGCCGCTCCACCATGCGCAGCGTCTGGCCCTCGGGGCCATCGACATAACCAAGCCGGATGCCGGCGGGCGTGAGCTCCACGCCATTGTCCTCGAGCTTGGCCAGCTTCTTGTCCCAGAGGGAGCGCGAGGCGCGAGTCTCGGCCTTCTCCGAGTCAGTGCGGGTGATCTGCCAGTACCAGCCGGAGAGCGGCAGCTCGAACAGGGGCTCGCCGAGCGACTGGAACTGGCGTTCCGGCGGCTCGTCGGGGGTCGCGACCTCGGCGATCA
>Ga0081540_1001058_pt1 | contig 24522 bp, 23 predicted proteins | sample TabmetS2T1R1_FD_71024 | JGI IMG/M metagenome (GOLD analysis project Ga0081540, IMG submission 71024) | Tabebuia heterophylla rhizosphere microbial communities from the University of Puerto Rico - S2T1R1 | ecosystem: Host-associated > Plants > Roots > Rhizosphere ... | reverse complement strand
CACCGGACAATTGCTTCGGCTTGCGGTCGACCAGTTCGACGATGTCGAGCATGCGGGCGGCCTCGTCGACGCGGCTCTTGATCTCGGCCTTCGGATAGCGCTTCAGCCGCAATCCGAATGACATGTTCTCCGCAACGGTCATGTGCGGGTAGAGGGCGTAATTCTGGAAAACCATCGCGATATCGCGGTCCTTCGGCGGCACGTCGTTGATGACATCGCCGCCGATCATGATGTCGCCGTCGGAAATATCTTCCAGGCCGGCGATCATCCGCAGCGTGGTCGACTTGCCGCAGCCCGAAGGTCCGACCAGCACGACAAACTCATGGTCGGCGATGTCGAGATCGATGCCGCGCACCGCCTCGACCTCGTCATAACGCTTCACTACTTTACGCAACGTCACGTCAGCCATGAGATCAACCCTTTGTCGCACCGGCGGTCAGGCCGGCAATGTAATAGTCCATCAGGAATGCGTAGATGATGAGCGGAGGCGCGGCGCCGAGCAGGGCGCCGGTCATGATCTGCCCCCAGGCGAAAACGTCGCCCTTGATCAGCGTGGTGATGATGCCGACCGGCAGCACGAGCTGGTCGACCGACGTCGTGAAAACCAGCGGATAGAGGAACTGCGCCCATGACACGGTGAAGGCGAAGATGGTCGCGGCAATGATACCGGGGAAGGCTACGGGGATGAAGATCCGCGTCAGCGTCTGAAACCATGATGCGCCGTCGATCACGGCGGCTTCATCAAGCTCCTTCGGAATCGAGGCGAAATAGCCGATCATGATCCACGTGCAGAATGGGACCGTCAGCGTCGGGTAGACCAGCAGCAACACGTACCATTTGTTGATCAGCTGAATTCCGGTGAACTCGCCGAATGCCGCGAACATCTTGAACAGCGGCAGGAACAGCAGCGTCTCGGGAATCAGGTAGGTCAGAAAAACGCCGGTGGCGAGCGTCGCCGAACCCCAGAATCGCATCCGCGCCAGCGCGAAGGCCGCCGGTACGCTGATCAGCATCGTGAGGGTCACGACGAAGATCGAGACCATCGCCGAGTTCCAGAAGAACCGCAGGAACTGGTTCGACGTCAGTATCTCGACATAGTTGGCGAGCGTCGGGTTGAACACCCACCACGGATTGGTCGCGGCCGAGATTTCGGCGCTGCTCTTGAGCGAGGTGATCAGCATGTAGAGCGGCGGCAGCAGCGAGAACATCGCAAAGATGGTCAGGAAGAAGTACGACCATTTCAGCGCCCAGGCGCGGTCGCGGCTCATGCTGCCGTACTTGACCTTGCGGGTCGGCGCGGCCTTGTCGATCGTGACGGTGCTCATCAGGCTTCGTTCCCGCGCTTGTTGATGTCCCGCAGGATGAAGACCGCTGCGATGGCGAGGATCGGCACCATGAAGAGCGAGACGCTGGCGCCCAGGGGAACGTCGCTGCCCTCGATGCCGACACGGAACGCCCAGGTCGCAAAGATGTGCGTATGGTCGAGCGGGCCGCCGGCGGTAAGAATGCGCACGATATCGAAGTTCGCAAACGTGACGATCAGCGAGAACAGCGTCGTGATCGCGATGATGTTGCGCATCATCGGCAGCGTCACGTACCAGATCCGCTGCCACCAGTTTGCGCCGTCGATGGCGGCGGCTTCATAGAGTTGGTCGGGCACCGACTTCAGCGCGGCCAGATACATGATCATGAAGAACGGCGCGCCGTACCAGACGTTGACCAGAATGACCGAGAAGCGGGCCCAGGTCGCGTCACCCGTCCACGGGATCGGCCCAATGCCGAAAAACGACAGCGTGTAGTTGAATGCGCTGTAGGAGGGATCGAACAGCCACAGCCACGCCAGTGTGCTCATCGCCGGCGGAATCACCCATGGCACCAGCAACATGCCGCGCCATTTGCGCTGGCCCTTGGCGGGAATGTTATGGACGAAATGCGCGACGATGAAACCGATCAGCGCCTTGAAGATCACGGCCGTGATCGCGAAAATGCAGGACTGCTTCACCACCAGCCAGAAGGTGTCGCGCTTGAACAGGAATTCGAAATTGCCGAGACCAACGAATTTCTGCATCGATTTATTGAGCGTCGCCAGATGCAACGAATAGAACGCGGGATAGAGTACCAAAAGCGCGATCAGGACGATCAGCGGCAACGTCATCAGGAACGCCGCGGTCGATTTGCGCTTCAACGCCTTCTGCAGACCTGTGCGCTTTCGTGCCGCCTGCGTTGCGCCCACACTTTCCGGCCGCAATGCCACGTCAGCCATGATGCTCCCTCACGCGGTTTATTGTTTATCAACGGAAGCTCAAGAGCCGGCATATCGTCGGCCCTTGTTCGCGCTTGTGCAAGAAGGATTCGCCGCGACCGGACCGCCATGCGCGGGCCGTCGCGGCGAAATGCTTCCCTCTAGCTTCGCATGAAGCCTTCGCACTCGCCTTCGGCCCAGGCGAGCGTCTTTTCCATCGCCTCGCCCTGGTGGTAGCGCAGGCACATCTTGGTCAGCGTCGCCTGCGCATAGATCTGCTGCGCGATCTTGGGTGGAGCCGGCGACGCGGCGATGGACAGGATCTGGTGCTTATAGGGATTCGGATAGTGGTAGAGCGTGCCCTTCGGCGGCCCTTCCTCCTGCCAGACCTTCAGCGTGGTCAGCTTCTCATAGGCCGGCAGGTCATAGCCACCGCTGGCGTTGACCATCTTTTCGATGGCGGCTGGCTTCGAGAGCTGCACCAAAAGGCTCTTCGCCGCCTGCTTGTTCTTGGAGAAATTCCAGATGCTCCAGAAATAGGGCAGGTAGGGTGCGAAGCGTCCCTTCGGACCGGCCGGGAAACCGTGCGTCCAGCATTGTTCGGCGACCTGAGGCGCATCGCGCTTGGCGACGGCCCAGGCGCTCGGCGGGTTCATGATCATGGCGCCCTTGCCGGAAACCAGCCACTTGTTGTTGGACGCGTCGTCCCAGGCCGCGACGTCCGGCGGCAGGAAGCCGATCAGTTTCTTGTAGAACTCGAGCGCCTGGCGGACGGCATCGGTCTTGACGGTGAGGTTGCCCTTGGCGTCCACGAGCTGGGCGCCGAACGACAGGAAGATCGCGCCCGCGGTATCGACGTTGTCGGTGGTCTCGCCGAGACCGATGCCGAAGGGAACGCCACCCTTGTGGCAGGCTTCGGCAGCCTTCAGGAACGTGTCCAGCGTCCAGTTGTCGGCCTTCGGCTCAGCGCCTGCCGGATACATGGCCTGTACGTCGATGCCGGCATGCTTCTTCATCAGATCGATGCGAGAGCAGGGGCCCTTGATCTGACTGCCGACGCAGGCGGGAACTCCGAGCCACTTGTCGCCTGCCGTGCCCAGATACTTGACCGTACCGTTGACCTCGCCATTCTCGGCGATGATCGGCCCCATGATGTCCTTGACGTCTTCGAGCTGCTCGGCGTTGGAGTGGGCCCACCACGTCGGCATCGCGAAGATGTCATGGCCGGACTTGGCTTGCGCTTCGGCTGCGATGGTCAGGAGGTTCTTGTTGCCCTGGCTTGGAATGTAATCGATCGTGACCTCGACCTTCTCCTTCTCGGCCCATTCATTGACCAGATCGGTCGAGGCCTTGTTGGCGCCGGGAACCCAATGATCCCAGAAACCGATCGAGAGTTTGCCGGCAGCGTGCGCGCTGCGAATGTAGGGGGCGGTGATCAATGCGGCGGAGGACAGAGCAGTAGCAGCAACAAATTGTCGGCGAGAAAGCTTCTTGCGTGACATGGGGTTTCCTCTTTGCTGAGCCAGATTTTGCTTCTTGTTTTTGGTCTTCGTCTGACATCGGACCGCGCGAAGACGGCTGACCAGCGAAGATTTTGTAATCGGATCAGACCAGAATTGTTTGCATCTGTCGAGAAAACAGAGCGGCCGCCGTCATTGAACTAACGTTGCGTGTTGTTCCCGACAGAGGGAGCGCGGTCGGGCTGCATACGAAATCGTCAATAATGAACGCGCCGATATTGCGCCGCACACCTCTCGGCGCGAGGCCGATGCGCGAGGTCTGTGCAAGGCTGCGCAATTACGTCGCAGTCAGCGGACGGCGTGCAGCTCGTTCGGGCGGCGGTCTTTTTTGCCCCACAACAGTGTGGCGCAACGGTGGACGAGTTTGGGACGAAAACGGTAGTTTGGGGCATTGAGGGATTCATAGGCAGAAGCGCCTGCGCCGAACATCCAGACCGACCATGGAGACCAGTTAAATGACCCCCCGTCGTGACCAGATCGCGCGCACGCGGCCGCGATTGCGCATCGCACTTGGCGCCATGCTCGCGCTGGCTCTGGGCATCTCTGCCGCGGCGAACGCGCAGGGGCTGGTGGAGGGTGTTCAGCAAGGCGCGCGGGAGGGCAACAAGGCTGCCGGACCGGTCGGCGGCGTGCTGGGTGGCGCGATCGGCGGCGTCGTCGGCGTCGTCAGCGGCGTGACCGGCGTCTTTACCGGCGGTAACAAGGGAGGAGGCCAGGCGCCTGCGGCCGCTCAGAAGGATTCCAAGCAGGGCGAAGCTTCCAAGCAGGGCGAAGCTTCCAAGCAAGACGCCTCCAAGCAGGGTGATCAAGCGAAGTCCGCCAAGGGCGCCAAGGGAACGAAGTCCGCCAAGCAGCAGCAAGCCCGGCAGCAGCCGGCGGTCATGACCCAGGCCGGCGCACCGCAACTGACCGCCGAACAGATCGTCGCCAACAGCGACGCCAATATCGAACGGATCAAGAAAGAGCTGAACCTCACGCCCGAACAGGAGAAGCATTGGGCCGGGTTCAATAGTGCGATGCACTATCTCGGTCACAATGGCGCCGACCGCCTCAATCTTCGCATCGCGCGCGCCAAGCGCGATCCGCCCGACGACATCGTCGAACAGATGCGCAATGAGGCCCAGTTCCTCAACGACCGCGCCGTCGATCAGCGCAATGTGGCCGATGCGGCCGAGCCGCTATTCGCCAGCCTGGACGACAAGCAAAAGGCGGTCTTCATCCAGGAAATGGTCAATCTGAGCCACGAGCGCGGGCTCGATTGAGGTCCGGCGGCTGGACGAATAGCCGGGCACGCATGCCCTGGGGTAGGTTGAAAGGCGAGGCACCCGGCTATTCTACCGCAGCGGCGCGGCCCCTCCAATCGTCATGCAATGATGAAGAAAAGCGGACGAACTCGCGCCTTACTGATGGCCGACCTGCGGCGTTGTCGGGAACTTCATTCTTTGAAGCTCAGTGTTGCGCCCCAACATCACGTCCAATTGGCCGGATAGCCCCAAAATGCAAACGGCCGGCGCGGGGCCGGCCGGGGATCAGGTCGAGCAGGCGGCGAGACTGTGGCAACCTGCATCGCCGATTCAAATCTTGGACACAGTCCTCAATTTTCAGCTTTTCGGGCTCACGCCTTGGGAAAAATCAGCTCCACGCCGACGCCGTCGGGATCGTAGAGGAAGAACTGGGTGTCGCCGGTTCGGGGCACGATGCTCTCGCGAAACTGAACGCCTTTCGACTGCAGCCGCTTTCGCATGGCATCAACATCGGTCGCGGCAAAGGCAATGTGGTCCAGGCGCCCGGTATCTTCATACTTCTTCTCGGTGCCACGCACGACAATGCCCTCGCGCGGCTTGCGCGTGCCCATCAGATGCACCGTGGCCGTTCCGCCCGAGTAGAGCCAGTAGCCGGGGAAGTCGAGCGGCGGGCGGTCGCCATTCTCCAGCCCGAGCACGTCGCAATAGAAATCCTTGGTGCGTTCGAGATCGGACGGTTCGATGGTGTAGTGCTGCAGTACGCCAACTCCCATGATTGTACTCCCTAGACGAAGCTGAGGTCGGTATCGACGCCCATCATCCAGGCGCCGACGGTTTCAAAATGCCTGATCTGGCCCTGCAGTTGCTGGGTGACCGTGTGCATGTCGCGGAAGCGGCGCTCCAGCGGATGGTTTTCGAAGATCGCCGTGGCGCCTGCGGCGTTGTAGGCAAAGTCGACCGCCTCACGCGCCTTGTGGATGGCGTGGGTCGAGGCCATGCGGATATTCATGCGCTGGGCCACCGTGATGGTGGCGCCTGCGGTTAGATCCTTCCAGATGTCGGCCATCGACTGCAAGACGTAACCGCGGGCGGCGCGGAGATTGACTTCGGCCTGGGCGAGATTGCTCTGGACCACCGCATTGTCCCGCAACGAGCGTTTCGCGCCGCGCGGCACCTTGTCGCGCATCGTTTCGACGAAATTGTCGAGTGCGGTGCGTGCAATGCCGCAGGCGACGCCGGCAAAGCCCATCTGGTAGCAGGTGTGGTTGCTCATGCGGTAGAGCGGGCCGCTCTCGCGGCATTCGCGATCGAATTCGCGGATGATCGAGTGATCGGCGCGAACGAAGAAGTCGTTCAGCGCAAACTGGTCGCTCGCGGTGCCGCGCAGCCCGACCGTGTTCCAGATGTCGGTCCACTCGACGTCCGTTGTGCGCACCAGCATGGTCCGCTCGAGCGGCGCGCCGTTGGCGTCGTAGCGGGGCGAGCCATCGGCCGCGAAGATCGGGCAGTGGGCGCCGAGCCAGGTCGCATGCCGGCCGCCGGAGGCAAACGACCATGTCCCCGTGACGCGATAGCCGCCGTCGCACTCGACCGCGCGGACCTTTGGTCCGGGGCCCCAGGCGAGGACCGCGCGCGGATCGCCGAAGATTGCCTGCGCCACCGGCAAGTCGAGATAGGCCGCCGACATGGCGCAGCCGCCGGCCTGGCTGAGGCACCAGGCGGTGGAGGCATCGGCTTTGGCGATGGTCTCGATGACATGGAAGAAGGTCACGGGATCGGTCTCTATCCCGTTGGTCGAGCGGGGTAATAGCAGGCGGAACAACTGCGCCTCGTGCAGCCTGTCGAGCAGCGCCGGCGGAATCCGCCTGGCGTTCTCGATGACGTCGGCAGCCGCCGCGACATCAGGACGGATGGCTTCCGCCCGGGCGATCACCGCCTGGTCGCCTGCCAATTCGGCGGAGGTTGCGATCGGTGTGTTCAAGGTCATGTCGGGGAGGCGTTGTCTCTGCGGGCCGTGCCTTTGGAGGCTATCGTGGCTTCGCCGCCATCGGCAAGTCCACGGCGACGCGGGGCACATCTGCACTTCAAAGATGAGGCGCTGTGCCGCTCTGCACAATGGATCGGAAAGGATTGCATGGACGGCTATCGATCCGTTGCGGACGCTGCGGTGCACGCGCCCGGTTTAGTAAGGTTTTGGCGCTAGGTTTGCGCTTCGAATGTTTGCCCGGACGGAATCGGATGGAAGAGCGGCGAAAATATCCGCGAACGGAGATCGAAGAGCCTGCCTATGTTTCGTCGGGCGGTTCGGTGATGCCCTGCGTGGTGCGAAATATCTCGCGCGAGGGCGCGGCGATCGATGTCGAAAACCCGGCCTTCGTCCCGCAGCGCTTCCGCTTGGTCATGGCAAACGACTCTTCGGTGGTGCATGAGTGCCAGATCGCCTGGATCCAGAGGAATCGGATCGGCCTGACCTTCATGAAACCGGATGGTGCGGAGCAACCGCAATCGAACTGAGGGCGCTGAGCGCGCCTATTCGATCCGCAGCTTGGCGTCGTGCACCACCTTGCCCCACTTGTCGATCTCGAGCTTGATACGGGCGCCAAACTCGTCCGGCGTATTGGCCACCGCCCTGAAGCCGAGCACGGTGAGGCGCTCCTTCACGTCCGGCTGGGCGACGATCTTGGCGATCTCCTGATAGAGCAGGTCGACGATCTCTTTCGGCGTGCCGGCGGGCGCGACGATGCCGGTGAGGGTGTCGGCGTCCTGGTCCCTGATGCCTTGTTCGGCGAAGGTCGGCACATCGGACAGGCCTGCGGCACGCTCGGAGGCGGCAACCCCGAGGGCGCGCAATTGGCCGCTCTGCACCGCCGACAGGGCAGGCGGCAGCGCCGTGAAAGCGATCGGCGTATGCCCCCCGACGGTTGCCTGGATTGCAGGCGCCGCGCCCGTGAAGGGCACGTGCACGAGGTCGAGCTTGAAGGCGAGGCGGAACAGCTCTCCGCCAAGATGCGGCGTCGAGCCGACGCCGGGACCGGCAAAGCTGTACTTGCCGGGATTGTCCCGGATGAGCTGCACCAGCTCGGGAAGCGTTTTCGCCGGCACCTGCGGATTGACCACCACGACATTCGGAGAAACCGCGACCAGCGTCACCGGCGCGAAATCCTTGACCGGATCGTAGGGCACCTTGGCGTAAAGGCTGGGGTTCACGACGAAGCCGGTGCTGATCACCATGATGGTGTAGCCGTCCGGGGTCACGCGCGCGACCTGGCCAGCCGCGGTATTGCCGCCGGCACCGCCGATGTTCTCGACAAAGAACTGATGGCCGAGATTATCGCTGAGCTTCTGCGCCACGATGCGCGCGATGGCATCGGTCGGTCCGCCGGCGGGAAATCCGACCACCACGCGCACGGGCCGGTTCGGATAGCCTTGCGCGGATAATCCCGCGATGTCGGACAGCAGCCACGTCGCTGCGAGCACTACGCGCAATACGGCGGACATGGCGCCTCCCCAACATGTTTCTATGTTTGTTGGCGCCATCATCGGCGAGACGGCAACGCCGGGCAAGAGGTAAAACCGCGGCGGCCGCCGGCCGTTACTTCTTCAGGAGCGGCTTGATTCGCTCCTCCAGCTCCTCGAACGACATCGTCCCCTGCAGGCGCACCCCGTTGAGGAAGAAGGTCGGCGTCGCCGTGACCTTCAATTCTTGAACCGCGTATCGCTGGTCGGCGGTCAGCTTGTCGAACTGCGCCTGATCTTTCTCGCAGGTCTCGACGTCCTCCACGCTCATCCCGTGCACTTTGCCCACATAGAACAGCGTGTCCTTGGTCTCCGTCATCAGGCGGTCCTGCAGCTTGAACAGAAGTTCGACTGCGGCGAGATATTTTTCGGAATCGCCCGCACCGATGCAACGCGCCAGGATCGAAGCCGAGGCCGCCTTGATATCGAGCGGAAATTCCCGGAACACGAAACGCACCTTGCCGGTGTCGATATATTTCGAGCGCAGCATCGGGAAGACATTCTGGCCGAACGCCGCGCAATGCGGACAGGTCATCGACGAATATTCGGTGATGGTGATCGGCGCGTTTGCAGAACCGATTGCAATGTCGGGCAGCGAAACCGGCTTGGCCACCGCCGCGGCAATCGCGCTTTGCGCAATCGCAGAGTCCGCGAAGGGCAACGGTGCGAAAGCGAGCAGGGCGGCGACGGTGATGAGACCACGTATGTGCAACGGATGCTCCTGGGTGAAATCAAAGGACGGTGCGCAGCAGAGGTCATGGATATCCGTATTTCTACGGGGCCAACAATCCAAGAGCTGTCATAACCACCGATCAAATTAATGCTGCCTGGTCAGGTCAAGCAGCAATCGGAGTTGACGGAAATCTGCGCCAATCCAATCATGAGGATGAGGCGGCAAGAAGTTCGGGGAGGACCGTGCAAGCAGATCCATTCGTAGACGACATCTATGAAGCGGCGATTGTGCCCGAGAGGTGGCAGGCCGTTCTCGATCATCTGGCGGAAATCGCCGATGCCGAGGGCACGCTGCTGTTTGCCGCCGGACCCGGCGTACCCCGGTGGCTCTCTTCGGACGCCATCCACGGCGCGATGGAAGAATGGATCGCCAGCAAATGGTATCTCGACAATCCGCGCGGGCAGCGTCTTGTTCCGATCGAGGAACCGCGATTCCTCACGGACCTCGATGCTTTCACGGCTGAGGAAATCGATGCTTCCGACTTCTATACCGATCTTCTGCGCCCCCTTGGCCTGGGTTGGTGCGTCGGGACATCGATCCGATCGCCTGCCGGCGATACCCTGGTGTTCTCCATCGAGAAAGCCCACAGGAAGGGGCCCGTGCCGCGCACGACCGCAGAGCAGCTCGATGGCTTGCGGCCGCATCTTGCCCGGGCATCGCTGCTGTCGGGGCGGCTCGGACTCGACCGGGCAAAATCCACTGTCGCGACACTGGAAGCGATTAGCCTTCCCGCCGCGGCGCTGACGCCGAACGGCCGCGTCGTTTCGGCGAATGCCGGATTCCTTGCGAGCGAACCGCGCATCGGGATCGGGGCCGGTAACGTGATCCAGCTTGCGTGCGCCCCGGCTCAGGCATTGTTGATGGAAGCGATCGCGAATGCCGGCAGCCCGTCGGGCCGGATTGGAAAATCCATTCCGGTCCGCGCCACCGGATGCGACCCGGCTTTCGTGGCGCATGTCGTGCCGCTGCGAGGCGGAGGGCTGGACGTTTTTACCGGCGCGCTGTCGATTGTCTTCATCACTTCGATGGTGCCGAGCGCGAGTCCTGCGCCATCATTGCTGCAGGCGCTGTTTGACCTGACCCCGGCCGAAGCACGCGCCGCCAGCCAGATCACCGAGGGCAAATCCATCGAGCAGATTTCATCCGCAACGGGCCTCTCACAGAATACGATCAGAACGCATCTGAAATCCGTGTTCCAGAAAACCGGAGTGGAGCGGCAAGCGGAGCTCGTCAGCCTGCTCAGCGTATCCGTGAAGTGACCGGCAATTAGTAGCGGCGTCGTACGGCTCCAGGCCGTTCGCGAGTGATGGGGGAGTCAGCGCGGCCTAGACGTCCCGTTGCGGAGCTGCCGGGCGCTTTGCGACCAACGCCGCCCGCGCCAATGCAGGCGCGCTAAGCAATTTCCGTACGCGCCATGCAATAAGAGCGATGATCCCGACGGTCGCCACCATCGGCACAAGCGCAAATCCGAGCGGCCTGTCTTCGAGCAGCGCCGCCCGTCCCGTTGCTCCGAGGAAGGTGAACAGAAACACTTGCGGACTGCTGAACACCAGGGTGGCCACGACGAAACTGACCAGATTGATTCTCGTAAGCCCGAAGAGATAGTTCAGCAGCGCGCTCGGCGCCGGAGCCCCCAACCGCAGCAGAGCGACGACCCGCCAGCCCTCCCGGTCTACCGCTTCGGCGATCGCTTCCAGCCTGGGACGTTGTTCGAGCTTCCTGCGGAACCAGTCAGAAGCGACGTATCTCGACAGCAGAAACGCGACCGCGCTTCCCGCGCAGCCGGCTACGAGAATGATCGGCGCCGCGCCAATCCCGAATGATGCACCGGCAGCAATGACGAAAATCGTGCGGGGAAACACGACGAGCGCCGCCAGCACGAAGAACAGTCCGAGCGAGATACCCGACGTCAGTGACAGGTGTCCCCATTTTTGAAAGAGCTCGAGGAAGTATTCTGTCATGCAAATTTTTTCGGGGAGGTGAATCGAAGCCGCAGAATATGACCGCCTTTGTATCGTCTCTGTGTCGGACGCGCCGTTCAATCGTTCTTTCGGACTTCCCGCTGTCCGCAGGACCCCATCGCCGCTCGAAAAATATACGAAAAGTCCGGGATATTTCCGTCAAATTGGCGGAAGGGGTGGGATTCGAACCCACGGTACCCTTGCAGGCACGCCGGTTTTCAAGACCGGTGCCTTAAACCACTCGGCCACCCTTCCGTCTTTGGATGTCAGCGACTTAGCAGGGGTATGCGGCTGGGGAAAGCGCCAATTCGCGGCCTAGGCAAAGGCTAGCCCGAGATCGGGCCGCGGTCGGAGCGCTCGGCCGTTAGCCGAACGCGAAAGCCAGCAGGCTTGAACAGAGCAGCACGAAGCTGGCCGTGGTCAGGGCGAGGAATCCGTTGGAGACAATGTCGTGGCTGCGCATGATACACCTACCACTCAGATGCTCGTCCGAATTTATTAAAGCTTTCCGAATCCCCGATCGGAAACTATCGAATCATTCCCGGTCCGATTCTCGGGCGGCTGCCCGAGCCTCGAGCCTTTCTGGCTCAAGCTCTTGAACGGTATCCTTCAAAGGCATGAGCCAGGAAGATTCCGGCGCTCACCAGGCCCATCACCGCTGAAACTGTCTCAATCATCGCACAAGTCCTTTGCGCCCCACACGTGCACAGAACGACCGCACCGCTGCACAGTCAAAAAGATTCACCGGGGCGAATCGAAGATCGAATGCAACTGATGATTTGATGCAACAGATTGTGTGAAAGCGGCACAGGAGGGGTCACAGCGAGGACACATCACGCAAGCAATCGGCGCGTTTCGCCCGTAGATTCACGGGGCGCGCGCATTGAAAGCAAGCAATGATTAACCACGCGAAAGCTGACCCCATTTCCGCCGTGTTCCAGTTGCGATATCGTTCGCGCTTCGATGCGGTGGCGGGCCGCATCGCGGGCTGGGGGCCATAGTGCCTGCAAGTTAGGCTTATGGTCGGTGGAATGGTAATCGGGGCAATGGGGTTTCAGCGGCGAAAATCGATCGTCCTGGCAGCGCGCAGCGTTGCGGCGGTGGCGACCTGCTTCTTCCTCGCCAATTGCGCCTCTTCAGAAAAATTCGCCAGTCGCGTCGACCCCAAATATGGCGTTTCCTCAAGCCCCCGGGTGGTGGCGTTAGGCGAACCCGTGCCGAAAGGCGGGGGCACCTATCGTATCGGCAAGCCCTACACCGTCGCCGGGCGGGTCTACGTCCCCGAAGAAGACCCGAACTACCGCGCCGAGGGATTGGCCTCCTGGTACGGCGACGATTTCCACGGCCGGCTGACCGCCAATGGCGAGGTTTTTGACATGACCTCGCTGACCGCCGCCCATCCGACCCTGCCGATCCCGAGCTATGCCCGTGTCACCAACATGCGGAACGGCAAATCGCTGATCGTTCGGGTCAACGACCGCGGTCCCTACCACGGTAACCGCCTTATCGACGTCTCGAATAAGGCGGCGGAACTCCTTGAATTTAAAGCGAATGGCGTCGCCCGTGTGCGGGTCGAATATGTCGGGCGGGCGCCGCTCGAAGGCTCCGACGACCGCCAGCTGCTGGCGACGCTGCGGACCGGCGAGCCGGCGCCATCGCCCTCGACGGTGAGGGTCGCCTCGGCGCGTCCGTTTGTTCCGGATATGGTCCCGTCCTCGGCGGGCCGCATTCGGGGCGAGGTTCCGATGCCGGAGGGCCGGCCCTACAGCCTCGGCAATACGTCGGCCGACTATGCCTCGATCAATGCGACCTCGGAAATGTCGGCCTCCAGCCGCTCGCGTGGCCGCGCCATGCAGAACCTCCGGGCGGTGTCCTACGAGAACGAGGCTGGCTACGAGGCTCCGGCTGCCGCCTACATGCCGGTCGATCCGCGGGGGCCGAGCGAAGTGCTCAGCGGACGCGGGCTTTATTAGAGCCTTTTCCGTTCCGATTGAATCGGAACGGGGCTCTAGATTCTTGTTTGACGCGTTTTCTTCACGCGAACCGGTTTCCACTTCGCTGGAAAACGCTCTAGCCCTTCAGGAAAGCGATCAAGGCGGCGTTGACCTCGGCCGGCCGCTCCTGCTGGATCCAGTGGCCGGCGCCATCGAGGATCAGCTTCTGTTTCAGATTGGGCAGCACGCGCTGCATCTCCTTGACCTGCTTGGCACCGATCAAGCCGGTGATGACGCCATCCTTCGAGCCCGCGATGAACAGGGAAGGCTGGTGGATTTGCGCGCCCTGCCAAGGGGCGGTCAGTTCCCAGTTGCGGTCGATGTTGCGGTACCAGTTCAGCCCGCCGCGGAAGCCGGACTTTCGATAGATCTCCGCGAAGTAGGCGAGGTCGGCTTCGGTCAGCCAGTTCGGCAGCGGCCGATGCGGGTCGGCGCCGGCGAGGAAGCCCTTGCCTTCCTGGATGAAATGATGCGCCGACGGATCGGACAGTCCGCGCCGGCCCAGCACAATCCGCATCGTCGCGGCGACATCGCGCTCCAACTCGGCTTCGGCCTCGCCGGGGGTCTGAAAATACTGCCAGTAGAAATTGGTGATGCCGTTTTTCCGCAAGGTCGCGAGCGGCAGGCCGCCTCCGCGGAAGGGCGGCGGAACGCTCAGGCCCGCGACCTTGGTGAAGATGTCGGGACGGAACATCGCCGCGTGCCAGGCGACCGGCGCACCCCAGTCATGGCCGACAATGACGGCCTGCTTTTCGCCAAGCGCCGCGACGAGGGCGACCATATCGCCGACATTGTCGAAGATGGTGTAGGCGCCGACATCGCCAGGTGCGCTGGTCCGGCCGAACCCGCGCATGTCGGGGGCGACGACATGGAAGCCGGCTTCGGCAAGGGCCGGAATCTGGTGCCGCCAGGAATAGGACAGTTCGGGCCAGCCATGGCAAAGCAGCACCAGCGGCCCCTGGCCTTGCTCGGCGACAAACAGGTCGATCCCGTTGGCGGAAATAGTGCGTGAGGATGGCATCGCGTTTCCGCCCTGTTTTTCGTATTTTGTGAAAGGGTTGCAGGCGCCCGCACGATACGTTCCTTCGCGCGGCGCCGCAATCCGACCGACACGGCCACAAAGTCCCAAAACCTGTGTTGTTTGCGGTACTTCCAACTGTTAGAACGCACGGATTCAGGACATCGCCGATGGCAGCCGAGACCTTCGCTTCCCGCAAATCCAACGCCGCGGCCGCCGTCCCGTGGCGCAGGCTGACAGGCGCTGTCCTTGCGCTCGTCATCGGCTGGGGCGGGATCGTCTATGCCGCCAACAACAGCGTCCAGGGCGCCAAGAAGGAAGACGGCGGCTTTGACGGCGATGCGCCGACAGCCATCCTGATCGAGGCTTCCAGCGGCAGCGTGCTGTTCGAGAAGAACGCCGACGAACTGCGCGCGCCGTCCAGCATGATGAAGCTGATGACCGTCGAGGTCGTCTTCAACGCCATCAAGGAGGGCAAGGTCAAGCTGACCGACGAATACCGGATCAGCGAGAACGCCTGGCGCAAGGGCGGCGCGCCGGCGGGCGGCTCGACCATGTTTGCCATCCTCAACAGCAAGGTGTCAGTGGACGACCTGCTGCATGGCGCGATCATCCAGAGCGGCAACGATTCCTGCATCGCGCTGGCCGAAGGCATGGCGGGCAACGAGCGGATCTTTGCCGCCGACTTCCTGACCAAGCGCGCCCGTGAGCTTGGCCTGACGAAATCGACCTTCGGCAACTCCAACGGGCTGCCCGACCCCGCCAACAAGATGACGGTGCGGGAATTGTCCAAGCTCGCGCGGCACCTGATCCTGACCTATCCCGACATGTACAAACTGTTCGGCGAGAAGGAATTCACCTGGAACAAGATCCGGCAGCAGAACCGCAATCCGCTGCTGAATTCGCTCACCGGCGCCGACGGGTTGAAGACCGGCTACACCAAGGAGGGCGGCTACGGCATGGTCGGCTCCGCCGTGCAGAACGACACCCGGCTGATCGTGGTGGTCAACGGGCTCGAGGACCCCGATGATCGCGCATCCGAAGCCAAGAAGATGCTCGAATGGGGTTTTCGCAGCTTCGAGACACGTACGCTGTTTGCGGCCAACCAGCCCGTCGGCTACGCCAAGGTTTTCGGCGGCGAGAGCCGGTCGGTGAAACTGGCAAGCCCCGAGCCGATCAAGGTGATGGTGCCGAAGAACGGCAGCGAGAAACTGATCGCGCGCATCGTTTACAAGGGTCCGGTGCGGGCCCCGATCCAGTCCGGCCAGCCCGTCGGCATCGTCAGGGTTTGGCGCGGCGGCAACGTCGCGATGGAGGCGCCGGTCTATGCGGCTGAATCGATCGGGACTGGTTCGACCATGCGCCGCGCGATCGACGGGGCCAGCGAGCTCGTCATCGGCGTATTCCGCGCGAGCGCAGAGAAGCTCTGACCATGGCCGAAGCAGCGCTGAACCGCACCTCCGGACGCGGGAAGTTCATTTCATTTGAAGGCGGCGAGGGCTCGGGAAAGTCAACGCAGATCAAGAAACTCGCCGAACGGCTTGCCGCGGCGAAGTTGCGCGCCATCGTCACCCGTGAGCCCGGCGGCTCGCCGGGGGCGGAAATCATCCGGCATCTGGTACTGTCGGGCATGGGCAAGCTGCTTGGGCCCGAGGCTGAGACGTTGCTGTTTGCGGCCGCCCGCGACGACCATGTGCATACGGTGATCCAGCCCGCGCTGAGCCAGGGGACGTGGGTGTTGTGCGACCGCTTTTCGGATTCGACTCGCGCCTATCAGGGAAGGTTGGGGCAGGTCGCTCCGGAGGTGCTCAACGCGATGCAGCGGGTCACGATCGGCGATCTCAAGCCGGACCTGACCATCATCCTGGACATCCCCGTTGAGGTGGGCTTGCAGCGCGCGGCAGCCCGCCGCGGCAGCGACGCGCCCGATCGCTTCGAGGCGGAAGACCTGCAATTCCACCGGGACCTGCGCGACGCCTACCGGCAGATTGCCGCGGAAGATCCGCAGCGCTGCGTGCTGATCGATGCCGACGCCGATGCGGATACGGTTGCCGGACGAGTCTGGGCTGCATTGCAGGATCATCTGCTCGCGATCCCGAGCCCGGCGGGCACGGCATGAGCGCGCGCAAGACCGAGCAGGAGACGGCGGTCAGGCATCCCCGCGAAACGGCCGAGCTGTTCGGCCATCGCGAGGCGGAAACGGCATTGCTGAACGCCTATCGCAGCGGCCGCATCGCGCATGCCTGGCTGATCGGCGGACCGCAAGGCATCGGCAAGGCGACGCTGGCCTATCGCATGGCCCGCTTCGTGCTCGCCAATCGCGATCCGATGGCCGCTTCGGTGCAGCAGGCCGAGTCGCTTGCGGTCGCACCCGACGATCCCGTGGCGCGCCAGGTCACCGCCGGCGCGCATGGCGGGCTGCTGGTGTTGGAACGCGGCCTCAACGATCGCGGCGTGATGCGGACCGTGATCACGGTCGACGAGACACGCGAGACCATCTCGTTCTTCGGCTCGACGGCGGCGGTCGACGGCTGGCGGGTCTGCATCGTCGATACCGTCGATGAGCTCAATCCGAACGCGGCGAATGCACTGCTCAAGATCCTCGAAGAGCCGCCGCTGCGCTCGCTGTTCCTGCTCGTCAGTCATTCGCCGGCGCGGGCCTTGCCGACCATCCTGTCCCGTTGCCGCAAACTGCCGTTGCGACCGCTCGCGACCGCCGATGTGATCCGTGCGGCGGCAATCGCGGCTGACATCGCACCTGATGACCCGGCATTGGCGGAAGCCGCCGAAGCGTCCGAGGGCAGTGTGTCCCGTGCGCTGACGTTGATGGGCGGCGATGCGCTCAAACTGCAGCAACGGACCGCTGCGCTGCTGGCCACGCTGCCACAGGTCGATCCGCGCGAGCTGCATGCGCTGGGCGATGCGCTCGGCACCAGCGACCGCGTCGCCCTGGCTGCCTTCATCGACGGTATCGATCGCTGGATCGGCGAAAAGCTGCGTGTTGGCGACGCCAACGCCAATCTGCCCCGCCTTGCACGGCTGGCGGAGGTATGGGAAAAGATCGTCCGCGCTGCGCGCGACACCGAAGCCTACAATCTGGAACGAAAACCGCTGGTTTTCTCGGTGTTCGGGATGCTCGCGGAAGCGACGCGGTAACGCTCCGCCTGATAACAATCCGGACAATTTGATTACATAAAGGAATTCGCAGTGGCGACGGCTGGAAAGAAAGCTCCGAAAAAGCGCAAGGCGAAGAAGGCTAGCAAATCGCCGGCGCGCGCCAGCAAGAAGGCTGCGGCGAAGAAACCTGCGGCCAAGAAAACTGCGAAGAAGGCCGCGAAGAAAACTGCGAAGAAGACCGCGGCCAAGAGCGCGCGCGGCGTGAAGAAGGCCGGCGAGGCCGCGAAGAAAGCTGCAAAGGCTCCGACGAAGGCTGCGAGCAAGCCACCGGCCGCAAAGAAACCTGCCGACAAACCGGTCGAGAAGTCAGCGAAGACATCGACGAAGAAAACTGCTCCGAAGAAGCGCGCGGTAGCGCCGCTGGAGACGAATGCCGCCATCCCGGCGGCGCCCGTGGCAGAGAACCCGCAAGTGATCGCGCCGCACGCCGAGCCGGCGCCGGTAACCAAGCCAGCAGCACCAGCCGAACGAAACACCTACTTCATCACCACCGCGATCGCCTATCCGAACGGCACTCCGCATATCGGTCACGCCTATGAGGCGATCGCGACCGATGCGCTGGCGCGCTTTCAGCGGCTTGACGGCAAGGACGTCTTCTTCCTGACCGGCACCGACGAACACGGCCTGAAGATGGTGCAGACCGCAGAGAATGAAGGCATGCATGTTTCCGAACTCGCGGCGCGCAACGCCGCGCGGTTTAGGGAGATGGATGAGCGCCTGAACGTGTCGTTCGACCGCTTCATCCGCACCACGGAGCCCGCGCATCATCGTTCGGTCCAGGTGGTCTGGAACCGGATGCAGCAGAACGGCGACATCTATATCGACACCTATGCCGGCTGGTATTCGGTGCGCGATGAGGCCTATTACGCCGAGGAGGAAACCGTCCTCGGCGAGGACAATGTGCGCCGCGGCCCGCAGGGCACGCCGGTCGAGTGGGTGGAGGAGAAGAGCTACTTCTTCAAGCTGTCCGCCTATCAGGACCGGTTGCTGGCGCTTTACAAGAACCAGCCGGATTTCATCGGACCGGATTCGCGACGCAACGAAGTCGTGAGTTTCGTCAGGGGCGGGCTGAAGGATCTGTCGATCTCGCGCACGACATTCGACTGGGGCATCAAGGTGCCGAACGATCCCGAGCACGTGATGTATGTCTGGGTCGACGCGCTGACCAACTACATCACCGGCGTCGGCTTCCCCGACGAGAGCGAGCCGAACTGGCGCTACTGGCCGGCCGACGTGCACATCATCGGCAAGGACATCATCCGTTTCCACGCGGTGTACTGGCCGGCGTTCCTGATGTCGGCAGGCATTCCCGTGCAGAAGCGGGTGTTTGCGCACGGCTTCCTGTTCAACAGGGGCGAGAAGATGTCGAAGTCGGTCGGCAACGTCGTCGATCCCTTCAACCTCGCTGATCAATATGGCGTCGACCAGATGCGCTATTTCTTCCTGCGCGAGGTGCCATTCGGGCAGGACGGCAACTACAACCACGAAGCCATCGTCGCGCGCATCAATGCCGATCTCGCCAATGATCTCGGCAATCTGGCGCAGCGTTCGCTGTCGATGATCGCCAAGCAACTCGGCGGCGTGCTACCCGAGCCCGGCGAGTTCACCGACAACGACAAGTCGATCCTGGCGGAGGCGGATGCCATGCTGGGAGCGTCGCGGAACGCGATGGCGACGCAACAGATCCATCAATGGCTGAACACGGTGTGGTCCGTGGTCGCGGAGGCCAACCGCTACTTCGCGGGCGAAGCGCCGTGGGCGCTGGCGAAGACCGATCCGGTGCGCCAGAAGACCGTGCTGTATGTGACGGCCGAAGTCGTGCGCCAGGTTTCAATCCTGACGCAGCCGGTGATGCCGGACGCCTCGAGCAAGCTGCTCGACAGCCTGGGCGTTCCGCTGCAGGAGCGGGACTTCGAGGCGCTCGCCACGCGGATCGCGCCAGGCACGAGCCTGCCGCCACCGGTCGGGGTATTTCCGCGCTACGTTGAACCAAAGGTGGATTGAGCGGTTTGCAAGCCATGCTCGTCGACAGCCATTGCCACCTGGATTTTCCCGATTTTGCCGAGGATCTCGACGCCATCGTCGCGCGCGCCGAGACCGCCGGGATCGGCCGCATGGTCACGATTTCGACCCGCGTGAAAAGGCTCGGCGAACTGCTTGCCATCGCCGAGCGCTTTCCCAACGTCTATTGCTCGGTTGGCACCCATCCGCATAATGCCGATGAGGAAGACGGCATTCCGGCCAGCGAACTGATCGAACTGACCGGGCATCCAAAGGTCGTGGCGCTCGGCGAGGCGGGGCTGGATTATTTCTATGAGCACGGATCGCGGCAAGCGCAGGAGCGCGGGTTTCGCGCGCATATCACGGCTGCCCGCGCCACCGGCCTGCCGCTGGTGATCCATACCCGCGAGGCCGATGAGGATTGCGGCCGTATCCTGGAAGACGAGGTGGCAAAGGGACCCTTCCGCGCGGTGTTACACTGCTATACGGGCGGACGGGAACTGGCGATGAAGGCGATTGGCCTCGGCCTCTCGATCTCGTTCACGGGCATCCTGACGTTCAAGAAGTCCGAGGCGTTGCGCGAACTCGCCGCTGAACTGCCGGCCGATCGCATCATGGTCGAAACCGACTCGCCATATCTGGCGCCCGGCAAGTTTCGCGGCAAGCGCAACGAGCCGTCCTACGTCGTCGAAGTCGCCAAAGTGCTGGCCGAGACGCGCGGCGTCTCGCTGGAGGAGATATCGCGGCAGACGACCGAAAACTTCTTCCGCCTGTTCTCCAAGGTTCCCGCGCCGAAAGACGCCGCATGACGGTGACGCTGACGATCCTCGGCTGCGGCTCCTCCGCCGGAGTCCCGCGTCCGGCGCTCGGCTGGGGCGCCTGCGATCCAAATAATCCGAAGAACCGCCGCCGCCGTTGCTCGCTGCTGGTCGAGCGCAAGGGCGCGCACGGCACCACGCGAATCGTGATCGACACCTCGCCCGACCTGCGCGAGCAACTGATCGACGCCGAGGTCGATCACATCGACGCGGTGTTCTTGACCCATGAGCACGCCGACCAGACCCACGGCATCGACGATCTCCGTTCGGTCGTGCTGCACCAGCGCCGGCGCATTCCCGTCTATTTCAACCAGTCGACCGCCAAGGACATCATGGCGCGGTTCTCCTACTGCTTCATCTCGCCGGAAGGCAGCGACTATCCACCGATCCTGACGCGCCATGGGATCGAGGCCGGCGAGAGCCACACCACCGAAGGGAAGGGCGGTCCGGTCAAACTGTCCGCGTTCCTGGTCGAGCACGGCAAGATTCCAGCGCTCGGCTTCCGCATCGGTGATGCCGCCTATACCCCCGACTTGCACGACATTCCGCAAGCGAGCTGGCCTTCGCTGCAAAATCTCGATCTCTGGATCGTCGACGGGCTGCGCTACGCCGCTCACTCCAGCCATTTCAGCGTCAGCGATGCGCTTGGCTGGATCGAGCGTTTCAAGCCGAAGCGCGCCGTCATTACCAACATGCATTCCGACCTCGATTACGAGGTGCTGCGTCAGAGCCTGCCCGCGGGCGTGGTGCCGGCCTATGACGGGATGCAACTGACGCTGGATAGAGCAAGCTGAGAGGAGTAGGCTCGGCGCAGGGGAACTACGATGATCGGTCTGTTCTTTGAAGTGCAGACTAGGCCCGGGCACCGGGATCAATACCTGAACCTCGCTGCTTCGCTGAAGCCCGAGCTCGAGGCCATGGGCGGCTGCATCTTCATCGATCGCTTCGCGAGCTTGACGCGGGAAAGCCTGCTGCTGTCCCACCAGATTTGGCAGGATGAGGGGGCTCTGACGGCCTGGAGGGCCCATGCCTACCACCATGAGGTTCAGACGATCGGCCGCGAGAAAGTCTTTTCGGACTATCGAATTCGCGTCGCCCAGGTGATCCACGAAGCGAGGCCCGGACAGCCGATCTGGCAGCCAGAACGGCGCACGCCCTACAATGACCCCACAAGGCGTCCGCCGACTTACGTTCTTACCTCGGAGTCGAAGAACGCCACGCTTCCGGTGGCGACCGACTGGCGCCGCGACGCGTTCGCCAGCGTCTACCGTGACGGGCGCTTCGCGCATCTGATCGATTTGCCGAACGAGCAAGCCGGCATCGAATTCGGCGCCCGGCTGTTCGCCGATCCCAGCACCGAATACTTCCGCGTTTTCGAGGTCATGCGCGACTACGGAATGTACGAGCGAACCGAGGCGCCGCAGTATTATCCGCCCGTGGAACGCGCATCATCGTAGAGATTCTCTGTGCCGCCCTCCGAGCGGCGTTGGAGATTCAGTCGCTGAGCGACGTCCTTATGTCATGACCGTTGATGGCATAGAGATCGAGCAGGCGATCAAAGGTGATGCCGCGCTGCTGCTCGACCGCAAGGGGATGGGAAGTGGGCTCCAGCAAGACACGCGGTCGCTGTCGTCCGCTGACCAAATGAACCTGACATTTGAGGTTCAGCGTGTCGGGATAGCCTTCAAGCCGATTAGAGAACCATCCGAACCATGGGCCGAGTTCGTCCTGTTCACCACTGTCGAATGTCGCGACGTAACGCTCAAAGTTCTCGCGCGACAGCGTTGACCATACACCGAAGCCGAATTGCTTCCCGCCGCTGCCCCGAATCGGCATTTCGAGCACGGCACGCACAAAGAAATGTTGCCCCTCCAGTACACAGAAGTCCTCGGAGAGGAAGTTGCCGTTGAGATCAAGAGCGCTGTTGGGCCCTTTGTCCTCACTGCCCGGCCATTGCTCGGGATTACCGCAGGCCAGGTCGGTCAGTCCCTGATGCGTTTCGCCACAGACACTACAAGACCACGGATTATCCCATAGACGCCGCCAGCGCGGGTCGTTAGCCAAATCGAAATCGTCCTGCATCCGGCAAATGCCCCTGTCAGCGCGCGTCAGGCCGAAATCGCCTTTGCCGAATCCACCTGGCTGCGCAGCACGAACTTCTGGATCTTGCCGGTGGACGTCTTCGGGATGGCGCCGAACACGACAGCCTTCGGCGTCTTGAAGCCGGACATGTGGCTGCGGCAGAAGGCGATGATCTCGGCTTCGGTCGCGTTCGCGCCGTCCTTCAGCTCGACGAAAGCGCAGGGCACTTCGCCCCATTTTGAATCGGGCTTTGCGACCACGGCCGCGAACAGCACGGCGGGATGCTTGTAGAGGATGTCCTCGACCTCGACGGAGGAGATATTCTCGCCGCCGGAGATGATGATGTCCTTGGAGCGGTCCTTGATGATGACATAGCCGTGCTCGTCGAGCACGCCGAGGTCGCCGGTGTGGAACCAGCCACCCTCGAAGGCTTCTTGCGTCGCCTTCTCGTTCTTCAGATAGCCCTTCATCACGATATTGCCGCGGAACATCACCTCGCCGATGGTCTCGCCGTCGCGCGGCACCTCGCGCATGGTTTCGGGATCGAGCACGGTGACGGCTTCCTCGAGCGGGTAGGGCACGCCCTGCCGGCGTTTCAGTTGGGCGCGCTGGTCGGCGGGCAGTTCATCCCAGCCGGGCTGTTCGGCGCAGACGGAAGCGGGGCCATAGACCTCGGTCAGGCCATAGACATGGGTCAACTTGATGCCGATGCCTTCGGCGCCTTCGAGCACGGCGACGGGAGGCGCTGCGCCCGCGATCAATCCGACCACGGGACGCGCCTTGGCGCCCTTGGGCGCGCCGGGCGCATTGATCAGTGTGTTGTAGACGATCGGCGCGCCGCACATGTGGGTGACGCCGTGCTTCGGGATCAGCTCGAAGATTTTTGCGGGGTCGACCTTGCGCAGGCAGACATTGATGCCCGCGGCGGCCGCGACCGTCCACGGGAAGCACCAGCCGTTGCAGTGAAACATCGGCAGCGTCCAGAGATAGACCGGATGCTGGCCGAGATTTCCGGCGAGAATATTGCTGACGGCGTTGAGGTAAGCACCGCGGTGATGGGTCACGACGCCCTTGGGGTTGCCCGTCGTGCCAGACGTGTAGCTCAGCGCAATCGCGTCCCATTCGTCGGCTGGCGGCCTCGCCACGAAGGTGGGATCGCCCGAGGCAACTGCTGCCTCGTATTCGATTTCGCCGATGCGCTTGCCGCCGGCGAACGCCGCGTCGTCGACGTCGACGACAAACGGCTTCGGGCCTTTCATCAACGTCAGCGCTTCCGCTATGACGCCGGAGAACTCAGGATCGACCAGAATGATCTTTGCCCCGCCATGGTCGAGCTGGAAGGCGATCGAGGGCGCATCGAGCCGGATGTTCAGCGCGTTGAGCACCGCGCCGGCCATCGGCACCGCAAAATGCACCTCGTTCATGGCCGGGATATTCGGCAGCATCGCTGCAACGGTGTCGCCGGTGCCGATGCCGCGGCCGGCGAGCCACGAGGCGAAGCGCCGGCAGCGCTCGAAGGTCTGCGCCCAGGTAAAGCTGCGGCCTTCATAGACCGTGCTGATGTGATCGGGATAGACGGCGGCGCTGCGCGCGAGGAAGCTCAGCGGCGTCAGCGGCACGTAATTCGCCGGCGTCTTGTCCAATCCGATGCTGTACTGGTTCTGGGCTGCGCTCATCGGCTATGTCCCATTCAAAAAGCTTGATCACAAGAATCCGATGGAGATCCACGGGAAGATCGCCACGATAATCAGTCCTACCATCAGCGCCAACAGGTAACCCCAGATCGGCCGGATACCCTCGGCCGGATCGACGCGTCCGATGGCGCACGCCGCATAATATCCCACTCCGAAGGGCGGCGCGAATAGTCCGATGCCCATCGCGAGGATGACGATCATCGCGTAGTGGACCTCATGCACGCCGACCGTGCGGGCGATCGGAAACAGCAGCGGCCCGAACAGCACGATCGCCGGAATGCCCTCCAGCACGCTGCCCAGGATCACGAAGGCCACGATCGACACGGCGATGAACGACGCCGAACCGCCGGGCAGGCCGGTCATGGCGGCCGCCAGCGTCCGCGAGAAGCCGGATTGCGTGAGGCCCCAGGCCATGCCGGTGGCGCAGCCGATGATCAGCAGGATCGCGCCCGACAGGCACGCGGTCTCGATCAGCATTGGCATGATCCGCCGCCAGTCGAAATTGCGGTAGATCAAAAGGCC
>Ga0081540_1001057_pt1 | contig 24537 bp, 22 predicted proteins | sample TabmetS2T1R1_FD_71024 | JGI IMG/M metagenome (GOLD analysis project Ga0081540, IMG submission 71024) | Tabebuia heterophylla rhizosphere microbial communities from the University of Puerto Rico - S2T1R1 | ecosystem: Host-associated > Plants > Roots > Rhizosphere ... | reverse complement strand
GTTGCGGTCGCCCGCCACTTCGTCGCGCAGGGCCGCAAGCATCTTGCCTTCATCGGCGGCGACGACCCGCGCGCGACGCGGCGCTGGCTCGGCTTCCAGTCCGTGGCAGTAGCGAGCGGGCTCGAGCCGCGGCGGCTGATCCTCGACCGCAACGCCACCGGCAGCGTCGCGGCGCATGCGAGGCTGCCCGGCGTCGATGCGGTGTTCGCGGCCAATGATGCGCATGCGATCGGCTTCATGTCAGGCCTGCGCGCGGCCGGACTGTTGCGCGACGGGCCGGCGTCCGAACAGCCGGTGGCGCTTGTCGGCCTCGGCGATCTCGAAATGGGGCGGCTGATCTCGCCAAAGCTTTCCACCATCAGCGTGCATGGCGATGCGATCGGCCGCACTGCGGCGACGCTGACGCTCGAGCGCAGCGGCGAGCGCCGCATCGATCTCGGCTTCGAGCTCGTGCTGCGCGACAGCGGCTAGTGCGGAATTAACATTCGCGACGCAGCTGGCTGCGTCGTGCCAGTTTGTCGCACGTCCTCGCCGGGCACGTTAACCACGGCGTTTGGTTACAACCAAATCGCTCTTGCGAGGAGCACCGCGATTGATTCGCCGCGGCTTCTCTCCTACGATGCCCGTACAAAAACACTGCGCGCCCGACAGAAAACAAATGGCGCCAAAGGGAGGAGAAGGCAAAATGCGCAAGCGCATGACGATCCTGCTCGCCTTGGCGGTAGCAGGCATTTTCTTTGTTTCGCCGGCCCCGGTATTTTCACAGACCGCGACGGCACCGTTGCTTCTCAAAGGCCAATCGTCACATCCGGCTGCAGCCAACCTGCATCTGATCTTCAAGCTCTGGGCCGAGTCCGTCGAGAAGATGTCGGGCGGCCGCCTCAAGGTCGAGGCGTTGCCGGGCGGCGCGATCGTGCCGCCGTTCGAGGTGTTCGACGCGACCTCCAAGGGCGTGCTCGACGTCGGCATGGCGCCGTTCGGCTACATCCAGGGCCGCAACACCGCGACCATTCCAATGTCGCACGGGCCGCTGTTCGGGATGGACGGCAACGACTATTACGCCTGGTACTATGACGGCGGCGGCATGAAGCTGCTCGACGAGTTCTACAAGGACGTCCTCAGGCTCAACATCGTGGGCTTCCCGATTCCGACCGACTACCCGCAAGGGCTCGGCTGGTTCAAGAAGCCGATCAACAGCCTCTCCGACCTCAAGGGCCTGAAATACCGCATCTACGGCATCGGCGCGGAGACCTATGGCAGACTCGGCGTCGCCGTCGTCACCATCCCGGGGCAGGAAATCGTGCCGGCGATGGAGCGCGGCGTGATCGAGGGCGCCGAATGGATCAACTGCCTCGAGGACAAGAAGCTCGGCCTGCACAAGGTGGCCAAGCATTACTACACGCCGGGCATGCATGAGCCTGTCACCGGCGGGCAGCTGATGTTCAACGCCGACGTCTGGAAGAAGCTGACGCCGGACCTGCAGGAGATCGTCAAGGTGGCCTCCGTCTATGCCACCACGATGCGCAACTTCGCCTTCAACCGCGAAACTGCGGAAGCCTGTCAGGAACTGTTGAAGGAAGGCGTCCAGATCCACCGCACGCCGGATGAGGTTCTGAAGAACTTCCTCGACGAGTGGGAAAAGATCCAGACCGAGTACGTCGCGAAGAACGACTTCTACAAGAAGGTCTATGACAGCCAGAAGAAATACGCGGAGTCGGTGGTGCCGTTCCGCCTGTCATGGTTCCCGCCGTACGACTTCGCCGGCCTCTACTACTGGAAAGACAAGATCTATCGCAAGGCGGCGGACGCCTCCGCCAAGTAGCGGTGTGGCGTAGCCGATGAGCAATGCCGCGGCGGGCGGCCGGACATTTCCGGCGCCCGCCGCGTAGACGGCCTGCCGGGGTGCAGGCACACACCCCAAGTGACACTGCGCAGGAAGGGGGCATCGATGCCGGCAGATACCGCAGCCGCGGGCGCCGACGGTGCAAGAGGCGATTTCCCGCGGGCGTTCTACAACGTCATTCGCTGGATCGACGCGTTTTCCGACGTCAGCGGAAAGCTGATCGCGCTTTCAATGCTTTTCCTGGTGGCGTCGATCACCTATGAGGTCGTCGCGCGCTACTTCTTCCATGCGCCGACCATCTGGGTCTACGAAGCCAGCTACATGGTGAACGGCGCCGCCTTCATGCTCGGCTGCGGCTACGCGCTGCTCAAGGGCGCGCATGTCCGCACCGACATCTTCTGGGAGAATTACACCGAGCGCACCAAGGGCACCATCGATCTCGTCTCCTATGTGCTGCTGTTCTTCCCGACCATGATCACGATGTTCCTGATCAGCGTCGACGACGCCTGGAATTCCTTTGTGCTCGGCGAGCGCTCGCAGGAGAGCATCTGGCGCGCCATCATGTGGCCGTTCCGCGCCTCGATCCCGCTCTCGGCCGTTCTGTTCATGATCCAGGGCGTCTCCGAAACGCTGAAGTGCCTCTACCAGATCCGTTTCGGACGCGAGTTCGTGCATCGGGAGAAAATCGAAGTATGACCGGTCTCGAATTCCTCGGCATGGTCATGCTGCTGGTGATGCTGGCAGCGATCTTCATCGGCCTGCCGATCAGCTTCACCCTGCTCTTCCTGGCGCTGATCTTCGGCTATTTCGGCCTCGGCGTGCGCGTCTTCAACCTCGCCTATCTGCAGACCATCGGCCTGATGAAGCAGGACGAGTTCGTCGCGGTGCCGATGTTCGTCCTGATGGGATACATATGCGACCAGGCGGGGCTGATGGAACGACTATTCAAGGCGTTCCGCGACCTCTTTGCGCCGGTCAACGGCGCACTTTATGTCGTGGTGATCGTTACCGCCACCCTGTTCGGCATCGCCGCCGGCACGGTCGGCGCCACCGTTGCGCTGCTCGGCATCATGGCAGGTCCCATGATGATCAAGTCCGGCTACGATGTGCGGATGTCGGCGGGCGCGATTGCGGCCGGCGGCACGCTCGGCATCCTCATTCCGCCGTCGGTGATGCTGGTGGTGATGGCGCCGGTGCTCGATATCGGCATCATCGATCTCTATGCCGCCGCGTTCGGCCCCGGCTTCCTGCTGTCGGGCATGTACATCCTCTACACGCTGGTGCGCTGCTACTGGAATCCGAAGCTCGGCCCTCCGGTGCCGAAGGAGGACCGGCCCACCTCGCTCAGGCCGGTGCTGTGGGAGTGCCTGGTCGGCATGGTCCCGGTGACGGTTCTGACCATCATGACGCTGGGCGTGATCCTGGTCGGGCTGACCACGGCGGCGGAAGCCGCAGCGCTCGGTGCGCTCGGGGCCATCCTGCTCGTGATCGGCTACGGCAAGTTCACCTGGAGCGGCCTGCTCGATGCTTGCTACAACACGCTGGCGACCACCAGCATGGTGTTGTTCCTCGCGGTGGCCTCCAACGTGTTCGGCGCGGTGTTCGCCTGGCTCGGCACCGCCAACTGGATCACCAACATGCTGCTCGCAGCGCCCCTGCCCGCCTGGGGAACGATGTCGCTGCTGCTCGCCTTCATCTTCCTGCTCGGCTGGCCGTTCGAATGGCCGGCGATCGTGCTGATCTTCCTGCCGTTGATGGCGCCCGTCGCCAAGGGCCTGAACTACGACATGGTGTGGTTCGGCTGCATCGTGGCGGTGGTGCTGCAAACCGCGTTCCTGTCGCCGCCGGTGGCGATGTCGGCCTATTATCTCAAGCAGGTGGTGCGCGAGTGGAATCTGCGGCTGATCTATCGCGGCATGGCCGACTTCATGGTGATCCAGTGCGTCTGCGTCGTGCTGGTGCTGGCGTTCCCGTCCATCGCCATGTGGTTCCCGAACTGGCTCGACGCCCGCCGCAAGGCGGAGCGGGCATACCAGATCGAGAAGCCGGTGCCGGACAAGGCGGCGCTGCTTGAGGACGGACGCAAGATCGTGGTGCGCTGAACGAATCGCAGCTTCGTAGGGTGGGCAAAGGCGCGCCAGCGCCGTGCCCACCATTGCTCGCGCGAAACTGAGGGTGGGCACGCTGACGCTTTGCCCACCCTACGATTTTTCTACCCATCCTACGGCGCCCTTCACGCGCTCGCCGCGTAGCGCGGCAGGCGCAGCCGCAGCACCGCGAGCATCGCCTCGCACAGCGGATCGTTGGCGCCGCGCAGCCGCGCGGCTGCGAGCGGCAGCAGCCTGATATCGCCGGGCTGTTTTGCGACCAGCGGCACGAAGCGCACGCCGGCGACTTTCAGCCGCGACGTCCAGCGCGGCACGATGGCAAGCCCGACCTTCGCGGCAACGAGATTGACGATGGTCTGCTTCTCCTCGGCAATCTGCGAGATGGTCGGGCGCAGGCCGGCGCGCTCGAACAGCTTTATCGTCAGATCATGGCTGTGCGGACGCGAGCTGCGCTCCGGCACGATCAGCGGCTGATCGACCAGCGTCTCAACGAACAGCCGGCTGCGCGAGGCGAGCTTGTGCTTCGACGGCACAGCGACGACCGGCGTCTCGTGAAACAGGATTTCCAAATCGATCTGCTTGTCGACCTTCTCCGGCGGTCGGACGAAGGCAAGATCGACGCGGCCAGACAATAGCCGCGGCAACAGCCGGATGGTCTTGTCCTCGACCAACTGAATGGTGACGCCGGCATGATGCTTCCGAAAATCGTAGAGCAGGTCGGGAATCAGGCCGGCTGCGGCGGTGTCGATCGCGCCGATGCGCAGCACCTGCGAGCGCCGGCGGCCGCGGTCGCGAAATTGCCGGGCCAGCGTGTCAGCCTTTTCCAGGAGGGCGCAGGCGTGATCGAGGAACATGGCGCCGTCCTGCGACAGCATCACGTGCCGCGTGGTGCGCAGCAAGAGCTGCGTGCCGAGTTCCTCCTCCAGCATGCGGATCTGGCGGCCGAGCGCCGACGGCAGCATGTCGAGCCGCCGCGCGGCCTTGCCGAAATGCAATTCCTCGGCGGCGGCGACAAAGCAGCGAAGCTGGTGCAGTTCCATGAAGCCCTTTCCGTAGCTGCAGCGGATTATATCATAAATTTGTATAATCGGACGGCAGTTGTGACCGGCCCCGCCGCAGCCTAGACTGCGCGGGCCAAGCGTCGGGAAGCGGCGCAGCAAGAAACCATGTGAGGGAGCAGCCCCAATGGCCTCGATGACCACCTCGATCAAGCATGCACTTGCAGCAACCGCTTTCGCCTTGGCGACGGCGATGGCTCCGCAGGCGATGGCGCAAGCGGCCTGGCCCGCCAAATCGATCACGCTGGTGGTGCCGGCCGCGGCCGGCGGGCCGACCGACACGGTGGCGCGCCTGATCGGCGAATCCATGGGCAAGACGCTCGGGCAGAGCGTGATCGTGGAAAATCTCGGCGGCGCCGGCGGCACCATCGGCATGACCCGCGTCGCCAAGGCGGCGCCCGACGGCTACACCATCGCGATCTGGCACATCGCGCACTCGACCGCGCCCGCGCTCTACGACAATCTCAAATACGATCCCGTCAACGACTTCGACCATCTCGGCCGCATCACCGATGTGCCGATGACGCTGGTGTCCAAGAAAGATTTGGCCGCAAAAGACGTGAAGGAGCTGATCGACTGGATCCGCACCGAGAAGGGCAAGGTCACCTACGGCCACGCCGGCATCGGCTCGGCCTCGCATCTCTGTACGCTGGTGCTGATGCGGGACCTCAAGATCGAGATGGTCGGCGTGGGCTATCGCGGCACGGGGCCGGCGATGAACGATCTGCTCGGCGGCCAGTTCGACGTGATGTGCGACCAGACCACCAACACCACCAACCAGATCAAGGAAGGCCGCATCAAAGGCTTTGCCGTCACCACCAAGGCAAAAGTCTCCTCGCTGCCGGATTTGCCGACGCTCGACAGCACCGCCCTGCCCGGCTTCGAAGCCTCGGCCTGGCACGCGATGTGGGCGCCGAAGGGACTGCCGAAGGAAGCAACCGACAAGCTCGTCGCAGCACTTCAGGCCGCGCTGAAAGATCCCAAGGTGATCGCGCGCTTTGCCGATCTCGGCACCGAGCCGGTGGCGCAAAATCTCGCTACGCCCGATGCGCTGAAGTCGCAGCTCACCTCGGAAGTGAAACGATGGGACGCGGTGATCAAGGCGGCCGGCGTCAAGGGCAACTAAGGAAACAACAATGAAGACCTATTCGATTGCAGCAATCCCCGGCGACGGCATCGGCACGGAGGTCATCTCCGCCGGCGTCGACGTGCTCCAGGCCCTGGCAAAACGCGACGGCAGCTTTGGCTTCAAGGTCGATCATTTCGACTGGGGCGGCGAATACTACAAGAAGTGTGGCCGCATGATGCCGGAGAACGGCCGTGACCTGATCAGGAAGCACGACGCGATCCTGTTCGGCTCCGCCGGGCATCCCGACATTCCCGATCACATCACGCTGTGGGGCCTGCGGCTTGCGATCTGCCAGCCCTTCGACCAATACGCCAATGTGCGCCCCACCCGCGTGCTGCCCGGCATCACCTCGCCGCTGCGCCATGTCAATGGCGGCGAACTCGACTGGGTGATCGTGCGCGAGAATTCCGAAGGCGAATATGCCGGGGTCGGCGGACGGGCGCATCAGGGATCGCCGCTGGAGGTCGCGACAGATGTTGCAATGTTCACCCGCGCCGGCGTCGAGCGCATCATGCGCTTTGCCTTCCGCCTCGCCCGCTCGCGTCCGCGCAGACTGCTCACCGTCGTCACCAAGTCGAACGCGCAGCGCCATGCCATGGTGATGTGGGACGAGGTCGCCGTTCAAGTCGCGAAGGAATTTCCCGACGTGACCTGGGACAAGATGCTGGTCGACGCCATGACCATGCGCATGGTGACAAAGCCGCAGTCGATCGACACCGTCGTGGCGACCAACCTGCACGCCGACATCCTGTCCGATCTTGCGGCTGCGCTTGCGGGCTCCCTCGGCATCGCGCCGACCGCGAACCTCAATCCGGAGCGCGCCTTCCCTTCGATGTTCGAGCCGATCCACGGCTCGGCCTTCGACATCATGGGCAAGGGCATCGCCAATCCGGTCGGCACCTTCTGGTCGGCCGTGATGATGCTGGAACATCTCGGCGAAGGCGCCGCCGCCACGCGCCTGATGAAGGCGATCGAGCGCGTCACCGCCGATCCGCGCCTGCATACGCCCGATCTCGGCGGCAAGGCACGCACGGCCGATGTCACGGCCGGGGTGATCGAGGCGATACAAAGGGAGAATGCGTAGGTGCTAGAGCATGATCCGGAAAAGTGTGAAGCGGTTTTCCGAAAAGATCATGCTCCAACAAAGAGCTAGAGTGAGATGACGATTCGAAGAAAAGTCATCTCGCTCTAGCGCGGGCCCCGACGGACTCTCGTTCCGGTCACCTGGCGGTAGCGCGCGGCGTCCGATTGCGCGCGTGCCTTGCCCGCGGCAAGATCCGATTGCGCACCGTGGATGCGGCTCAGGGCGATGTAACAATCGGTTCGCGCCGGTCCGGCTGATATCGCCTGACAATTCTGTTGCGCGCTCGCGAGGTCCGGAGACCTCGCCAGCCACACAGCAGCAGTGATGGCGCCGATCGCAATCCAGCGCATCACAGAGGACCAAGGGCAATGCAGCTCTTGCTCTCCAGCCGAAAGATCAAACTGCCCGCCGTCTTCCGGCAATGAAGCCGTAGATCGCAAGCACGATGATCGCCCCTACAACGGAGCCGATAAAGCCGGCGCCCTCGCCCGCCTTGTACCAGTTGAGCGCTTGCCCGAGATAGGTGGCAACGAACGCGCCCACGATGCCAAGGATGGTCGTCAGGATGAAGCCCGACGGCTCGTTGTCTCCAGGCATGAGGAACTTGGCGACGACGCCGGCCAGAAATCCGATGATGATGGTCCAGAGGATGCTCATTGTGCTTGTTCCCTGTGTTGACCGGCTCAGGCGGCGCGTGACGGCAAGCGACCGTCGGGCGTGTATTTGTCGACGGCCGACGGCAGCTCTCGCGACAACCGCGCGAGAAGCTCTTCCTGGGAAAGTCCGGTCTGCTGTTCAAGCGCCGCCAAGACATCCTGTCCGATGGCCTGCTTGAGCTCAGGAGGCGAAACCTCCTTGTTGGGGCCGGTGCCGATCCACGATTCCGCCGCCTCTCTTTGGCCGTTCTTTGTGAATTGCTCGAGCAATTCGCTGAGACCGCCGCCGAGCAGGCCGCCGACACCCGCTCCGCCCAGCATGCTGCTCAAACTGCCTGGAAGGTCGTTCTGAGCTCGCGGTTGACCACCGCTGCCGGGCTTCTGAGACCCCGCGACGCTGTTGAACATCTCGATGAGCTTGTCCCGATTTTGATACCCTGCGATCGCAAGCATTCCAAGGAGTGCAGTCATCGATGGCATTCCGCGGCTCATGGTCGCCTCCTCCAATGGTTTCACACTGTTTTCAGCTTTCAGGCACGCCGGTCCTGGCAAGTATCGGGGGCGTCAGACAATTTCCCGGCCGGAGCCTTTTGCTCGGCCAGCAATTGACGTTTCACCAAACCGGAACAGTAGGAGCTGTCGCGACTGAAGCGATCTTGATCTGAATCAATGGACTGGCTGGAAGTGGCGAGACGAAAAGTGCAAGGGAGTTTGGCCCTCGGTTCAGCTCCCCGCGCTCACCACCGGCCGCTGCTCATCCGCATATTTGTGCGCGAGCCATGACGACAGCGTGCCCGGCACGAGGCCGACCAAGCCGTAGAGGAAATACTGTACTACGCCGCTGTCCGGCCCGCGCGAGGAGTACATCAGCGAGGACGCGACAAATGCCACCACGCCCACGATCAGCATGCGCATGACCGGGCCGATCCGCCTGACGTGACAGAGGATGTCGTCGATGGCGCCGATCATCAGCGAAGGCACGATGCCGAACAGGTAGGCATATTGCAGCGTCTTGGCGAAGACGACGAACAGTTTTTCGACCTCGGCGAGGCTGGTCTGTTCCCAATAGCCGGACTGGTAGGTGGTCACGAACAGCAGCAGGAAGCCGCCGATGAGCGGACAGATTGCCCCGTAGATCACATAGCGTTTCATGCCGGCCCCTCACGCGCCCAAGGCGGCTCTGTCATTCGACGGTCTTGTGCCTTCCAACAGGCTTGATTCCGGCGCCTGCACAGCCGGAAGCCGCCTCATTCCCCCCACGCCGCAAACGCCTCGTTGAAGGCGCGTTCGCCGGGGGCGCCTTTTTCGATGGCGATGATGGCGCGGCGCTGGTTGGTGTAGACGAGAGGCACGTCGAACCAGGAGCGCTCCTTGAGGAGCTGCAAATTGCGCGCACGCTCGGAGTCGACGTTGGAAAGACCGACCAGGAAGAAACCGTCGGTGACCTTCACCGCCAGCGCCGACAGCGGCGTGCCGCGCGCCTGCTCGTTCGACTTCATCAGGATGCCCGGCACATTGCCGACGCCGCCGCCGGAGAAATCCTGCGGCAGGATGAAGGTCAACTCCGCGGTGTGGCTCGCCGGCAGCGAGCTATCGGTATTGCGGCGGAACGACATCGTCATCTTGAACTTGCGGTCGGGGATGTCGATGTCGGCGCGTACGGCGATGTCGGGCTTCTGGTTGCCGGAGGCCTTCACCGGTTCGGTGCGCCAGATCACCGAGCCGACATACTGCTTGCCCTTGGGATCGGACGGATCCTCGTCATAGAGCACGACGCGCTGCGCCACCGGCGCCACATTGTCCTGCGACGGCTGGCCGACGCGATCCGGAATTTTCGGCCGCGTCGTCGGCGCGCTCTGATCCTTCGGCGCTTCCACGACCGACGGCTGCGACCTGAACAGGCCGGTGACGCTGTTGACGAGCGACTTGCCCCAGAGGATGCCGGCGCCGACCAGGATCAGCACCACGCCGACCGCGATCGCGCTCTTGAACGGAAATGCGGTAGCGGTGCGCGACCGCTTCGGCTCGCGTTCGCCGGCCGAACCGATGCGCGAGCGCGGCGGTGGCGTCGAGGGCTGTGGCGTGTAGCGATCAGCCTCGTCCATGGAGTCGTCGCCCCAGGCATAGGGCTGGTCGGGATCGGCGCCGCGGTTCTCCATGCTCGGCTCGAGCCGGTCGAACTCGGGCGACGGCGACGGCACGTTGGCGTAGGTCTTGCGCGCATTGCGATTGGCCGCAGCAGCGGCGCGGCCGAGATCGTCGGCGTCGGCTGCGATGTCGCGGAATCCCGGCACGCGCGGCGGCTGCGCCGGCGGCGGCGTGTTCTCAAAATTACGGCGGGTCGGCCGGTCGTTGCGCGGCGGCAGCTGCGGGTCGGCCATCGGCACCTGCGGCTGCTGCGGGCGCGGCGCAATCGGCGGGGGGCCCTCATTGCGGGGCCGCGGACGGTCGCCCTCCGGGCCGCGCGCGGGCGGCGGAGCCGGCGGACGCGGCCGGGCCCCGGGGGCGGCCGGCGGGGCGCCGGCATCGGCGGGCCGGGCGTTGGCGCGGCGGAAGGAATCACGGGCGGCACCGCCGGAACCGCCGCCGCGGGCATCGCGGGCGCGCTGGGCGGCTTCCGATTCGACCTTGCGGACGGCCTCTTCCAGCGACAGCCGCTCGCGGGTGATCTCGGACTCGCTGAGAGGCGGATCGACACTGCGCAGCTGCTGGATCAGCGCGGCGCGGGCCCGCTCATAAAGCGCACGGCGGCTCTCGCCCGGAGCATTGGGGTCCAGGCCGGCAATAGCGCGTGCGATCAGCGGGTAGTAGTCAGCCATTCTCTCATCAATGCGGGCTTTGCGGTAATATTCCCGTTAAGCCTCAAAGGGGTTTTGAACCAGGATAGTATCCTCGCGTTCGGGGCTGGTGGAAAGCAGAGCGATGGGGCATCCGACCAATTCCTCAACCCTGCGAACATATTTAATGGCCTGGGCCGGCAGATCCGCCCAGGAACGGGCATTAGCGGTCGGCTCCTTCCAGCCCTCGATGGTCTCGTAGATCGGCTCGACCCTCCCCTGCGCGCCCTCGCCGGCCGGCAGATGGTCGATTTCCTTGCCGTCCAGCCGATAGCCGGTACAGACCTGAATGCTGTCGAAGCCGTCGAGGATGTCGAGCTTGGTCAGCGCCAGCCCGCCGATGCCGCAGGTGCGGACGGTCTGCCGCACCAAGACCGCATCGAACCAGCCGCAGCGCCGCTTGCGCCCGGTGTTGACGCCAAATTCCTTGCCGCGGCGGCCGATCTCCTCGCCGATCTCGTTGGTCAATTCGGTCGGGAACGGGCCTTGGCCGACCCGGGTGGTGTAGGCCTTGCAGATGCCGAGCACATAGCCGACAGCGCCCGGGCCCATGCCGGTACCGGTCGCCGCCTGCGCCGCGACCGTGTTGGAGGAGGTGACGTAGGGATAGGTGCCGTGGTCGACGTCAAGGAGAGCGCCCTGCGCGCCCTCAAACAGGATGCGCTTGCCCTCGCGGCGCTTGATGTCGAGCAGCCGCCATACCGTGTCCGCATAAGGCAGCAGTTTCGGCGCCATCTGCATCAGCTCTTTCAGGATGGCCGTGCCATCGAACTCCGGCAGATTGAGGCCGCGGCGCAGCGCGTTGTGATGCGACAGCAGCCGGTCGATCTTGTGCGGCAGCGTCTGGTGGTCGGCGAGGTCCATCAGGCGGATGGCGCGGCGGCCGACCTTGTCTTCATAGGCGGGACCGATGCCGCGGCGAGTGGTGCCGATTGCGGTTGCGGTACTGGCCGTCTCGCGCAGCGCGTCGAGCTCGCGGTGCAGCGGCAGGATCAGCGTGACGTTCTCGGCAACGCGCAGATTCTCGGGGCCGACGGCGACGCCCTGCCCTTTCAACCGATCCACCTCGTCGAGAAAAGCCTGCGGATCGAACACCACGCCATTGCCGATCACGGAAAGCTTGGACGAGCGGAGCACGCCGGAGGGCAAAAGCGCGAGCTTGTAGGTCGCACCGTTGATGACCAGCGTATGGCCGGCATTGTGGCCGCCCTGGAAGCGCACGACGATATCGGCCTGTTCCGATAACCAGTCGACGATCTTGCCCTTCCCTTCGTCGCCCCACTGGGCGCCGACGACGACAACATTGGCCATTTCGAAAGTCCAATCCTCAAGCTTCAGAAATTTAGGCACGGCCGCCGGACAAAGAGGTCCTCATCTCGTCGGAAGCGTGCTTCGCGCCCGGCCAAATCAGGCCTGTAAGGGCCGGTCGCTGGTCACCCCTCCGGATAAAGGAAGCGGGCCGTTCAGGCAAGCAAGAACAGGGGTTTTCGGGCTTAAGAAATGGTCATCAAGCCATTGATATCCCCTGAAAATCCGTCAACCCCACAGCCCGGCCCACCGCGCCCTGCCAAAGTCAGGCGGGGCCGCCGCGAGGACGATTCGCAAGCCCCGACACAGACGCGGCCGCAAAGGAAGTGAGACGGCTGACGCTACTTTTGGTTGACCAGCGGTTGGGGTTGTGACCGAATAATATCGCCACCGCGATTGCGCGATCGGGCGCATCGCCGTTGCTGATTCACAAAGATCTTTCTCGAATTATTTTCATTCATCTGGGGATGGGCATGAGCGTCGATCAGGATCACGTCATTCATTCGCGCGCGGGCCGGCTCGGCACCGACGGTATCACCAGTCGCAGCGATGCAAAGCGCATTGTCGCGAGCGCCTATGCAGCCCGGCCCGCCAAGGGACTGGCGATCCATTTTCATGGCGGCCTGGTGAACACGAAAGCCGGACTGGCAATCGCCGAGAAGCTCACGCCCCGCTATTCCGGCGCCGGCACTTATCCGGTGTTCTTCGTCTGGGAGGCGGGACTCCTTGAGACGTTAAAGAACAATCTGGGCGACATTCTGAAGGACGAGGTGTTTCAGGAATTGGTGAAGAAGGTCGGCGAATGGGCCGTCAAGGAGATCGGCGGCTCATTCACTACACGCGGCGGAGGCCCGATCCCGATCGACAAATACAAGCTGCGCCGCGATTTCGATTCGTGGTTTGCCGGTCAGGCACAAGCGCCGCCGGTGCCGCTGGAATCGCCGGTGGAAAAGCCCGGCGCCACCAGGGGCGTCGAGCCGGACGAGGACACCCTGGCAACGAATATCGAAGCGGAGCTCGATGATGACGAGCGTTTCCAGCAGGTCATGGCCGGACTCTATGTCGCCAGCGGCGGCGGGACGGGGACCACGACCAAGGGCGGAAACGTGCCGGCCGCGAATGTGCGGGCGCTGGTCGATGAAAAGGCGCTCGACGAGATGTTCCTGCCGCGGACCGCAGGCGCCACACGCGCAGGCCTGGTCTGGTTCAAGGTGGCGAAGTTCGTGGCGAAGGTCGTCATCGCCGTGATCAGGCGCCACTGGAACAAGCGCGATCACGGCCTCTACACAACAATCGTCGAAGAGGTGCTTCGCGCGGCCTATCTTGCCAAGGTCGGCGAGGTGGCGTGGCGCATGATGAAGAAGGACACGGCCGATGCCTTCGACGGCAACGCCAACAGCGTGGGAACCGCGCTGTTCGCCGACCTCGCTGAGCTGGCCGGGCAAGGCAAGACGTTCGATCAGATCACCCTGATCGGGCATTCGACCGGGGCCGTATACATCAACAACCTCATCGAGGGCGCGGCACGGGCGATGCCGAACGGAAAATTCAACGTGATCTTGCTGGCGCCGGCCTGCCGCAGCGATGCCTTCAGCAAGGTGCTGGCCGCGAACAGCTCCCGGATCGCCAACTTCCGCATGTTCACGATGACCGACGAACTGGAATCGCAGGACCAGCTGGTGTCGATCATCTATCCCCGCTCGCTGCTCTACTTCATCTCGGGCGTGCTGGAGGGTGAGGCCGACGTCCCACTCGTCGGGATGAACCGCTTCAACGCGGACCAGCAGCTGTTCAGCAAGAACGCGTTCAAATATATCGACGACGTGCGCACCTGGCTGGCGCTGAAGGCCTCGAACTGCGTGTGGTCGATCGCCACCGGCGGCCTGGGACTCAACAGCGCATCGAAGAGCCATGGCGACTTCGACAATGACGAAGCAACCCTGCTCAGCATCGAACACGTGCTTAAGAACGGGTACTAGGACATGGCCGCCGGCGATTTCGCGATCCTGGTCGGCATTTCGATCTATGCGGACGCGCAATATTCAAAGTTGGACGGGCCGCCGAACGATATCGCCCTGATAAAACAATGGCTGCTCGAGAAGGCCGGCGGCGACGTGCCGGAGAAGAATATCATCGTTATTGAGTCCACGAACCCGCCGACGATCGTCCCGCCCTACGGCATGTCGCCAAGGAAGGAAGAGTTCGAGGCAATTTTCAACAAGCTCGTCGCCGATCGGATGGCGCTTCGCGAGGCTCGCCTGAACGGGCGGCTGTACCTGTATTTCTCGGGCCACGGCTTCTGCAACCGCGACATCGAACGCGGCGACAGCGAGGCGGCGCTGCATACCGCCAACGCCACGAAGTACATCAACGAGCACATGTTCGGAACGTTCTACGCCCGGACCGCCAAGGGCGGGCCGCTATTCAAGGAAACCGTCCTGATCATGGATTGCTGCCGCTCGTCAGAGATCAACCGCAAGCTGCTGCCCGGCACGTCTACGGTCACCCCAGACGAGACGCTGAGCGCACATGCACAGCTCATGGCGATCTACGCCGCGCCCAAGGGCGGATTGGCGCAGGAGCGCAAGATCAAGGAGCGGGAAGACAAGGTCTACGGGCTATTGACCCACGCGCTGATCAAGGCGCTGGACGAGGCCCGCCCAAACGGCAACAACCAGATCACCGGGTCAGCCCTGAAGGACCTCATGCTGCAGAGCTGGGAAACCGTGTGCGGGCCGGACGCGCCGGCGCGGCCGGAGATTTTTCTGCCGCCGAGCGGCGAACTGCTGTTCGGCGCCCGCAACACTGGCACGCCGGTCACGATTCAGTTCAACAATCCGCAACCCGTCGGCGCAATGTTCACCCTGCGGAACTCGAAGCTTGAGAAGGTGGCGGACCTCTCGGCAACCGGCAACGCGGGGGACGACCTGGTGGGCAAGGACGGGTCGCTCCTCTCTTATGCGCGGCAAGCCAATCAACTGGTGCTCCGGCTGCAGCCCGGACTTTACGAATATTCCGCTACCTCCGGCCCCCGCGGCACCATCAAGATACCAGGCGAGGCCCAAATTGTCACAGTCTGAAGTCACGCTGAAGCTGTCATGCCAGAACAACGCGGCGCAACTCGCGGTGGTCGACGGCGATTACAAGGTAGTCGCGAGCGGCGTCAGTCCGTTCGAAACGAAGCTTGCGCCCGGCATCTATTCGCTTCGGGCCAGGGTCGGCGACGCCATCAAGGAACGCGTCGAGGTGCTGCGGGCAGACGAGCCCGTCTATCAGTTCCAGCTCGATTCGCCGCAGTTTCAATCGGCGATCCCGATCCTCGGAACCAGTACGCATCACGAATATCAGGACCAGACGCCGAAGCAATTCACGAGTAATCGGCCGCAGGTCGTGCTCGGCCAGCAATCCTCGTTCGTGCTGTATGTGCGCGACGTCTCGCGCACCAATTTCAACATCACGCCGGGCCAGCGCAGCGTCTATGACGCAAACTTCGACGGCTTCGGGCTGCTGCGGACGGACGGCACCGAACTGGTCGATTTCGATATAGCGGCACACAAGGACGTCGATAACGGCTATGTGGGTGCGCAGATTCAAATCGACCCCGGCGCGTACGTGCTCGCGTGGCGGCATCGCCAGGAGCGATGGTGCATGCCGATCAACGCGGTCGCGGGCTTTTCCGCGCAAATCTATCTGCGCCTTCAGCCGACCTCGACCGACAGCCCTGCGATGCGTCCCGACTTCCGCAGCGCCTCCTACGTCTTCGACGCCAAGAACACCGGTTTCGATCCGATGCGAAGCGATCTCAACGCGCTGGAGTCGGTGCGGCTGGCCTTCGAGCGGGGGCGAAACGTGGTTGAAGCTCCCGTCATGAGGCAAATGCTGTCCGACAAGTTCGATAACCCGATGCTCGGGCTCTATGCGGCACATCTGCTTCTCGCCGACGAGAGGCGCGACCTGGCGCTGCTGGAAGAGGTCATCAGGAACACGGCGGGCTTGCTAGGCAAGACTTTTCCCGATGTTGTCGCGCTGGCTTGGGGATACGAAAAGCGGACACAGCGGCGTCCCCAGGGCTTTGATGACCGCCCGTGGCCCGAACTTCTGCAGGAATTGCAGGGGCCACCGCTTTTGATGCGAAGCTGGGACCTGCTGGTCGCCTGCGCGCAAGAGGTGGCGCCCGGGGAAGCCTCGCGACTTCCCGCACTCAGCGTCGCCGCCGACCTTGTCGCCGCAGGCATCTACCTCGTCTGGCAGACCCGCTTTCCCCGCAAGCCAACCGAGATCGCGGCGACGACCCGAATTCCGTTGCCCCGTCCCGTCTCGAACGATCTCGGCCTGGTGCTCGCGCAGACATCCATTACCTCGCGCAGCTTCGACTTCGCCGCGAAGACGGTCGACCGTGTGCTGGGGCCGCTGGGCATCGGGGTCAAAAGCCTCAAGATCACGGCTTCGGAGATACGAAAAACCGAAGAGGCGGCCGCCGCCCTGCAGTCACTGGCGCGCAAATATGACTGGAGCGAACGGCTCGACAGGTTCATCGCCGCCGACGCCAACCTGTCGCAGTTTACCGGGTTGCAGCGCGACCTGATGACGGTGCTGCGACAGGCCAGTGCCGACCGGCAGATCCTGCGCGGACTGGACGACCGCTTCGTAACGGCGCTGATCGCGTCCAACCGGATTCCGATCGAGACGCTGGCGCAGGCCCTGGAAGGGCTTGACCAGGCGGCAGTCGCGGCCTGACCCTGCCGCCGTGCCTTCCGCCCCCAACCGCTTGATCTGGCTCGAATATCGGATGGCGTCGATCGGAGGGGGCGCGCCGCTGCCGGCGCCATGGCGGCCCTCCCGCTGTTGATCGCGGGCCCGATTGCGGGAAATATACGGCCGCCGGATATTTCAGCAGCCGGCTTTCAAGGGCTCGGAGAAATCCCAGCATGCCCAAGACCACTCCCGCGACAACAGTGCTTCGCAAGCTTGGCATTGCCTTCAAGCTTCACACCTATGTCTACGATTCCGGCGCCGAGCATATTGGGCTACAGGCGGCCGAGGCGCTCGATGTCGAGCCGAACCGCGTGCTGAAGACATTGATGGTGGAAGTCGACGGCAATCCGGTCTGCGTTGTGGTGCCGGCCGACAGCGAGATCAGCATGAAGAAGCTCGCTGCTGCATTGGACGCCAAGGCGGCGAAGATGATGCAGCCCTCCGACGCCGAGCGGATCACCGGCTATCATGTCGGCGGCATCAGCCCGTTCGGGCAGAGGAAGAAGGTTCCGGTCGCCATCGACCAGACGGCGCTGACCCACACCACCGTGTTCGTCAATGGCGGCCAGCGCGGCCTGCAGATCGAGATCGATCCCAACGACGCCGCCATCGCCGCCGGCGCCGTGACGCATGCGCTGACCGCGTGATCTCTTTCGCTGTCATTCCGGGATGGTCCAAAGGACCAGACCTCAGGTGCGCAATTGCGCACCGGGGAATCTCGAGATTCTCAGGGGCACAAGGGCGCACCATGGTTCGCCTCTTCGAGGCGCCCGGGAATGACAGGCGAAGACAATCCGCGCATGGACGCAATGCATCCGCCCCATTGATGGACCCCAAAAATCCGTGTCACTGGCACTTGCCGGGCGACGATTCCGGCCCGGCGTGATGGCCGGGCGGGCCGCGGCATCATGGTCCGGGCCTTAATGTCTGCATCCGAAATCACCGCGCGGGTCTCGCCGCTCCGCTGGATCGCCAACCAGCCCTATCTGCTGCTGTCCATCACGGCGCTATGCTGGGCGGGGAATGCCGTGGTCGGCAAGCTTGCGGCCGGCCACATTCCGCCGGTGACGCTGTCGTTCCTGCGCTGGCTCTTCGCCTTCCTGATCATCCTGCCGCTGTCGTGGCGACATCTGGCGCATGACTGGAACGCGATCCGCGGCAAGCTCGGTATCATGATCGCGCTCGCGATCACGGGCATCAGCGCCTTCAACACCATGCAGTACTGGTCGCTCGAGCACACGCAGGCGATCAACACGCTGCTCTTGCAGCCGACCGCGCCGCTGTTCGTCGCAATGTGGTCGCTCGCGCTGTTCGCCGTGCGGCTGACGGCCGCGCAGGCCGTTGGCATCCTGCTGTCGCTGGTCGGCGTTCTCATCATCATGCTGCGTGGCGACCTCCTGAGCCTGAGAAACATCGAGTTCAACCGCGGCGACCTCATCTTTGCGCTCGCGCTATTGATCTTCGGCTTCTACTCCGTGCTGTCGTCGAAGCGGCCTGCGATCCACGCGCTCTCCTTCGCGGCCTTCACCTTCGGCTGCGGTGCGGCCTGCCTGATCCCGCTGTTCATCTGGGAGCTGTATGCGCGGCCAATGATGGAGCTGAACGGAGCGAACCTGCTCACGCTGTTCTATGTCGCGGTGTTTCCCTCGACGGTCGCCTATCTCTGCTTCAATCGCGGCGTGGCGCTGATCGGCGCCAACCGCGCCGCGCCATTCTTCCACCTGGTGCCGGTGTTCGGCACTGTCATGTCGATCGTCTTTCTCGCCGAGCACCCGCAGCTGTTCCATTTCATCGGCTTTGCGCTGGTCCTGGCCGGGGTGTTTGTGGCGTCGCGGCAGGCGCACAGTGCCGCCAAGACGGCATGACTTGAGCCGGCAAATCCGCTATTTGTCCTTTTGTTTGAGCATGATCTTGTCCGAAAACCGGTCCCCACTTTTCGGGATCATGCTTCGGAGGCAGTTTTCCAGGGTTGGCCATGAAGTTCCGCTCCAGGAATGTGATGATCGGGACGATCGCGCTGGCGATCATCGGCGCCTCGTTCGGCGGCGTGATCGGCTATCAGCGCTTTGCCCGGGTCAAGCAGCTCGTGCCGTTCCACGTCGTGTTTGAGGGCTCGGCGTCGGGGCTACGCCGCGGCTCCAGCGTCAATTTTGCCGGCGTGCGCGTCGGCGAGGTGCGGTCGCTGAAACTCGATCATCCGCGCCGCGTCGTCGCGCTGGCGCTGATCGACCCCAACACACCGCTGCGCGCCGACACCCAGGTCGGCCTCGAATTCCAGGGCCTGACCGGCATTGCCGCGATCTCGTTCACCGGCGGCACCATCGAGGGCCCGCCGCCGCCGGTCGATGCCGAGGGCATCCCGACGCTCACCGCCGACAAGGACGGCACGCTGAGCACGCAGGAGAAGATCCGCGTTGCGCTGCGCAATGTCGACAGGGTCATCACCGAGAACGAAGGGGCGGTGAAGAACACGCTGCTTGGCCTTGAGTCGTTCACCGCGACTCTGGCCGGCAGCAGCGACCGCATCACCAGCGTGATCGACTCCGCCGAGTCGGCCGTCGCCTCCGTCGACAACGGTTTTGGCAAGACGTATGACTTTCTGAAAAGCCTCGGCAGCGATAAATATGGCGGCGAGTTGCTGCCGACGGTGGTCTCGTTTCGCGAGCTGGTCGAAAGTTTCAACAAGAAATCCGGCGCGCTGATATCAGATACCCGCAAGATGCTGGGCGACCTCAGCGCTTCGATCAACAAGTCCGATCCGCGGCCTCCCCGGCGCTGACACTCCTTCACAACGGAAACAACAAATTGCTCGACAAGACCGGTACGCTCACGCCTCCCTCCCCGACCATGACCCGCCCGGAGAGCGCGGTGCCGCGCCATCTACGGCGCTATCTCTGCCTCGACGATTTCGAGCCAGTCGCGCAGCGGATCATGCCGAAATTCCTCTATGGCTATGTCTCCGGCGGCGCCGAGAACGACGCGGCGCTGCGCGACAACCGCAAGGCGCTCGACGAATACGGCTTCGTGCCACGCGTGCTCAACGACGTCTCCGCGCGCAACCAGACCACGACGCTGTTCGGCAGGACCTACACCTCGCCGTTCGGCATTCCGCCGATGGGCTCTTCCGCGCTGTGTGCCTATCGCGGCGACATCGTCTACGCGCGCGCGGCAGCCGCGCTGAATGTGCCGATGATCCTGAGTGCGGCCTCGCTGATCAAGCTGGAAGACGTCATCAAGGAAAATCCCGCGGCCTGGTACCAGGCCTATCTCGCCGGCGTACCGGAGCGCATCGAACCCCTGGTCGATCGCGTCGCGGCGGCCGGCTTCGACACCTTCGTCGTCACCGCCGACGTGCCGGTACCGCCGAACCGCGAGAACAACATCCGCAATGGTTTCCAGACCCCGATCAAAATCACACCGCGCGTGGCCTGGGACATCGCGACCCATCCGGACTGGCTGCTCAACATCTTCGCGCGCACCTTCATCAACCACGGCATGCCGCGCTTCGAGAACATGGATGCGTCAGCGGGTCCGCCGGTGCTGTCGAAAAACCTGATGCGCAATATCGGGGCGCGCGACCAGCTTGCCTGGCGGCATGTCGAGCTGATCCGCAAGCGCTGGAAGGGCAAGCTGGTGGTGAAGGGACTGGTTTCGCCAGCGGACGCGAAGATCGCGCGCGAGAGCGGCGTCGACGGCGTCCTGATCTCCAACCACGGCGGCCGTCAGCTCGACTACACTTTTGCCGGCCTGCGCACGCTGCCGGAGATCGCGACTGAGGCGAAGGGCATGACGATCATGGTCGACGGCGGTATCCGCCGCGGCACCGACGTGATCAAGGCGCTGGCGCTTGGCGCGCATTTCGTCTTCGTCGGCCGGCCGTTCTTGTATGCGGCGGTTGCCGGCGGACAGCTCGCCGTCGAACGCGCGATCACGCTGCTGCGCGACGAGATCGACCGCGATCTCGCGCTGATGGGCATCCGCAGCCTCGCCGAGATCACGCCGGATCTGGTGCGGAAGTTTTAGCGAACCGTAGGCCACACGGAGAGCACAATGCGCATCGCGATCATGGGCGCCGGCGGCATCGGCAGCTACTACGGCGCCCGGTTGCAGGCTGGCGGCGCTAATGTGACCTTCATTGCGCGCGGCGAGCACCTGCGCGCCATGCAGCAGGACGGCCTGACCGTCGACGATGCGGCCCCGCTGCGCCTCCCAAAAGTGTCGGCCACCGACGATCCCTCCTCCGTAGCGCCGGTTGATGTTGCGCTGGTCTGCGTGAAGCTGAAGGACACCGAAGCCGCGGGGCACGCCGTCAAGCCGATCCTCAAGCCGGGCGCGGCCGTGATCTCGCTGCAGAACGGCGTGCAGAAGGACGACATCCTCGCGCCGATCGTCGGCCGCGAGCGGCTCCTCGGCGGCGCGGCCTATATCAGCGCCTTCGTGACCAAGCCCGGCACCGTGCGGAAGCTGGCACAGCTCGACCGGCTCGCCTTCGGCGAATATGACAATACGCGCTCGTCGCGCGCAGAGGCGTTTCTTGCGGCCTGCAAGGCAGGCGGCATCAATGCCGACATCCCCGACAATATCCTGCTCGAGCTCTGGCAGAAATTCGTATTCCTGACCGGCACCTCCAGCACAACCGCGGCGATGCGATCCACGATCGGGCCGATCCGCGAAAATCCGCTGACCCGCCAGTTCATCCTCGACGTGATGAAGGAAGTCGTCGCCGTCGGCCGCGCCCGCGGCGTGCCGCTGGCCGCCAACTTCGCCGAAAGCCGGCTGGCATTACTGGATCAGCTGGCGCCGGAGATGCAGGCATCGATGGCGGTCGATCTGAACCAGGGCAAGCCGCTCGAACTGCCGTGGCTTGCCGGCGCGGTGGTCGATCTCGGCGCCAAGGTGGGCGTGCCTACGCCGTGCTGCCGTGCGGTGCGCGACATCCTCGCGCTCCATGTGGACGGACGGCCGAAGTAACGGCGCGCCCTAGCGAAGCGGCTCGATTTTCGCCGCCAAATCGGGCGCGCGGCTGACCCGGTAGGTCGCGTTGCTGCATTTGAGGACCCAGACCGCATAATCCGGTTTGGAGCGCTTCTTGTCCCTGGTCGCACCTATCGCCTTGTCGCAGGCAAAGCCCTGGATACGCACCTGTGCTGCGAGCTCGTCCTGCGGCTGCTGCGCTTGAGCCGCGACAGTGGAAGCAAGAACGGCCATGGTCGCAAGTATCGAAGCAGTGCGTAGGCGCATGGTTGAATTCCCTTGTTGGCTGGCTGCGGATACACGCGACCGGCCCGGCGAGCCTATCCGATCTTGAACTTGCTGTACGCCTCTTTCGTGCAGATAATCACATGCTCCTCGCAACCATTGCGGCGGTGGGGATCGCAGCTCCTCTCGTAATCGGCCGAGGTCATCATGTCGATGAAGGCGGCGACGCTGGGATAATAGACCAGCGCCAGATAATCCCATTGGTTGCCTTCCTGCTCGCCGAGCGCCACCGCCTTGGCGTCGCCGGTCCACAACAGCGTGCCGCCGCGGGCCTTGATCATCGGCACGGTGAGCGCGCTGTAGCGCAAATAAGCGTCCCAGCCGGAGCCGTCGCCGTCGAGCGAGCGCTTCCGAAAGCGCATCAAATTGACCATCACGATCGGGCCTTCGGGACCGGTTTCCTTCAGGCCTTTGACGTTCAGGAGATCGACACCCATCCGTTTCCTCCGTGTTTGCGCACATTGTAGCATTGCATGCGCATGGCTTGTCGCGCGGCGCAAATCCGGCCTTTATGCGCTGAGAGGACGATGACCAATCTCGCGCCCGCGCCATCCGCCAGCCCGATCGGCTGGCTCAACAACCAGCCCTATCTGCTGCTCAGCCTGACCTCGCTGTTCTGGGCCGGCAACATCGTGCTGGCACGCTTCGTCGCCGGCCATGTGCCGCCGATGACGCTGTCCTGCGTGCGCTGGATTGGCGCGTTTCTCATGCTGCTGCCATTCGCCTTTCCGCATCTCAAGCGCGACTGGCCGGCGCTGCGCGCCAAACTGCCGCTGATGCTGGTGCTCTCGGCCACCGGCTTTGCCTTCAACAACGCGATCTCCTACTGGGCCCTGCACTACACCGAAGCACTGAATGCGCTGCTGATCCAGTCGTCGGGCCCGCTGTTCGTGGCGCTGTGGTCGCTGGTGCTGTTTGGCGTCAGGCTGACGCTGGCGCAATTCGCAGGGATCATCCTGTCGCTGACGGGCGTGCTTGTCATCATCCTGCGCGGCGATCTCGCCGCACTTGCCTCGATCCATTTCAACCGGGGCGACCTGATGTTCGGCGGCGCGGTGCTCAGCTTCGGCCTCTATTCCGCGCTGATGCCGTACCGGCCAAGGACGCACCAGCTTTCGCTGATCTCCTTCACCATCGGCTGCGGCGCCTTGCTGCTGTTTCCGTTCTCGGTGTGGGAATTCTTCAACGGCGTCACGCTCAAGCCGGACGCGCTGACGGCGGCGACGCTGCTCTATGTGATGATCTTTCCGTCGACGCTTGCCTATCTTTTCTTCAACCGCGGCATCGCGCTGATCGGGCCTAACCGGTCAGCGCCGTTCCTGCATCTGGTGCCGGTATTCGGCTCGGCCATGGCGATCTTGCTGCTCGGCGAGAAACTGCGGGTATTCCACCTGATCGGCTATGCGCTCGTGCTGGCGGGGATCGTCATCGCCTCGCGCCGGGCCTCGGCGCGAAGCTGAACTTGCCACTGGGGCGGATCACCGGACCGGCTTCCGCTTTGCCCGGGGACCGGCTAGTTTGCCGGGCAAGCGCTCAAGAAACGCCTTCGGGAGACGCCTGACATGACTGCATTTTTCAAGTATTTTGCCCGTGCTGCGGCGATTGCGCCGGTTGCCATTGCGTTTGTCTCGGCCGCCTCCGCGCAGGCGCCCTATCCGACCCGCAACATCACCCTGGTGCTGCCGTTTGCGGCCGGCAGCGGCACCGACACGACGACGCGCATCATCTCCAAGGAACTTGGCACCGCACTCGGTGTCGGCACCGTCATCGACAACAAGGCCGGTGCCAACGGCTCAATCGCGGCGAGCTACGTCGCCCGCTCCGCGCCAGACGGCTACACGCTGTTCGTGACGACCAACACAACGCATTCGGCCAATCCCTATCTGCTCAAGACCTTGAGCTACGACCCCATGAAGGATTTCACGCCGATCGCGCGCACCGGCGATTTGCCCTTCATGCTGGTGATCAATCCGGAAATCCCGGCCAACTCGGTCGCCGAGCTGATCGCGCTCGCCAAGAAGGAGCCGGGCAAATACTCCTATGCCAGCGGCTCTTCCTCGGCGATCGTCTCGGGCGCGACGTTTGCGCGGCTCGCCGGCATTGATCTTTTGCATGTGCCCTACAAGAGCTCGCCGCCGGCGCTCACCGACGTCATCGCCGGCCGCGTCTCCATGATGTTCATCGACGTGCTGACCGGGCTACCGCATGTCAAGGCCAAGGCGCTGAAGGTGCTCGCGGTCACCACCAAGCAGAAATCGGCGCTGTTGCCGGAGCTGCCCACCATGGACGAGACCGTGAAGGGCTTTGATATTACCTCGTGGCAGGGTTATTTCGGTCCGGCGGGCCTGCCGAAGGACATGGTGACCAAGCTGAACGCAGAAATCCGCAAGATCGTCGAGCGACCGGAGATCAAGGAACAGCTCGCCGAGCGCGGCATGGAGGCGTTCTCCTCCACCCCGGAGGAGTTCGAGAAGTTCCTGAAGGATCAGCTGGTGCTGTG
>Ga0081540_1001056_pt1 | contig 24538 bp, 22 predicted proteins | sample TabmetS2T1R1_FD_71024 | JGI IMG/M metagenome (GOLD analysis project Ga0081540, IMG submission 71024) | Tabebuia heterophylla rhizosphere microbial communities from the University of Puerto Rico - S2T1R1 | ecosystem: Host-associated > Plants > Roots > Rhizosphere ... | reverse complement strand
GCCCTCCTGCGCCGCCTGCTCGCCGCCGCCTACGAGATCCAGTCCCACGTCCATGGCCACGACGCCGCCCCGCGCGAGATCGTCGAATGGGCCGAGCGCGCCGTCCTCGAGGTCGCCCACGACGACCGCCAGAAGGACTTCCGCCGGGTCGGCGAGGTCCTCCACGCCGAGGTCCGCAAGTGGCAGGAGCTCTCCGCCGAGGGCCGCTCGCTCACCGGCACCGCCTCGGGCTTCGCCGACCTCGACTCGATCACCGGCGGCTTCCAGCCCGGCAACCTGATCATCATCGCGGCGAGACCGTCGATGGGAAAGTGCCAGCCTGGCTCGACACTGATCTACGACCCGTTCACCGGCGCGCGCAGGCGCCTCGACGACGTCGTGCGGGACGTGGAAGGCGGCGAGGAAGTGTTCGTCGCGTCACTCGGGCCGGACTTCCGGCTGCGCGTTTCCCGGGCCAGCCGAGCATTCCGCAACGGCGTCCGCCCGGTGTTCGCGTTGACGACGAAGCTGGGGCGCCGCGTGGTGGCGACCGCCAACCATCCCCTGCTGACCATCCGTGGCTGGCGCCGGCTCGACGAGCTCGCGCCCGGCGATCGCATCGCGGTGCCGCGCACGCTGCCACGCGCCGGCCACGAGCAGACGATGCCCGACCACGAGATCGTCATGCTCGCAGCGCTGATCGCCGACGGCTGCATCATCCGGGGCACGCCCTCGCTGGCGTTCGGCGAGGACTCGCCCGTCGTCGACGAGGTACAGGCCGCGGCCAACGCGTTCGGCGTCCGGCTGCGCGTTCCCGAGAAGGGATGGGGCGACGGTTACATCAGTGGTGGGCGCGGGAGCGGACCAAACCCGGTGACCGAGCTATGCCGCCGCCACGGCCTTTGGGGCAAGAAGTCGGACGCAAAGTTCGTGCCGGACGCCGTCTTCGGACTCGACGAGGCCCGCATCGCACGTTTTCTCGCCGTCCTCTACGGGTGCGACGGCCATGCGTACGCGAGCGATCGCCTCCGCCAGATCGGCTACACGACCATCTCCGAGCGGCTCGCTCGCGATGTCCAGCACCTCCTCCTGCGCCTCGGCATCGTCGCGAAGATCCGGACGCTGCGCAGACCCGTGTACGACGGAACCGGCAAGGTCGCACGTGAGGTGCTGATCACCGGCCAGGACGATCTGCGCGCGTTCTGCCTGAAGGTCGCCGTGTGCGGCAAGACCGCGCAGCTGGCGAAGATCGTCACGGCGCTCCTCAGCACCGGCCCGGGCACGAACGTCGACACCCTGCCCCCGGACATCTGGGACACCGTCCTCGCCGCGAAGGGCGAGCGGTCTTGGGCACAGGTCAGCGCCGCGGCAGGCCACCCCCGCACCCACAACTGGCACGTGGGGACTCGCGGCGTCTCCCGGACCCAACTCGAGACGCTGGCCGTGGCGATGGACAGCGACGAGTTGCAGGCCCTCGCCACGTCCGACGTCTGGTGGGACGAGGTGGCCTCGATCGAGCCGATCGGCGAGCAGGAGACGTTCGACATCGAGGTGCCGGGTGACCACAACTTCGTCGCCGACGACGTCGTGGTGCACAACAGCGCGCTCGTCACGAACATGGCCGAGAACGTCGCGCTCAACAAGGACAGCCGCCGTCCTGTCGCCCTGTTCAGCCTCGAGATGTCCGAGGCCGAGCTGGCGCAGCGCTTCATCGCCTCGCAGGCCTCGATCAAGGGCGACGACCTGCGCAAGGGGCGCCTGCGCGACGAGGCCAAGTGGAAGCGCGTGCTGCGCACCGCCGGCGACTACGACTCGGCGCCGCTGTACGTCGACGACTCCTCCGACATCGGGATCATGGACGTGCGGGCCAAGGCGCGGCGGCTGCACCAGCAGTCCCAGGCCGAGTACGGCGGCCTCGGGCTGATCATCGTCGACTACCTGCAGCTCATGCGCGCCGACGCGCGCATCGAGAGCCGAGTCCAGCAGGTCGGCGAGATGAGCCGCGGGCTGAAGGTCCTCGCGCGCGAGCTGGGGGTGCCCGTGATCGCGCTGAGCCAGCTCTCGCGCGGTGTCGAGTCGCGCACCGACAAGCGCCCGATGCTCTCCGACCTCAGGGAGTCCGGGAACCTCGAGCAGGACGCCGACCTCGTCATGTTCATCTACCGCGACGAGTACTACTTCCCTGAGACGACCGAGAAGCCCGGCGAAGCGGAGCTCATCATCGCCAAGCACAGAAACGGCGGGCTGGGCGACGTCCCGCTGACCTTCCAGAACGAGTACCCCCGCTTCCTCGGCCTCCAGCACGCGGCATGAACGACAGCCTCGAGCACGCGGCATGAACGACGACGCCTGCCCCTTCGGCGCCTGCGACGGCACGGGCTTCGTGATCGACGAGGTCACCCGCGTCGCCACGCCCTGCCGCTGCCGGCCCGCGCGCGTCGAGCGCCGCCGCTCGCGCAAGCTGAGCGCCGTCATCCCGCGCAAGTACCGCGGCGTCTCCTTCGACCGCCCACCCGTGAGCGACATGCACGAGCCGATCGTGCGCCCCGTCCGTCACTTCGTCCGCGCGCTGGACGACAACCTCGATCAGGGCCGCGGCCTGTGGCTCTACGGCAGCGTCGGCACCGGCAAGACCACCCTGGCCATGCTCGTCTCCAAGGCCGCGCTGGACGCCGGCCGCGCCGTGGCCATCTACTCGCTCCCGCGCCTGCTCGCCGAGATCCGTGCGACGTTCGAGGCCGACGCCGACGGCTCGTACGTCGGCTTCCTCGATCGCCTCGCCGCCGTCGACCTGCTGCACATCGACGACGTCGGCGCCGAGAAGACCTCCGAGTGGGTCCTCGAGCAGCTCTACGCGATCGTCAACGCCCGCTACGAGGAGGAGCGCTCTATCGTCATCACGACGAACCTGGAGCGCGACGACCTCGCCACCCAGATCACCGAACGCACCGTCTCCCGCCTGGAGGAGATGTGCACGGTGGTCCCGCTCTTCGGCGAAGACGCCCGCAAGCAGGTCGCCTGACACGCGGATCGAGCCGCCTGACACACTGCGAGAGAAATGCCGGGAATCGTCATCGTCGGCGCCCAGTGGGGCGACGAGGGCAAGGGGAAGATCGTCGACCTGCTCGCCGAGAAGGCCGACATGGTCGTGCGCTTCCAGGGCGGCAACAACGCCGGCCACACGATCGTCCGCGACGGGCACAAGTACGCCTTCCACCTGATCCCGAGCGGGATCCTCTACCCGGGCAAGGCGTGCGTGATCGGCAACGGCGTCGTCGTCGATCCCCGCGTCCTCACCGACGAGATCGACGGGCTGCGCGCCAAGGGCATCGACGCCTCGGGCCTGCGGGTCAGCGCCAACGCGCACCTGATCATGCCCTACCACCTGATGCTCGACAGCGCCGGCGAGGCCAAGCTCGGCAAGCTCTCGATCGGCACGACCAAGCGCGGCATCGGCCCCTGTTACGCCGACAAGGCGGCCCGCCTCGGCATCCGCGTGCAGGACATGCTCGACGAGAAGATCCTCAAGAAGAAGATCGCCGCCGCGCTCGAGCCCAAGCGCCTGACCCTGCGCCCCTTCGCCAAGGACCCGGCGCTCGACCTGCAGTCGATGACCGAGGACTACCTGACCTTCGGCCACCGCCTCGAGCAGTTCATCGCCGACACCTCGTCGCTGACGCAGCGCTGCCTCGACGACGGCGGCACCGTCGTGTTCGAGGGCGCCCAGGCGACCATGCTCGACCTCGACCACGGGACCTATCCGTTCGTCACCTCCTCCAACCCGGTCGCCGGAGCCGCGTGCATCGGCGCCGGCGTCGGGCCGCGCGACATCGACGTCATCTGGGGCGTCGCGAAGGCCTACGCCACCCGCGTGGGCGCCGGCCCGTTCCCCACCGAGCTCGACGACGCCGTCGGCGCCGAGATCCGCGAGCGCGGAGGCGAGTTCGGCACCACCACCGGCCGCGCCCGCCGCACCGGCTGGCTGGACCTCGTCGCGCTGCGCTACGCGGCGCGGCTGAACACGCTCACCGGCCTGGTCATCACCAAGCTCGACGTCTTCAGCGGCTTCGACACGATCCGCGTCTGCACCCGCTACCGCGGCGACGACGAGGCGACCTTCGACGTCTTCCCCTACCACCAGTCGGTCCTGCACCACGCGGTGGGCGACTACGTCGAGCTGCCCGGCTGGCAGGAGGACATCAGCGAGGCCCGCTCGCTCGAGGACCTCCCCCAGGCAGCGCGCGAGTACCTGGACTTCATCGCCGACTTCATCGGCGTGCCGATCGTGCTCGTCGGCGTCGGCCCCGGCCGCGAGCAGATCATCTGGACCCAGAGCGGCGACCGGCTCGCCGCGGCCGCCTAGCGCGTCGCGTAGACCGGCAGCACGGCGCGCTCGCCGCGGCGCAGCACCCGCAGCGCCAGCGTGAGCGAGGACAGCATCGCGACGGCGGCCAGCGAGATCTGGACGCTGACGATGCCCTCCTCGGTCCAGTAGACGTCATCGAGCTTGAGCAGCAGCGCCGACTCGTCGAGGGTCAGCGCGACGCCGGTGCCGAACGGGATGGCCAGCCAGCGGTCGAGCGACTCGCGCCGCGTGACCACCGCCGCGCCGCCGGCCAGGAAGGCGAGCACGATCCCCGGCACGAAGTGGTGGACGTGGTTCGGGCCGACCGCGAAGTCGCGGAACGGCCCCCAGCGCCCGCGCCGGCGGATGACGTTGGTCGCGACGCGCACGAGCGCCCACGTGATCGTGAACGAGCCCAGCAGGTTCAGCAGCGCGTTCTCCCGTGCCGACCCCTGCCGGTAGCCGCGGACGGCGACCTCGACCGTCTGGCCCAGCGCGGCCGCTCCCGCCGCCGCCACGTCGTCGGTGTGAGCCGGCAGCGGCGCCGACCCCCGGTGCCACACGCGCAGGACCTCGGTGACCGCCAGGGTCCCGCCGGCTCCCAGCGCCGCCGCGGCGAGCGCCCGGGTGCGGTGCTCGGCGCGCAGGCGCCGGCGGCGGGCCAGCGGCGGCTCGACCGCACCCGGAAGGTGCGGGAGCCTCACGTCCAGTTCTCCAGGAGGTCCTCGTCGGGCACCTGGCGGACGACCCGCGCGGGGACGCCCATGACGACCGCGCGCGCCGGCACGTTGTTGGTGACCACGGCGCCGGCGGCCACGAAGGCCTCCTCGCCGACCTCGACGCCGGGCACCAGCACCGCGGCGCCGCCCACGCGGCACGCCCGGCGGAAGGTGGCGCCGCGCAGCGGCTCGTCGGGCGCGTGGCGGGCCATCGCGTCGTCGTTGGTGGTCAGCACCCCGGGGCCGAGGAAGACGTCGTCCTCGACGACGCTGAAGCCGGTCACGTAGACGTTGGTCTGGACCTTCACCCTGGCCCCGATGACGACGTCGTTGTCGACGGCCGAGCCGCGCCCGATCACCGTGCGCTCGCCGACCTCGGCGCGCTCGCGGACGTAGGACTGGTCGCCGATGATCGCCCGCGGGCCGATGTGGGCGCCGGCGAACACGATCGCGCCCGCGCAGATCGCGGCGCCCTCCTCGATGATCAGGGCGTCGACGGGCTGCCCCGCCGCCCCCGAGGTCGGCGCCAGCTTCGGCGCCTTGCCGAGCACCACGTTGTCCTGAACGACGACGCCGTCGCCGATGACGACGCCGTCGTGCACCACGACGTTGGCGCCGAAGGTCACGTCGCGACCGACGGACGCGGTCGGGCTGAGCACGAGGCCTGGAGCAGCAAGTTCGGGCATGGTCGATACCCTAGTGACGCCGTGCCGAGCCCAGACCCCCGGCCACTGCGCGGCGCCGTGATCGGGCTCGGCATGATCGGCCGCCATCACGCGCGTCTGCTGCAGACCTCACCGCGCGTCGCGTTCGCGGGCGCTGTCGACCCTGCCGGCGACCGCTTCGGCGTGGTCAGCGACGCCGGCCGCATCTACGCCAGCGTCGACGAGCTGCTGCGCAAGGGATCGCCGGAGTTCGCGATCGTCGCCGTGCCCACCGAGGAGCACCTCAGCACGGTCCGCCTGCTGGCGGCCGAGGGCGTGCACGTGCTGGTCGAGAAGCCGTTGGCGGCATCGGCTCCCGAGGGCCGCGCGCTCATCGAGGCCTGCCACGCGGCGGGCGTGCGGGGCGCGGTCGGGCACGTCGAGCGCTTCAACCCCGCGCTGCTGGCGCTGCGCCAGAAGGCCCACATCGAGGGGCAGCTCGGCCAGATCTTCCTGATCGCCACCGAGCGCATCGGACCCTTCCCCGACCGCATCCGCGACGTCGGGGTCATCAAGGACCTCGCGACCCACGATCTCGATCTCGTCCACTGGCTCGGCGGCGCGCCCGTCGAACGCGTGACCGCCGAGATCCAGCACCGCATGGGCCGCGAGCACGAGGACATGGTCTTGGCAACCGGACGCCTGGAGAACGCCATCAGCTTCAACTGCATCGTCGACTGGCTGTCGCCCACCAAGGTGCGCCGCACGCGCGTCCTGGGCGAGGGCGGCATGCTCGTCGCCGACACCCTCACCTCCGACCTGAGCTTCTACAAGAACGGCAGCGTGACGTCCGACTGGTCGGCGGCGCAGGCGCTGAGGGGCGTCTCGGAAGGCGACATGACCCGCTACGCGCTCGCCCGCCGCGAGCCGCTGCTCGTGGAGCTCGAGACGTTCTGCGACCTCGTCGCCGGCGATGACGACGCCCCCGTCGTCACCCTCGCTCAGGGCTACGAGACCGTCGTGGTCGCCGAGGCCGCGCTCGAGAGCGCGCAGGCCGGCCGCACCGTCGCGCTCGAGAAGGCCGGCGCATGAGGGCCGTCGTCGTCGCTCTCGGCAAGATCGGCCTGCCGATCGCTGCGCAGATCGCGCGCTCCGGACACGAGGTCATCGGCTGCGACATCGACCAGGTCACCGTCGACCTCGTCAACGCCGCCCAGCCACCGTTCCCCGGCGAGGACGGGCTGGCGGAGGCGCTCGCCGAGGTCGTTCCGGACGGGCGACTGAAGGCCAGCACCAACACCACCGAGGCCGTCGCCACCGGACCGGACCTCGTCATCGCCGTGCCGCCGCTGGTGGTCGACGACGAGGCGCACCCGGACTGGCGCATCCTCGACGCCGTGATCGACGACATCGGCCGCGGCCTGCAGCCCGGCACCACGGTGTCGGTCGAGACCACGCTGCCGATCGGCACGACGCGCACGCGCGTCGCTCCGCGGCTGGCCGAGCTGTCCGGCCTGCGTGCCGAGGAGGAGTTCTTCGCGATCCACAGCCCCGAGCGGGTCTACAGCGGCCGGGTCTTCCGGGACCTGGCCACCTACCCGAAGATCCTCGGCGGCCTCAGCGCGACCGGCGAAGCGCGCGGCGTGGAGCTCTACCGCAGCTTCCTCAGCGCCGAGGTCTGGCCGATGGGCTCGGCCGAGGCGGCCGAGCTGACCAAGCTCGCCGAGACCACCTACCGCGACGTCAACATCGCGCTGGCGAACGAGTTCGCGCGCTTCGCCGATCGCGCCGGGGTCGACATCGACCGCGTGATCGCCGCCGCCAACTCACAGCCGTTCAGCCACATCCACCGCCCTGGAGTGGCGGTCGGCGGGCATTGCATCCCCGTCTACCCGCGCTTCTACCTGGGCTCCGACGACCAGGCGCAGATCCCCGCGACCGCGCGCGAGGTCAACTCGCAGATGCCGGGGTACGCGGTGGAGCTGCTCGAGGACGAGCTCGAGTCGCTGGACGGCGAGCGCGTCCTCATCCTCGGCGTCGCCTACCGCGGCAACGTCAAGGAGACGGCGTTCAGCGGGGCGTTCGGCCTGCGCGACGCGCTGCTCGACCGCGGCGCGGCACCGGTCGCCACCGACCCGCTCTACAGCGACGACGAGCTGCGCTCCCTGGGCTTCGAGCCCTGGGACGGCACCGACGTCAGCGGCGCGATCCTGCAGGCCGATCACGCCGCCTACACCGGCATGAGCCCGGCCGAGCTACCCGGCGTGCGCGCCGTGGTCGACGGCCGCGGGATGCTCGATCCGGCGCGCTTCGCCCCGGTCGGGGTCGGCTTCCGGCGGATCGGCGGCGGCTACGGGACCGCCAACGCCGCCACCACGCGCTCGCCCGCGCGCCCGTCGCCGTAGAGCTCGGGTCGATCGGCCGGAGGCGTGCGGTCCAGGGCTGCGCGCGCCGCGCCGGCGTCGAGGTCGACGAGGACGTTCCAGCCGACCTCGACGGTCTCGACCCACTCGGTGGTGTCGCGCATCGTCACGCACGGCACGCCCGCGAGGTAGGCCTCCTTCTGCACGCCACCCGAGTCGGTGAGGACGGCGCGGGCGTGGCAGAGCAGCGCGGTGAAGGCCAGGTAGCCGAGCGGCGGGCGCAGGCGGACGTTCGCGCCCTCGAGCTCACCCAGCCAGCCCGCCGACTCCAGGCGCGCGCGCGTGCGCGGGTGCAGGGGAAGCACGACGGTCTCCTCGACGGCGAGCAGGAGGTCGACGAGGCGCCGCAGCCGCGCGGGGTCGTCGACGTTGCCGGCCCGGTGCGCCGTGGCGAGCACGTACTCGCCCGGCCCGACGCCCGCATCGCGAAGCGGTCTCTCGTCGGCCTTCGCGCGGGGCTGGAAGAGCAGCGCGACGTCGACCATGACGTCGCCGACCAGCTCGATCCGCCCGGCCGCGCTCTCGCGCCGCAGGTTGGCCACCGCGGTCTGCGACGGACACAGCAGGAGGTCGGCGAGGTGGTCGGTGAGGACGCGGTTGACCTCCTCGGGCATCGCGCGGTCGAACGAGCGCATGCCGGCCTCCACGTGGGCGACGGGGACGCGCGCCTGCGCGGCGGCGAGCGCGCCGGCGAGGGTCGAGTTCGTGTCGCCGTAGACGAGGACGAGGTCGGGCCGCTGCTCGGCGATGAGCGGGCCGAGGGCAGCGAGCATCCGCGCCGTCTGCTCGGTGTTCGTCCCACCGTGGATGCCGAGCTCGAGCTCGGGCCGCGGGACTCCGAGCTCGTCGATGAAGATCGTCGACAGCTCGTCGTCGTGGTGCTGGCCGGTGTGCAGGAGCAGCTCGTCGTGCTCGGTGCGCAGCAGGCGCGAGACGGCGGCCGCCTTGACGAACTGCGGCCGGTTGCCGATGACGGTGAGGACCCTCAAGCGGTCAGGCGGAGACGCCGAGCTCGTGCTCGATGTGCGCGCGGATGCGCGCCGCGGCGTCCCGGGTCAGCGGTCCGGGCGCTTCGAGCAGGTCCCGGCCGTCGATCGACCTGATCGGGTGGACCTCGCGCAGCGTCGAGGCCATGAACGCCTCGCGCACGGCCGCGAGGTCGTCGCGGGTGAGGACCTGCTCGCGCAGGTTCTCAATGGCCGACAGCCGGCGCCGTGTGATCGAGTCGAGGATGTGCTCGGACAACGGCGGCGTGACGAGCGTCTCGCCGTCCAGCGAGCAGACGAAGGTGCACGTCGGGCCCTCGAGGACGCGTCCGTGCGGCGTGACGAGCAGCGCCTCGTCGGCGCCCTGCTCCTGGGCCAGCCGGCGAGCCAGGACGTTGGCGGCGTAGGAGAGCGACTTGACGCCGTCGAGCACGCGGGTCGGCGAGTACTCGACCGTGTTGACCGCCTGCGTCGCCGGCAGCGGCTTGAGCTGCTCGATCATCGCCAGGCGATGGCCGCCGCGCGTGAGGACGATGCGCAGCGCGGCGTCCTGCTCCTCGTTGGCGTCGAGCAGGGCCTCGACGTCGGCGCGCACCGTGTCGGCGTCGATCGGCAGCCGCAGGTTCCCGGCCGAGTTGCCCAGGCGCCTGATGTGGTCGTCGAGCGCGAACGCGCGGCCGCCGTAGAGGCGGATCACCTCGAAGACGCCGTCGCCACGCAGGAAGCCGTCGTCGCTGGCCGGGATCCGCGCTTCGGACGCGTCGATCAGGGTGCCGTCGAGGATCGCGAGCATGGCCTGAACGCTAGTGGACGGACCTCGCGCGGGCGCGCGCGCGTATCCACGTGCGATGGCGACGAGGCTCCTCGCCCTGGCCGCGGCTGCGTCGGCACTCGGCGGCTGCAGCGCGGCCGGCGCCGCGTCGTTCCACGAAGGGCTGCACGCCGCGCAGTTCCCGAGAGCCGCCGGCTGGCGCACGCGGGTGAGCGCCGCGGCAGCCGACATGCCGTCGTGTGGCAAGCAGCGCGTGTCCTGGGCGTCGACGGTGCCCTTCCTCGACGGCGCGCGCCAGCTGCCGCCGCACCGGATGGTCCAGGCGCTCCTGCCCGACGGGATCGTCATGGCGCTCGTCCAGTACACCGACACGTGCCGGCGGCTGAAGGGCATCCCCGTGCTGCGGCCGGCGCTCGACCTGTCGCACGCGACCCGCTCTGGCTTCCCGGGCCCGCGCGGCGACGAGCTGTCGCTCTACCGGATCCTCGGGCGCTTTGCCGGCCGCTATGACCTTGACCTCTGGGTCTTCTACGGCCGCCGCCACCCGACGGCGGCCCAGCGCGACGCCGCCCAGCGCGAGCTCGGCGGCGTGCGCTGGCCGGCGCGGCTGTGAGTCAGATCTCCTCGACGCCGTCGGCGGTGACGCTCAGCAGCGTCGCCTGCGGGTGCTGCTCGCCCGAAGCGATCGCGACGATGGCCCGGGCGACCCCGGCAGCGTCGAGCGGGACCTCGTTCTGGCGCTTCATGTAGGCCTCGGGCGAGACGCCGGCGGCCGCGCCGTAGGCGGCGGCAGCGGCCGCGCCGATCGCGGTGCCGGCCAGAAGCTGGCGCGGGGCGAGGGCGACGAAGCGGATCCCGAGCTCGCGGGCGTCGCCGGCGCGCTGCAGGTACTGGGCCACGAACATCTGCGTGCGCTTGGCGCCCGCGTAGCCGCCCGACAGGGGCGAGCCGTGCAGGCCGGCGCCGCTCGACACGATGAGGACGGTCGAGCCGGGACGCAGCGGTCGTGCCAGGGCCGCGCGGCCGACCTCGAAGGCGATCCTGACGTCGACGTCCCACGGCGCCGAGAACGACTCCCAGGTCTGCTCCTCGATCGAGGCCATCTGCGGGCGCGTCCCCGCCGCGACGACGACGAGGTCGGGGTCGGCCTCGTCGAACAGCGCCTCGACCTGCTTGGGGTCGGTGGCGTCGCGCTCGCGGCCGGCGGCCAGGACCTGTGCTCCTGCGGCGATCAGCGCGTCGGCGGTGGCCTTGCCGACGCCGCCGCGCGCGCCGATCACAAGGGCTCTCTGGATGCTCATGGCAGTCCTCCGTCAGGTGGTGTGCAACAGAGATCCGCCGACGGGCCGGCATCCATCGCGCCCCAGGCGCTGCGCCGTCCGCGCTTCCCTCGCCGGCCTCTCAGGGCCTCTGGCCGCCGGGCATCTCCGCGTTGGAGAAGTAGGGCGCCTCGAACGGCAGGTCGTTGGCCAGCCAGTGCTGCAGGGCGCTGTGGAGCTTCTCGTAGTAGCCCCGCTCGTACGCGCGTGGCGTGACCCACCAGCTCGCGTCGACGTCGTGGTGCAGCAGCTCCTCGCGGAGCTTCGTGCGCCCGCCCATCGGATACAGGTAGCAGCAGCCGAGGTAGCCGCCGGCGGAGTCGTAGAGGGCGTAGGTCAGCGACTTGCCGTCGCGGAACTCGCACTCGTGCCAGACCAGGTCGACGAAGTTGTAGTCCTCGGTGACCGGCCCCTCGGGCCAGCCACCGCCTCGGGTGCGCCGGATGAGCTCGAGGCTCTCGTTGATCCCGCGCACGTCGTCGGACAGGTCGGCTCGCGAGATCGCCCGCGCCACGACGTCCTCGTAGGTCAGCTCGGCGGGCGGCGGGAAGCCGGGCGGGAACTCGAGCTTGCGGACGAGCTTGGCGTAGTCGATGGCGCTCATGCCGCCCTCGCCAGGACGCGCTCGACCTCGTAGCGCAGCACGACGACGCCGTCGCGCAGCTGCGTGCTTTCGACCAGCGCCAGGCCGACCGACGACGTGGCGCCGAAGAGCAGGTCGCCCGGATCGCCGGAGCCGAGGATGAGGGGGTGGACCCACAGGCGGATCTCGTCGAGGAGCCCGTGCTCGAGCATCAGCCGGGAGACATCCCCGAAGCCGTACTGGACGATGTCGTTGCCGGGGGCGTGCTTCAGTGCGGTCAGCTCGGCGACGACGTCGCCTTCGATGACCTGCGTGTTGTTCCACTCCGGTGCGGTGAGGGTGGTCGAGACGACGTACTTGCGCATCGCGTTGAGCCGATCGGAGTACGGGTCGCCGGAGCGCGTCGGCCAGGCGGCGGCGAAGCCTTCGTAGGTCCGGCGCCCCATCACCACCGCGTCGCAGGACTGGATCAGATCGATGTGCAGCTGATAGGAGCGGCTGTCCTCCTCACCGCCCAGGGACGGCCAGAGGTGCGGGCCCTCGACGACCCCGTCGAGGGTGATGAACGTCGAGTTGATGATCCTGCGCATTTGCTACCTCCCGTCGTGGTTGAGGTGATACCGGAGAACGAGGACGCCGCGGTCGAGCTGCTGGGCATCCACGCAGGCGAAGTCCTTCAGGCGGCGGTGGGGCGCCGCGAGCCGCCGGCCCGCGCCGACGAGCAGCGGGTACAGGCACAGGCACAGCTCGTCGACGAGGTCGTGCTCGATGAGCGTCCGCGTCAGCTCGCCGCCGCCGAAGCTGAGAAGCGAGTCGCGCCCGGCGCGCTTGAGGCCGGCGACGGTGACGGCCGCTTCGCCCCCGAGCAGGCGCGTGTTGTTCCAGGACAGCCGGGGGTGGCGCCGGCTGACCATGTACTTCGGCATCGCGTTGATGCGCTCGCCGAAGGGGTCGCCCGAGCCGCGCCCCGACCAGGCGGCCGCGAGATGCTCGTAGGTGCCGCGGCCCAGCACCAGCGCGTCGGCGCTCATGAGCTGCTCGGTCTGGAACGCGAACGCGGCTGCGTCGAGGTACCGGGGCGACCAGTTCTCGGGCGCCTCCACGACGCCGTCCAGGGTCATGTGGGTGCAGACGGTGAGCGTTGTCGTCGGGCCGTGCACTCGCCGGAACGATGCGCCTTCGCCCACGCGGTGTCCAAGACGCGTTGGGCCGACGACGATGCATGCCGTGCATGAGCGTCCTACGCTTCGCGCTGTGTGGTTCGACCTGCGACTGCTGCCGTCGTTCGTCGCGGTCGCCGAGGAGCTGCACTTCGGCCGGGCCGCGGAACGTCTCGAGCTCGCCCAGCCGGCGCTGTCCCAGCAGATCGCGCGACTCGAGAAGCAGCTCGGCGTGCGGCTCTTCGATCGCGACAAGCGTGCCGTCGAGCTGACCGCCGCGGGCCGCGCCTTCCTGCCCGAGGCACACGTCGCCCTCCAGGCCGCGCAGCGGGCCGCGACCCAGGCGCGCGAGGCAGACGCGGCCACGGAGCGGGTGCTCGACCTGGCGGTCGATCTCGACGTCCCCGCGCGGCTGCTCGACCGCATCCACCGGTTCGCGGCGGACCAGCCCGACATCGAGGTAAGGGTCGTGCGCCAGCACCAGGGCGCCGCGCTGGCGGCGCTGCACGCCGGGCGCTGCGACGTCGTGCTCGGGTGGGCGCGCGTCCCTCACGGGCAGCCGGTGCGCAGCCAGATCGTCGACTCGGTCGAGATCGTCGCCGTCCTGCGGCGCGACCACCCCTACGCGGGCCGGGCGTCGCTCTCGCGCGCCGACTTCGCCCGCAATCGCTTCGCCATGTTCTCGCCCGTCGCCAGCGCGGACGTCTACGAGTGGCTGGTCACGGCGGCGACCGGAAGCCAGCCCGACCAGCTCGACATCGATCACGTCGCGTCGCTGGACAACGGCACGTGGGCGATGCTGCGTGCCGCCGAGGCCGGCTGCGGGCAGACGCTGGCGATCAGGGAGGCGTTCGAAGCCGAGCGCGGCGACGCGCTCGTGGCCGCCCGCTTCTCACCGCCGCTCTTCCACGACGTGACGCTGATGTGGGCGCCAGAGCGCGAGTCCCAGACGGTCGGCGCGCTGGCCGCCTGGTTCTCGGAGACGCCCCCGCGGGCAGGAGGTAGCCCCGGTCAGACGAAGTGATTCTGCAGAAGGCGGACCGGGGAGTCCCAACTGGCTTCGTTGTACTCCTCGCCCGGGACCATGAGCATGTCGTCGCGGTTCTCGGTGTGGTGTCGCAGCAGCGCGTCCGGCAGCTGCTCGTGGAGCTCCTCGTCCGTCAGGTCGATGCTCTGTCGCTCTTCGGGGTCGAGCTCGACCGGAATCGGCGCGTCGCGGTCGTGCAGGAACACGTGCCATCGGTGCGGATGGCCCTCGACACGCTCGTGATGCGAGATGTGCAGCATGGCCGGACCGTACCGCCCGCGATGAGCCCGCGGCCGGCGAGCAGCTCGGCTAGGCGAGCCGGCCTGCCTCGCGGGGGCTGAGGCGTCCGGTCTGGACCAGCCACCCGATCGTGTCGGCGAGGGTGTCGCGAAGAGGGCGGGGCTGGAGCCCGAGCTCGCGCCAGGTCGGCGCGTCGTCGCAGTGGGCAGCGCAGTTCATGACCCAGATGCCTTCGGCGTTCCATGGCAGCCGTGCCGTGATCCGGCGCTGAACGACGTCGGCCGACCGGCCGAATGCGGCCAGGAACCACCCCGGGAGGGTGAGGAACCGGATCCGGCGACCGGTGAGATCCCCAAGCGCGCGGATGAGATCGGGCAACGAGACGTAGTTGCCGGTGACCATGTAGCTGCGAGGCCCTCGCCCCGGCGTCATCACCGCGGCGAGAACCGCCGCCAGATCGCGGACGTCGGCGATGTGCATCCCTCCGCCCATCACGATCGGGTAGCGCCCCTTCAACACGTTGGTCGCGAGCGTGGCTCCCTCGCCGAAATGCGGGTCGTGCGGTCCCCACACCGCCGCGGGCAGCACGCTCACCACCGGCGCGCCGGCGGCCTGGTGCTTGCGCGCGACCAGCTCCGACTCCGCCTTGGACCGGCAATACGGCCAAGGAGGCTGCTTGACGGGCGAGTCGGCTGCGAGGACCTCCCCCTTGGCGGGAGGCAGCAGCCCAAGCTCGCTGGACACGAAGACGATCGGGTCCAGCCCGAGCCGGTGCGCGGTGCCGAGCACGAGCTCGGCGCCCCGGACGTTCACCGCGTCCATCTCGTCGGCTTTGCGAGCGTCCAGGGAGAACACCGACGCCGCGTGCAGCACGGCGTCACAGTCGTCGAGGGCGCGCTCGATTGCGATCGGGTCGGTCACATCGCCGGCCACCGTCTCGACCGTCTCGACCGCGTCGATGCCGAGCGCCGCCAGCGCGGCCGGGACCCGCTCCGGAGCTCTCGCCAGCACGCGGATCCTGCGGCCGGACGCCGCGAGCGCGGCGATGGCGTGTGCCCCTACGTATCCCGTCCCTCCGGTGACCAGCACACGAGATGTCTGGACTGGTAACACAACTATCGGCGCGATAGTATCGAACCGATAGGCACTTGTCCACGAATCGCGCGGCTGCGCGCATGAAGCTCAGAGAAGCCAAGCCGGTGGTCCTCGTCGCGCTGCTGCTGGCGGCGTTCGCGATCAACCTCGACACGACGATCGTCAACGTCGCGCTGCCGACGCTGGTGCGCGAGCTGCACGCCTCGACGACCCAGCTCGAGTGGATCGTCGATGCGTACAACCTGCTGTTCGCGGCCTTCGTGCTCGCGGCCGGGAACCTCGGCGATCGCGCGGGGCGAAAGGGGGTCCTGCTCTGCGGGCTCGCCGTCTTCGGCGCAGCGAGCTTCGCCGGCGGCCTCGGAAGCAGCCCGGGCGAGCTCATTGCCGCCCGCGCCGTCATGGGGCTGGGTGCCGCGCTGATCTTCCCCGCCACGCTCTCGCTGCTGACCAACGTGTTCACCGACCGACGCGAGCGGGCCCGCGCGATCGGCCTGTGGGGCGCCAGCACGGGCGTCGGCATCGCCGTCGGGCCGATCGTCGGCGGCTGGCTGCTCGAGCACTTCGCCTGGTCGAGCGTCTTCTTCGCCCTGGTCCCGCTTGCCGCGATCGCCGTTGTCCTCGTGGCCGTCGCCGTCCCCACGTCGCGCGACCCGACGGCACCGCCGGCAGACCGGCTCGGGCTCATCCTCTCGACGGCGGCGATGGCAGTGCTGATCTACAGCATCATCGAGGCGCCGGCCCGGGGTTGGGGAGCGCCGCTGAGCGTCCTCGGCTTCGCCGTGGCGACGGTGCTGGTCGTCGCGTTCGTCGCCTGGGAGCGCCGGACTCGCGTCCCGATGCTCGACGTGGCCCTTTTCCGCAACCTCAGGTTCAGCGCGGCGAGCGCGGCGGTCACGATCACGTTCTTCTCGCTGATGGGCTTCATCTTCGTCATCACCCTCTACTTCCAGTTCCTCAAGGGATATGGCCCCCTGTCGACGGGCGTGCGACTGCTGCCGGTCGCGACGATGGTCGGGATCACCTCCGTGCTCGGCACGAGGATCGCGGTGCGCCGCGGGACCAAGCTCGTGGTCGCCTCGGGACTGCTCTCGCTCGCTCTGGGACTGGCCTGGGCCTCGACCTCGAGCACGAGCACGAGCTATCTCTCCATCGCCGGCTCCATGATCCTCATCGGGACCGGGATCGGGCTGACGGGCGCCCCGGCGACCGAGTCGATCATGGGCGCGGTGCCGGTGGCGAAGGCCGGGGTGGGGTCCGCGATCAACGACGCGACCCGGATCCTCGGAGGCACGCTCGGCGTCGCAGTGATCGGGAGCATCTACGCGTCGCTCTACGCACGCCATCTCGTGCAGGCGCTTCCCGGGGACCTGCCCGGCTCGATCGCGAACGGCGCACAACGGTCCGTGGGAATCGCGCTCGGCGCCGCAGACCGGCTCGATGCGGTCGGTCGACCTGTCGCAGCGCGCGGCCTTCACGATGCTGCCACCTCGGCCTTCTTCGAAGGGTTCCAGACCGCGGTGCTCGTCGCGGCCGGCATCGCGCTCGCCGGCATGCTGGTCGCGCTTGCGCTCATCCCGAATCAGCCGCCGCAGGCCAGCGCCGTACCGGCCGATCCCCAGATTCGGGTCACGGGCCAGGCACAGACCGATCCCTGATCACTTCGCGACTTGCGCCGCGAACGCGTGCGCGAAGCTCCTGACCTGTGCCTTCGCGCCCTCGACGCGGATCTCCTCGTTCGGTAGCCGTCGTGTCTCACGAGGCGAGGTCAGGAAGTCGGCCCACGCCCTACGCGTCGCCTCCACGGTGACCGCCGCGCCGTCGCCGGCCCCGCGGGTCAGGTCCCACGTGCCGTGCTCGGCCCGCAGGGTGTAGTGATCCCCGGCCGGAAACCGCCACACCCATGTCAGGCCATCGGTGGGCGGCGGGCCGAAGCGCATCAGCCACACCTTCGTGCCGATCATCGCCGACTCGGAGGGGACGGGCTCGTCCTCGGCCGGCCTCTGGCGAGCGTGCTCGATTCCCCACAGCGTGAGCGCGTCGATCGTCGGGCCCAGCGCCAAGCCTGCCTCCGTGAGGCGATACCAGACCTCCCGGCCGCTCTTCGCGCGCTCTCGCTCGACGATGCCGGCGTCCTCGAGCCGGCGCAGCCGGGTGGTCAGCCGCGTGGCGGTGATCTCGGCCAGGCTGCGCTGCAGATCCGTGAACCGCCGCGGTCCGAGGAGCAGGTCCCTGACTATCAGCAGCGACCAGCGCTCCCCGATGACCTCGAGCGCTCGGGCCGTCATGCAGAAGTGGCGGTAGATGCGATCCGCGTCCATGAGGTTGCTCCGCTCTCGAATCGAGAGTATCGCCACGATAGGATGAGAGCCGCCAGTCAGGGTAGTCACCCGCGCGATCGCTGCGCGCGCGCCTCCTGACGGGTGGGATCGAAGATGGCGGCGCAGACACTGATCGTGATCTGCGCCGGCCAGGGCAAGGATGCCGTCGGGTGCCCGCCGCCGCCAGACGCTGGCCCGGCAATCTGGCGGCCAAACGGGGGCGCACCTGCGCGCGGCTCCGGTCCGTTGAGCGGTACTACCGTTCGCTGGATCGGGCCGTGCGCGATCGGTGAACCGCGGCAGCGCCCGCACGGAATCGAACCTTGAACCTTCGGATCAAGAGAGCGGGCCGAGCCGACCCGCCCGGCTGTGGCTAGCCAAGTTCGGCGCTCTCAGCGTCGCGTGGTTGTAGCGGCATGTCCGCGTTCGGTGCACGTTGGGGGCACGGTTGGCCGGAGGATCGACGACGTCTCCACCACGCACCCGACTGATCGGACTGGCGGTCGGCGAACCCGCCCGCCTGCGATCGATATGGGGGAGTTGCCGAAGCGTGGGCGCCGGAGCCTTCCCGGGTTGGGAACCGGACAGCCAGGCGGGCGGGTCGCGGCCCAGGAGTGGTCGCCCCGTCGAAATCCGCATTGTGAAGGTCGTGTCCTTTAGGCTCGGTCGTCGTCGATGGAACGCGGTGTTCGCGGACCGAGCGGGCGCACCGGCCTGCGCGGCCGGGCGAGCGAGTGCGCGCTGCTGGACGAGTGGGTCTCGGCGATCCGCCGTGGTGAGAGCCGGTCGCTGGTGTTATGGGGCGAGGCGGGGATCGGGAAGACGGCGCTGCTGGATTACCTGGTCGCGTCGGCGTCGGATCTGATCGTGGTGCGGGCGGTTGGGGTGGAGTCCGACATGGAGCTGCCTTTCGCGAGTCTGCATCAGCTGTGCGGGCCGCTGCTCGACCGGCTCGAGACGCTCCCGGCACCGCAGCGACAGGCCATGGAGGTCGTGTTCGGGCTGAGCGCCGGCGCCGCGCCGGATCGGTTTCTCGTCGGGCTGGCGGTGTTGAGTCTGTTCGCGGAGGTCACCGAGCAGCGTCCGCTGCTGTGTGTCGTCGATGACGCACAATGGCTGGATCAGACCTCGGCGCTGACATTGGCGTTTGTCGCTCGTCGCCTGCTGGCGGAGTCGGTGGGGATCGTGTTTGCCGCGCGCGAGCGCGGCGAGGAGCTTCGAGGTGTGCCCGAGTTCGAGGTGAAGGGCATGCGCAACGGCGACGCCCGCGCGCTGCTGGGCTCGGCGGTGCGGTTCAAGTTGGACGAGCAGGTCCGCAGCCGGATTATCGCCGAGACACACGGGAATCCGCTGGCGTTGCTCGAGCTGCCGCGCGGGTTGACGGCGACGGAGTTGGCGGGCGGCTTCGGCCTGCTGGGCGCGCAGGCGCTGACAGGACGGATCGAGGAGAGCTTCGTCCGACGACTCGAGGCGCTCACTGACGACGGGCGGCGTCTGTTGCTGGTCGCAGCCGCGGAGCCGGTCGGCGATCCGCTGCTGCTGTGGCGCGCGGCCGGGCGGTTCGGGATCGCGCCGGCGGCCGCGGAGGTCGCAGAGGCGGATGGGTTGCTGGCGATCGGCGAGCGCGTGACGTTCCGGCATCCCTTGGTGCGCTCGGCGGTTTATAGGTCAGCGGCCGCGGGAGAGCGCCGGGCGGTCCACTTGGCGTTGGCTGAGGCGACCGATCGGGAGGCCGACCCCGACCGTCGTGCGTGGCATCTTGCTGCGGCCTCGGAGGGGCCCGACGAGCAGGTCGCCCTAGAGCTCGAGCGCTCGGCCGGCCGGGCGCAGGCGCGCGGCGGGCTCGCCGCGGCAGCGGCGTTTCTCCAGCGCGCCGTCGCGCTGACGAACGACCCGGGGCGGCGGGCGGATCGCGCTCTTACCGCAGCGCAGGCGAGCCTCCAAGCCGGCGCGTTTGACGCGGCCCTCGGGCTCGTGGCCACGGCGGAGGCCGGACCGCTGGAGGGGTTCCAGCGCGCCCGAATCGACCTGCTGCGTGCCAACGTCGCATTCGCTGCGGGTCTTTGGAGCGATGCTCCCCCGCTGCTGCTGCAGGCCGCGAGGCGGCTCGAGCCGTTCGATCTGGAGCTCGCGCGCGAGACCTACCTGACAGCCTGGGGCGCGGCGGGACTGTCCGAGGATCTCGCCGCACGGGACGTCCTCCGGGAGATTTGCCGCGGTGTCCGAGCCCTCCCGGCGCTGTCGGGTGATCTGCGTCCCCGCGACCTGCTGCTAGATGGTCTTGCTTTGCTGATCACTGAGGGACACGCCGCCGCGACTCCGACGTTGCAGCGAGCAGCGCTAGCGCTCGCCGACATGCCCTTGGAGGACGTCCTACGGTGGGGCTGGGCGGCCGCGGGCGCGAGGTTCGCCGTATGGGACGACGAGGGCCTGCTTGCGAGTTGCTCGCGACAGGTTCAACTCGTCCGGGACGCTGGCGAGCTTGCGGCGCTGCCGATCCACCTCACGTATCTGGGGATGGCAACCGTATGGACGGGTGACTTTGCGGGTGTCGCCTCGCTCGTCGCAGAGATCGACAGCGTCGCGGCGGCGACCGGGAGCCGCTTCCCGCCCTACATCTTGCTGAGGCTACGGGCACTGCAGGGGAGGGAGAGCGAGGCCTCGGCGGCGATAGCGAGCGCGATCGAGCGATTCGGAGGGCAAGGTATGACAGCCACCCGGGCCCATTGGGCGGCCGCGGTCCTGAACAATGGCCTCGCCCGCTATGACGAGGCGGCAGCTGCGGCCCGGCAAGCGACCTCACACGCCTTCAACCATTGGGTATTCATGTGGGTGTTGCCCGAGCTCGTCGAGGCGGCCGCGCGGGCCGCGGACGACAAGCTCGCGCGCGATGCGTTCGAGCGACTGGCGGAGACGACCGAGCCCTGCGGCACCGATTTCGCGCTCGGCATGGAGGCGCGCTGCGGAGCGCTGCTGAGCGACGGGGCGGCCGCCGACGACCTCTATCGCGAGGCGATCGAGCGGCTGGGTCGGACGCGCATGCGTACCGAGCTCGCCCGCGCGCGCCTGCTCTATGGGGAGTGGTTGCGCCGCGAGAGTCGCCGCGTCGACGCGCGCGCGGAGCTGCGCACGGCCTACGAGATGTTCGTCGCGATCGGGATGGAGGCGTTCGCCGAACGCGCACGAAAGGAACTTGAGGCGACAGGCGAGAAGGTGCGCAAACGTACGGTCGAGACGCGCGACGATCTGACCCCGCAGGAGCGGCAGATCGCGCGGCTCGCCCGCGACGGCCTGTCGAACCCGGAGATCGGTGCGCGGCTGTTCCTCAGCCCGCGGACCGTTGAGTGGCACCTGCACAACGTGTTCACCAAGCTCGGGATCCGTTCCCGCCGGGAGCTATCCGAGGCGTTGACGAGCTCCGACTCCCAGCTCGTTTCGGCCTGATCTCCTCGGGAGCCCAGGGAGCAACCCCGGGAGCAGACCAAGGGTGTTGGACGGGGGCGACGCATCGACGGCGCGATCACGCTGGGCGTCGTCATCAACCACCGTCCCCACCGAGGAGGACCCACATGGCTGTCATCGTTGAAACGGCAGCTGGCAACACGGCCGTCCGGCCGTTCACGATCGAGTTCCCCGAGACCGATCTGGAGGACCTGCGTGCGCGCATCGCGGCGACGCGCTTCCCCGAGAAGGAGAGTGTCGACGATGCGTCGCAGGGCGTGCAGCTGGCGACGATGCAGGCGCTCGCGCACTACTGGCTGAACGAGCACGACTGGCGCAAGATGGAGGCGAAGCTGAACGCCGTCCCGCACTTCATCTCCGAGATCGACGGGCTGGACATCCATTTCGTCCACGTCCGCTCCAAGCACGAGGACGCGCTGCCGCTCATCGTCAACCACGGATGGCCCGGCTCGGTGATCGAGCAGATGAAGATCATCGATCTTCTCACCGACCCGACGGCCCATGGCGCGAGCGCCTCGGACGCGTTCCACCTGGTGATCCCGTCGATGCCCGGCTACGGGTTCTCGGGCAAGCCAACCGACCCGGGCTGGGACCCGGCCCGCATCGGGCGCGCCTGGGTGGTGCTGATGAAGCGCCTGGGCTACGAGCGGTTCGTGGCGGCTGGGGGGGGCCGGGGGGGGGGCGGCGGGGGGGGGGGGGGGGGGGGGACTGCCCCCGGCGGGGTGCCAGTAGGCCCGGCCGCCGTGGCCGAAGCGTTCCAGCCGGTCCCGCACCCGGTCGAGCCCGCCACGGGCTTGACCGAGCGTGAGGCTGGCCCAGTAGGCGAGGTCCCGTTCGGTCGCTGGTCCGTGACCGGTCATGTACCGCAGCGCGAGTTCACCCAGCGCCTCGTCGCGATCAAGCCGGCGACCCGGGGGGACGCGGTCGCTCCGCCGAGCGTAGGTGTGCTCGCCGTCGACCCTGCGACCACTGCAAATCAGCCCGGCCAGCTCCGCATGCGCAAGCAGGATCATGAGGAATTGACCATCAGCCGACGGCCCGCGCGTACTCACCCAACGCGAAGCCAGCTCCTCGCTCAGCTGCGACCGGGTCAGCTCGCCGTTCGGGCCGATCGCCTCGACGACCACTGATATCGCCCGGTCAATCGCAGCATCGTCGAGCCCGTGCACGGTACGCAATTGCTGGCCGGTCACCCGTTGAACGCGGGGTCCAGTGAGGTCGAGCAACCAGCCGAGGTCCTCGGCGCAGACGAAATGCCAGGTCGGCCGCAGCACGTGCGTCCGCACGACGACGCCCTTGTCGAGAAGCGTGGCCAGATCGGATGGATCCCGTCGCCGAGTTCGGGCGGCAACAGCCCACTCGGCCTGACCGGGATTTTCGGCCTGCACCGCAAGTAGAGACCGGATCACATCGTGGGCGGATCCAGCGAATGGTGCGACTAGGTGCTGGGCGCGCAACCGCCAGCAGGCGATGGCGACGTCGTCGATCGCCGTATCAGTCCCGGTCACGCGTCAGCTGCCCGTTGTCGATGTTTCCGGTGTTGGGGATCGGAAGGGCGAAGCGGAATGTCGTCGCTGCCGATGACGTCGTGTCGTTGACCATGCATGCCTCTATCGCACCGCGGAGTTGCTTTAGGTCACGCCCGCGTACTGTAAACCAGTCGCAACAAATCGATGCATTAATAGAGCTCTGCGGAGACCGGCATGCGCCAGGTACAGGGTGAGATCACGATCGACGCCGAGGCCGCCCGCGTGTGGGCCGTCTTGACCGACTTCGCTGCCTACCCCGAGTGGAACCCGTTCATTACCCGGATCAGCGGGCCGCTTGAGGTCGGGCAGAAGCTCACGGTGCGGATGCAGCCGCCGGGCGGTCGCGGGATCACGTTCAAGCCGACCGTCACCACCGTGGACGAGGGCCGGCGATTCGCGTGGCTTGGCCGTCTCCTGGTACCCCGGATTTTCGACGGGGCCCACGAATTCGTTCTCAGCTCGGTCGCCGGGAACCGCACCCAGGTAATCCAGCGCGAGACCTTCACCGGGATCCTAGTCGTCTTTTTCCGACGGACCCTCAAGCGGACCTCCGCCGGATTTGACCAGTTGAACGAAGCCCTGAAGGCGCGCGTCGAAACTCAGACTCTCGCGTGACAACCTGACCGCCCTCAGTTCAGGACGACCGCTACCGCAAGGTGGCTTTGAGTCGCACGCCACGGTACGAGCCGGCTCCATACATTCCGGACCGATGTCAGCACACTGACCGATGACTGACAAGTGATCACGGAAACTGACACGGATTTTCCGAACCTACAAGGCGGGGCGCGGGTCAGTCCGGCATGTCGGCGAACCGGCTGAGGTGGCCCTGGAACGCGACCTGGACAGTCGCCGTAGGTCCGTTGCGGTGCTTGGCGATGATGATGTCGGCTTCGCCCGCCCGGGGGGACTCGCGTTCGTACATGTCCTCCCGGTGCACAAGCAGCACTAGGTCGGAATCCTGCTCGATAGAACCGGATTCCCGAAGGTCCGCGAGCAACGGCTTCTTGTCGGTGCGCTGTTCCGGACCACGGTTGAGCTGCGAGAGCGCAACCACGGGTAGATCCAGCTCCTTCGCGAGCAATTTGATCGCGCGGGAGAATTCGCTGACCTCCTGCTGGCGTGATTCGATGCGCTTGCCGCTGGTCATGAGTTGCAGGTAGTCGATGATGATCAGCTGTAGGTCATGGCGCTGGCGCAGGCGGCGGGCCTTCGCCCGGATCTCCATCATCGTCAGGTTGGGCGAGTCATCGAGGTAGAGCGGCGCTTCGGCGAGTTCACCGGCTCGTCGCGCCATGCGCTGCCAATCCTGATCAGCCATGTGACCGGAACGCATATTGCGTAGCGGCACCGAAGCTTCGGCCGAGAACAGCCGCATCATCAACTCGAGTTTGCCCATCTCCAAGGAGAAAACGACCGTCGGTTTACGGTGTTTGACCGCAGCTGACCGCGCAAAGTCCAACGCCAAGGTCGACTTGCCGGACCCGGGCCGACCGGCGACGGTGATCATCTGTCCGGGGTGGAGACCGTTGGTGATCTCGTCCAGGCGACTGAACCCGGTCGGGATCCCGGTCCCGATTCCTCCCGTGGCGGAGATGCGGTCGATCTCGTCCATCGTGCCTTGCAGCAACGACTCGATGTGGACGTAGTCCTCGCTGGTGCGCCGCTCGGTGACGTCGTAGATCTCCGCCTGCGCGCGATCGACGACATCGTCGACGCTGCCCACGATGCCGCCTGCGCCGCTCGCGGTGTCATATCCCATCTGGACGATGCGCGTCCCGGCCGTCACGAGACGGCGGAGCACGGCGCGTTCGGCGACGATCTGCGCGTAGTACCCGGCGTTGGCGGCAGTCGGCACGGTCGAGAGCAGGGTGTGGAGGTAGACCGCTCCGCCCACCCGGGCGAGCTGCCCCGACCGGGTCAGCTCGTTGGTCACGGTG
>Ga0081540_1001055_pt1 | contig 24581 bp, 19 predicted proteins | sample TabmetS2T1R1_FD_71024 | JGI IMG/M metagenome (GOLD analysis project Ga0081540, IMG submission 71024) | Tabebuia heterophylla rhizosphere microbial communities from the University of Puerto Rico - S2T1R1 | ecosystem: Host-associated > Plants > Roots > Rhizosphere ... | reverse complement strand
TAAAGGGGTTTGCCCAAGCCGGCTCGGCTCGCCAGCCGCATTTGTCCAACAGCCCTTATTGGAACGCCGTCTGCCTGAAGCAAATCGGCGCTCCAAAATTCTGGTCAAGAGAGGCCCTCGGACCCATCCTAGCGCGATACCACAAGGAGCCGGAACCGGCCCCCAGCCGCCCGGCGACCTGCAAGCCGTAGATTCTTCTGTTTCTCTCGATCCGCCGTAAACGCGGCGGCGTTTGCGATGCCGTCGAGTGCAGTGTTGAATCGAAGGTCAGTCCAGCAAGGCTGGTGGCAAAACGAAAGCCCTGGACCCGGAAAAACTTGGACCCGGAAGAGGAGCGGAGATGCCGAAGCAGGACAATTCGACTGCGGCTGAAATCGAAATAAGAGCGTTACGCCATCAATCGAACGCTGCCATTGCCCGGCACGATGTTGCGGCAGCCATAGCTATCATGCGGGATGACGTTAGAGTTATTTCAAGCCATGGCATCTTTGTTGAAGGTTTGCCCGCGATGGCGCAGGCGTTCGGCGAGATATTTGCCGATGCAAAATTCGTGACCTACATCAGAGAGCCGGAATCGATTGAAGTCGGCGGGGCGACGGCCGCCGAGATCGGACGATGGGATGGGCGGTGGCAAGACCGTGTCGTTCGAGGCAAGTACCTGGCAAGATGGCGGCACAGCGACATCGGGTGGCGCGTAGCCGCGGAGCTTTACATCCCGCTTCTCACTGACAGGGAGTAGGAATGGCAACAGGTGCGGTTCATTCGACTCGCAGGCGGTTAGGGATGGCGGCAAGGCCATTGTCGGCAACGAATGTCACCGCCTACGTGCGCCGCATCGAACAACGCCCGGCCTACATCAAGGCGATGCAGATCGCCGGACCGAAGGCGGTGCCGCCGACCTGACCCGGTTTTTGCATCAGGATGGTGGCCGCCGCGGACGGCCCTCGCTCGCCCTGCCATCACTCGCCTTGATGAGCGGCCAGGTCACGCTTTGATCGCCACGGCGGAGCACGATCTCCTCCCGGCCGATCTTGACGAGCGTCCAGCCATCCAACTGCTCGCCCTCGCTGATCCTCATGTAGGTTTGACTGCCGGTTCGCTCAAATACAGCCGATTGAAGAGGCCCCGCCAACACGGTTCCGCGCAACTGAACACCCTGCGGGGGTGTGGGTGGCGGCGGTGGTGCGGCGGCCGGTTGGCTGATCTGCTTGGCCTTGGCGGTCGCCTCCAGGGCGACCAGAGCTTTCCGATCGGGAAATGGACGCCGTGAGGGGTGAAACAGGGGACGTTCGAGAGCAAACCGGTAATCCTCCAGGGCGGCTTGTGCCGGAAGAGCAACAGGCGCGATCGCACGCATTGCAGTCGCATTCCCGCCAGGCTCAAGGGAAGGCTCGACGCGATTGGCAAGGCCCAGCCAAAGCCACATCGAAATGGCAAGCATCGCGGCGGTCACGCTCCATGCCAGAGCGCGCATGGAAGTCTTCTTTTGTGTCACTTGTCGCATCGCCTATCCTTTTGTCAAAGCGAAAGCAGACACGGTGAGTGCCACATCCAGGACCTGATCCTCCGCGGCGTTCTTGTCCTTGTCAGCGGCATTCGCATTGTGCTGCAGGGCCAGGAGCGTCGGGCCCGCATTGATGAACACGTTATCGACAAGCACGATTGGACGCAGTGTCTCGAGCTGAAACAAGAGCTTCGAAAGCCCGGCCGAGGATGTGACAAAGGTCAGGTTGACCGCAAAGGGCTCGTAGTTTGGGGTTTTGGGTTTGGTTTCAACACGCGCGGCGCGGATTTGGCCTCCTGTTGCCGCAACAAGCCCGCCCAGCTTTTGTTGCAGCAGGGTCGCAGCGGCGTTCACGTTCTGGGTGTTGTAAAACAGCTCCTCTGCGCCACTGTTTTCTTTCAGTCGCTGAAGATCGGAGTTGGCGTCGCCCGCCTGGCTCACAAGAAGGCGATAATGGCGAGTGAGGGCCAGGTTGCGCTCCACGGCTTCATCCAAATCACGATTGAAGGTAAGGAGGGGAGTGACCGCCAGCTGCCAAACGGCAAAGGCCAGCAACAGCGGGATCGCCAGCACAACAGCTCTCTTCAAAGCGAGTGCAAGACGCTTGTTCATGATGCCGCAGCCATTTCAAGTACCAACGTGAAACGGTCCCGGGCCGATTGGACATCGCGTGTCACCGGTCCCGAAAATTTGACCGATTTGAATGCCTCAATCGCGCCTAGCCGCTGCGCAAGCTTCGGGGCGTCGGGAGACAAACCGCTAATCGTAACAATGGCGCGCTCCGTCCGCATGTCGAACAGAAAGGTTTGATCGTCGAGAAGCTCCGAGAGTTTGGAGAGGATGGCAACGGGCGGCAACGCTGCCCTCTTCATGCCGATCATCTGGGCGCGGCGGGCGACGATCTTGTCGCGCTCGCTTCGCAGTCTCAGCACCTGCTCAGCTTTCGGCTTGAGAGCGTTGATTTCCTTCTCAAGCGCTTCAGACTGCTCCCACTTGCTAACGATTGGCACAAGGACAAGACTTGCCAGTAAAATGAAAGCAGCAGTCAGGATCGCCTTGTTTTCAAGAGGCATCTTCCCGCGCGAAGCCGCCTCGGAAGCGAAGGTCACTGTCTCAAGATCGCCTCCATCGGCGGGTTCAACGGCGAAGCGGTCGATACGAAAGCCGAATTTCGCGCTGTAGTGCTCAAGCTCCGCGACAGAGGCTTTGGAGACGATGGTGAGCTTGAGGCGCAGTTCATTGGTCTGCCTGCCACTTTCCAGCCGCTTGAAATCATAAAGCGTATTGTCGGCCCTGAAAGGGCTGAGCCTTTCGATTTGATAGCGCACGGCTTCATCAAGATGAGCCTTGGCGGCGTGTGGCAAGGTCAACGGCCGAACGAGGCTTTGACGTTCACCGATGACGCCAATCACATCGACGCGCTTCCTTCCGGTTGCCGCATCGATGATATCTCGCAGGCGACCGAGAGCTTCCTCCGACACGTTTGGATAGGGAATCGATTCCTCGAACAAACGCTTCTCGCCTGCCGTGAGGGAGATCTTGGTGATCGCTCCGCTCGGTCTAAAGACAAGTAAGAAGGGTGAGGATATGACGCGCTTGAGATAGGCTTGAGGCAATAGCGCCAAAAATTCCGAAAGCCACCAACGCCACGCGTTTTCGGCGATGTGAAGCAACTGGCCGATCATTGCGATTGTACCTCCTCGCACACGACACTCTCATGACTTGTGATCTGCCTGCGACTGGCAACTCGCCGCCAATCGAGCACAAAATAAGGCTCACGCTTGTCACCGGTGAAATAGATGATCGACCGGATCGACGCGCCCGCCGCGCTGTCACGCAGCGAAGCCGTGATTGTGTAGATGCCGGAACGGTTCAAAGATGCGCGTCCGGGTGCCGCCAAGGCGTCACGAGCAGTCCGGGTCTGGCTTTCCGTGATCAGGGCTTTCAGCCTTTCGGGCGCCAGATTAAAATCCGGCTCCGCCCTGAAATTATACACCGAGACAAAGGGCTCAATCGCACTGACAAACTCTTCGCTTGCTCCCGGCAGACGCTTTAACTCGTCGATCGTCAGAAACACTTTCGCAGCCCCGTTTTCGGCCATGATGTGGGCAGCTATCGCTTTGCTGAGCAGCTCGGCCTTTTCGCCAGCGCAGGACAGAAGAAGCCGGTACAGAAGCGGGTTCGGAGACTGGTTGAGATTGATTTTTCCGGCCTCGCTCTGGATCTGCAAGGATAGACGCTTGCCATCGATGTCGACGTGATAAGCTCGTCCATCCGCGATGAACGGGTCCTTGTTGTCGGGATCGCTGAGATTGAAGATCGCAAAGACGATTCCCGCTTCAACCGAGAGATCGTTCTCAACTCCGAGCTCAAGGTTCCGGCTCAAGGCAAGGTCGGTGCGCGTCTGCGTGACGAGGCTGCCGGTGATTGCTGCGATAAGCAGAAGCGCAAAGACGACCGCGATGAGTCCGGAACCGCGGGCGGACGCGGCATGCTTCCAAACGAGGACAAAGCGTGTCATCCGTCACCGCCAATCGACGGCTTTGACTCGCGGCGCAATCAAAAGCTCTGGCCAGGCGACATCTTTCGCACTTGTGATCTTGATGGAAATGAGTGCCGGAAGTTCCTCCTGACCCTGCCATTCATCGCGCCAATCCGGTGTCTCTTCTCCCTTGGTCCTGCCGAAATAGCGAAGCTCCACGCGGTCGATGTCGCTCGCGAGCGTAGTGGGGTCGGACTCGTTTCCGCCGGTCTCCTTTCCCCTTTCATATGCGCGGAAGGCAATATCGAGGCTTCGATCGCTCCTTTTCCAGAAAAGACGCAAACGGTAGAGACCGCCCAGACCGATATTGGGAAGCGGCACGATGCCCTCGATCTGATCGGTACTTCCACGAAACTCGATAGTCCGTGCATCTTGCGAACTCAGGCGAAGCGGTTGCATATCGTCCAACAGTCGTCGAAGTGCAGTCTGCGCGTCAAACATGGCGCGCGAGGCCTGGGCCCGCTCCTCGGAGCGCCGCCAAACTCTCTGGCCCAGGCTCAGGCCTGAGGCGAGAAGCCCGGCCACCATGCTGAGGAGCACGAGAGCGACGAGAAGCTCGACAAGGCTGAAGCCCGCTTCCCGAGCTGAGGCCCAATTCATGGAGACCCGTTTCATCCCGGCCTTCCCGCCTCGTAGGACCCAACGCTGGCGCCAAAAGTGAACGCCTCCTTTTGCGGAGCCAAGCGCCGGGTTTTATAAGTGAGATGAAATTGTTTCGATTGCCGCTGCCAGCGCACGTCCAGCCGGACGCCAACCAGCGCAACCGATGCCGCTTCATGGCCAATGCTCAGAGCTTCGTCTTTGCTGACTATCAGAACCCACGAAAATACGGAATCGAACCGCCCCTCGGTTTGGCCTTCCGCGAGCGGGTCCAGGATGCCCAGGCTTGCGAGTTTCGAACGCGCCAATAGCGCTGCCTGATAGCGATCCGCGGCCCGTTCAGCTGCCGTGACGTTCTGCGAGACAGCTTCAAACAGAACAGCAACGACAATGCTGGTGATCAGGAGCGAAATCAGCGCATCAATGAGCACAAACCCGGCCGCGGTCCGACGACTTGCCGTGGCCCTTGAAAGCCATGCACGCAACCGCTTCATATCACCGCTCGGGCCAGACGGTTTCGCGGGCGACCTCGACGCTACCGCTCAACCAGTTCACGCGTACGGTCCAGACCTGGCCATGCTCTTCCATAAAGACATGCCCTCCCGTGGCGCTCCCATCGCCAAAAAATCGCAAAGCGGCTGTACTGCCCTTCAGATATTCGGAGGCCACAGTGCGGAACAAGAGGCGAGAGCCTCGCGGAAGGAAACCTGACTTCCCGGAACAAGCATAGCGCCGTTCATCAAGATCGATCACGACGACTTGCTCGATGTTCTGCGCGATGGCGCTGGCGCGTGCGAGCCTTAAACAGGACGCGAGATCCAGAGCGGCAACTCGAAGCTCGAGAGGCCTGCCCTGTCCCTTCAAAAAAACGCCCGTGAGAGCGGTCAAGAGCGCCAAAATTGCAAGGACAGTCAAGACTTCGACAAGCGAATAGCCTTTTTCGGACATCTGCCTACCAACTCGTGACATCCATGTTGCTGCCCTCGCCGCCCTCGCGATCATCGGCGCCGTACGACAGGAGATCGTAGTCGCCATGATCGCCGGGCCGCTTGTAACGATAGACCCGCTTCCAGGGGTCAAGGAGCATATCCTTGCGTTTGACATAGGGCCCATTCCAGCCGTCAACCTGGGCGGGTGCCTTTACAAGCGCGTCAAGCCCCTCCTCCTGGGTCGGATAGCGACCGACATCCAGCTTGAACAGATCGAGCGTGGCGGTGAGACTTTGAATTTGAGCGCGCGCGGTGTCCTGCTTGGCCCCATCCAGATATTTCAGGAGCTGCGGAACCGCGATGGTACCCAGAAGCATGATAATCGCCAATACGACGAGGAGTTCGACAAGCGAATAGCCTTCCTCTGATCGGATGTGGCGGCGCAAGGAGGGAAGCAGCTTATTGGCCATGGTCGGTCAATCATTCATCGAAGCACGAGGTCATTTACGCGAAGAAGCGCCAGCATTACCGAGGCAACAATACTGGCGACAAAGCCGCCAAGCGCCATGGTCAGAAGCGGCACGAAGATGGCCATGAAATTCTTGAGCGCAAGCTCGGTTTCGCGTTCAGCCATCTCGGCGACACGGCTCAAGACCATTTCGAGCTGGCTTGCCTCTTCGCCCGCCTCCAGGATGTCGCGGTAGAGGTCTGGAATGATGCCCGTCGCTGAAAGAGCCGTGGTGAACCGCGCCCCTTCCCGAACCTTGGCGGTGACCTCGTTGATGGCCCGGGCAAAGGCGCGGTTTCCTGTCGCCTCACGCGTAAGTTCCAGGGCTGCAATCATCGCGATGCCGTTCGTCAGCAGCAGCGCGGCAAGCCTCGTAAAGCGGGCGGCTTCAATCCTTTTCACCAGATCGCCTACTCCGAAGGGCACGCGAAGCTTGGCACGATCGACGTAAAGCGCCACCTGAGGATTCTTCAAGAGGCTCCGTACGATGAGGATGAGCGCCGCTGCAGACAGGAGCAAGAGCGCCGAATTGTCGAGGACGAGATCGGATGCTCCAATCACGATTCTCGTTACGAGGGGAAGTCGGGAGCCCGCATCCTCGAACAGTGGCTTGAATTGCGGGATGACGACTACAATGAGGAGAACAATAGCAAGGACCGCCACTGCAAGAAGAATGGCGGGGTAGATGAGCGAGGAGACCAGATCGGAGCGAAACTTTTCGAAGCGCGTGAGATGCTCCGAGAGCTTCTGCAACACCTCGCGAAGCTGGCCGCCGGTTTCACCGGCCCGAATAGTGTTGACGACAACATTCGGTACCCTTGTCGTCGCCTTCGACAAGGCATCTGAAAAACTTCGCCCCTTTTGGACAGACTCGCGCAATTCGCGAACGAGACCCTGCAGCTCTTTCTTCTTTGTTGATTTTACGAGGGCCGAAAGCGCTGCATTGAGATCGACGCCGGCGCCGAGCAGCATTTCCAGGTTGGAAAGAAGCAGGATCAGGTCGGACTGGCTCAATTCGCCCGCGACTGCACGGCGCGGGAGCCAACTTTTCCTGGCAGCCCCAGCTTCAGCGATCGAAAGCGTCGTCAAGCCCTCCGATTGAAGAAGCCGCGCAAGCTCGACCGCGTGCGCAGCTTCACGAACCCCTCTCACGATTTTTTCGCTGCCATCGACGCATTTGTAGGCGTAGGTCGGCACCTCAAACCTCCTGCGTGGCGCGCAGCACTTCGGCCATCGAGGTCACGCCCTGGCTCACTTTACGAAGCCCATCCTCGAACAGAGATGCCATGCCCTCGGCAATCGCTTGAGCGTGAATTTCCGGAGCCGGAGCTCGTGCCGAGATCATCTCCCTGATCCGGTCGGTGACCACGAGCACCTCGTAGATGCCGAGGCGCCCTCGATAACCGGACCCCTCGCATGCGCGACAGCCTTGCGGTTCAAAAATGGTGATGCTCGGCCTGGTACGCTGGAATGGCTCAAGAGCAGCATGCAAATGACCCGGTGCCGGCATTTCCTTCTTGCAGCTGCCGCAGAGCCGGCGGACGAGCCGCTGCGCCGCGATCCCGCGCACGGTGGCAGCGATCAGAAAATCTGCCAATCCCATGTCGATGAGGCGGGTGACGGAGCTTGCGGCGTCATTGGTGTGAAGGGTCGAGAGCACCCTGTGTCCGGTGAGCGCCGACTGGCTTGCGATTTCGGCCGTCTCGAGGTCACGGATTTCACCGATCAGGATAATGTCGGGGTCTTGCCTGACAAGCGACCTCAACGCGTTGGCAAAGCCAAGCCCGATCTGTGGTTTGACCTGGATCTGATTGATGCCGGGCAGCTCGTATTCGACCGGATCTTCGACGGTCAGGATGTTGGTATCGACCTTGTTCAGGTGGAGAAGTGAAGCATAAAGGGTGGTGGTCTTCCCGCTGCCGGTAGGTCCGGTGACGAGCACAATGCCGTTCGGATTGCTCAATACGCCGAGATAGCGGTTCAGGTCCTCGTCATAGAGCCCGAGGTCATTGAATTCGAACGAAACGGCCGTCTTGTCGAGCAGACGCATGACCACGCGTTCGCCATGGAGCGTCGGCACGACCGAGACGCGCACATCCATGGTTTTGCCCTTGATGACGGTACGAATGCGTCCGTCCTGGGGAAGGCGCCGTTCCGCGATGTTCAGACGCGCAAGAAGCTTGATTCGCGAGAGGATCGCCGACGTTATTTGCTGGGGCGGCGATTCCATTTCGCGCAAGAGCCCGTCGATCCGAAACCGCACGCGCAACGAGCTATGGAACGGCTCTAGATGGATGTCGGAGCTCCGCTTTTCGACGGCTTCCTGAAAAAGCTGATTTACGAACCGAATGACCGGCGCCTCGGCCGCCATATCCTTCAGACGCTGAATGTCCTCCTCATAGCCGGCGTCGCCAGTCGCATCGGCCTGCGCTTCCGTGCCGGCTTTTGCGCCTGGCCCGTAAAGGCGCCGCAGCGCGCTCTCGATATCCGACTGGGTCGCCACCACAAACCCGACGGGCATATTGGAGGCGAGCTCGATCGCGCGGCGGTTGTAATCGGAAAACGGGTCTGAGGTCGCGACAATCAAACAGCCGTCTTGCAACTGAACGGGCAATAGCCCTTCCGCCACGAGGAACGTTTCGGAGAGCTGCTCGGGCAGGAGCGGCTCCGATGGCAGGGTTTCCTTGTCGAAGAGCCGCAGTTTCAGGAAAAGGGCAGCCTGCTCGGCAAGCATTTTCTCTTCCAGGAGCCCAAGTTTCGGGATGAGCTGGCAGAGGCTCTCACCCGTTTCGGCCTGCGTACGTGCCAGGCGGTTCACATCGCCGGCGGCAAGCAAGCCTGCGCCGACGAGGCACGACAGGAAGTTTGCCTGGTTGGCGATGGTACTTTCGACACCGGTCTCCGCACGGATCTCGTTCATGACCCGGCTCCAGGTCCGAGCAAGACATCAAGGGACCAGTCAAAAACCGGCCCGTACATCCAGGTGAGCCAAAGTCCAACGCACAATCCCGCCCCCAACGGAACCATTTGACGCGCAGCGTCCGCAGGCGCGCGGCGAAGCAGGAACAGGGCGTGGAGAGACGCAAGCAATGTGCCGATCAAGAGCACCGACGGCAGGCCGCCGAGCTTGACCCATGCCCCCGCCGCCGCGAACAGCTTCACGTCGCCGAACCCAAGCCCCTCGCGCCCTCGAAAATATCGGTAGAGAAATCTCACCAGCGCCAATGACGCTCCGCCCGCGATGAAGCCAAGCGCGCTCTGCCGAAGCTGGTCGAACCCTTCTGCCATCCCCAGCAGCAGGCCGCCTGCGCCGAGGGGCAAGGTAAGCGCATTCGGGAGAATGAAGGCAAGCACATCGAAGGCAATGAGAACGACCAATGTCCAGCCAAGCGCCAGGGCTGGCAGAAACATGTGATCGGGACAGGCGTAAGCCGACCAAAACGCGACGAGCAGGAACCCCAGCTCGACAGCCGGGTAGAGGCGCATGATCGCCGCCGAGCAATGACGGCACCGCCCTGCCCGCAACAACCAGGAAAAAATCGGAACAAGCTCGCGAAATTCGAGTTGCCGCCCGCAAGCATCGCAGCGGGATCGCAGAAAGAAGAAGCTCTTGCCTTCCAGGCGGCGCTGCACCGCGCTCGCGCCGAAGCAGCCGACAAAAGGAGCGGCTGCTATGATAATCGCGGTCGCGAATGGCATGGTCATTGCGGCGTCGATGGCAGCCCCGATTGCATTTCATGTCGATGACAAAGGCATTGCGATGCAATGAGCATGCACTGCCTTTACCTTTAGATTACGCAAGAGCTTCCCGTGAGGAGACGTGTCGCCACGACGAACGACCAAACATATCCTCCGGCCAATCCGCCCTTGTAGTTCCCGTCCCCGAACTCATAAACGTCACCAGGGAGGAAAGTTAAAATGCCAGATGCTCCTGTTGAACATGTCCGGCGGCGGTGGTTGGTTCGGGTGATCACGATGCCACTGACTAGCATCCCTATGGCGGCCTTGGTCGAGAACCGGACCACCCTCATCCCACCCAAAGTGCAGGAATGCACTCCACTTCCCATCCTCAGCATTGAATCTATCCGCATTTCCCGCGCAACCGCCGCACAACAGATTGTCCGGTGTTATCAAGTCCCCCACTCTCCCCCCGCACGTTCCCTTGATGTCGTAGACGCACTCGCCGTAAAGAATTGGAGGATTTTGCCAATAGTTGAGTCCGGACGATCTGCAGTTGGTTTCCACGAAAACGCGCCCGCCGCAATGATACCTCTCCTCTCCATAGGGGGAGAAGTAAGCGCCAAATCCCTCCGGAGGAGTCGTTCCCTCCCAATGGGACGGACAGGCCGAATTGCCGCGACAGGCCGGAGGTGGCCGATAGGTGGATTCCAGCCTTGTATTGTCGTCGATCCCAAGGCTGACGCCTGCATCACTAGGGAAATCACGAGGGGCTTGGCCGGAGACTTTAATTGCTTCCGAGTCATTTGCCCAGTAATACAAGGACCAGAGGAACTCATCGTTGGGGGATGCTAGTATCAGCTCCCATAGCACGGCCTTGGCGTATTCTCTCCAAGGGTACGAGCTTATCGCTTCCGAAGAAGCGTTACTTGCCCAGGCCGAAGAAGCGTTACGTGCCCAGGGATTTCCAGGTCCCGCTCCCGAAGCCGAGGTACCGCCATTTTTCGTGAAGCCTCTATCCCCGAACGGATCCCCATCTCCGGACTCGCCGAGGTGGCTTAGCACTCCACCCGGGGATTGATTACCTCCGCCGCCAGGCGCATCTCCCGCCCCGCCAGGGTCGCAAAAGATACACTGGTACATACCTGTAGGATCGCTCGAGTTGATGGGATCGTTGCCGGCAAACGCGTAGCGGTTGTTGGCCTGCAGAACGGGATCGCGGCTCAGGAAGCGACCGATCACGGGATCGTAGACGCGGGCACCGAGGTTGACGACCCCGAACGCGGCCAGCAGATCGCCACCGTTCCACTGCTCGTTTTCGTAGTTGGTGGTGCCGGGGGTGGCGCCGGAGGGGTTCTTCACCTCGCCGAAGGGCTGATAGTCGATATCCTGCACAAAAGCGCCCGTCTGATCGGTGACAAAGCGCGTGCCGCGGCCTTCTGCGAATGCGAAGGTCCACTTGCCCGTCATTGCTCCATGCAGGGTCGCGATTCCCCCTCCTGGCGTCGCGATGCGGCGGTTGGTGAGGGATTGCGAACCTTCCTTGCGCTGCTTGATGTGTTTGCCGAAATGCTTGTCAGCCCGCACATCGGCAGAAGGCGTATTGACCGTGAGCTGCTGCAAGGTGCCAAAGGCGTCGTAGGTGAAGCTCGCACTGGAGGGGCCGTAGTCCATGCCGCTCACGCTACCGTTCGGGAAGAAGCTGAGCGTGCGTGCGGTGCCCGACCGTGTCGGCATGGACAAAATGTTGCCGGCGCCGTCATAGCTGACGTTGCAGGGAGACGGCGGCGCCGTCGCGTTCACGTAACCGACGCTGCAGATGCGGTCGAGGTCGTTCGGTCCATAGCTCAGCGAGACGCTGCCGGGGTGGCCGCTGTTGGAGTCGGTCTGGGTCAGGACATTGCCGAGCGGATCGTAGGTGAAAGCACGATCAGACTGGGTCGTGTTGCTGGTTACTTGCAAATTCTGCTCCGCGTTCAGCCGCCCCATCGAGTCATAGCCGCGCAGCAGCGCTGTGGGACCGGAGCCATCGACATATTCGCGGCGCTGCCGCTCGCGGCCAATTGGATCGTAGGGAGTGACACCGTTCAGGACCGGGAACGAAATTTCGCGCGAATGGGCGCCGGACGTCACTTTGATGTCGATGGGGAGCCGCCGGCCATCGGCCGCATACATCGCGTTGAACGACGCAAGTCCGTAGTTCGCGTTGATGACGCGGCCGAAGACGTCGTAGATCGGGCTCGACCCTGCTGCCGAGAACAGGGTTTGCGAGCTGCCGCCGACACTATAGACCATCGAATTGACGCGGGCGGCCGAGTCGTAGGCGTAATCGACCCGCTCGTCCTGCCTGATGTCGGGAACCTCGAGATGCAGGGTTTTTTCCGACCCGTCATCATGACGTTCGTGAATCTCGTAATAGTGATCGTTGGACGCGACGCTGGTATCGACGAAGGCGCGTGAATTGATGCGGCCGAACGCATCGTAGGTGAACCATTCCTGGCCGGTCGCCCAGGTGGCCGATGCCAAGCGGCCGAGCACGTTGTTCTGAGGTACGAATGCTATCGCGCTGGAATTGAAGTCGTAGGTGAGGTCGACGGCGGTGCCGGCGAGCGGCTGGCCGCTGTTGTTGATCTGGTCTTCGCGATGAATCAGGCGGTTGCGTGCATCGTAGCGGGCAATGGTGCGGCGGTCCTTGGTTGGGCAAGGCGCCGCGGTCAGATCGTCGCACCACTGCACCGTCGTAACGTTGCCCCAGCTATCGAAGGTGCTGGTACGCGGCGCCACGTAAGGCTCTTCGAGCTTGGTGATCCAGCCGAGCGAGTCGTAATGCCAGACGGTCGTGTTCGGGCTCGCTCTATTGGCGGGATCCAGGTAGCGCGTCATGCTGGTCCTTTGCCCCACCGCATTGTAGCCGAACACCACGTCCTTGATGATCGCGCCCGCGCTGGAAACCGTCTTGCGTTCAAGGACCCGGCCAGTGGCGCTTTTCGTTGTCTTCTGGAGAACGCCGAACTGGTTGCTGCCCGGCAGAAGCGAGTCAGCGTCCTGCCGCTGCAGGATTTCCTGGTTGCTAGCAAAGCTGCGGCTGAAGCAGGTCGGAAAGGTCTCGCGGGTCTCGTCGACGGTTGCGTTTGCCGGTTGCGAATCGAAGCCGCGAACGAAACAGCTCGGCGTGCCGTCGGTGTTGTAATTGTAGCTGGTGCCGTAGGGGATCTGGCCGGCGCCCTCACCGGCGTCCTCATAGGGGTCGGACGAGAACCTCACCCGGCCCAGGGCGTCGAACAACCTCATGGTGGTGACCTTGTTCGGGTAATTGGCGCCGAGGTCGGTCTTGCTTACGGCGTCGCGGCCGAGGCTATCCAGAAAGGTCGTGGTGATGCGGCCCGGCGCAGTCGCGACGCTCGCCTCCGGCACCGCGTCCTGGAACACCTTCGAAGTGATCGAGCGGCCCCCGAGGGTCCCATCGGGCGCATCGGGAATGCCGTCACTGTCGGTGTCGATCAGCTCAAAGCCGCTATAGCTCGTCGAGGCCAACACGCCTTCGGTCCCGCCTGGCGGGGTGACCTTCGAGCGGGTCACGCGGCCGAAACCGTCGTAGGTCGTGCCGGCGACCGTCCCGTTCGCGTCGGTTGTGCTCGTTTTGCGGAGCGAGACTGGGTCGAAGGTGCTGGAGGTGGTGAGCGCCGCGAGCCCGCCTGCGATGGGATCGCTCGCCGTGGAGACCGTGCTCGTGACCACAAGGTTGAACGCATCGTAATTAAACTGCGACTCGGACACGGCGCCGTCGTCGCGGAATTTCGTCATACCCCTGAGTGCGCCATTGCCGCTGGAGTCAAAGGCCGCATCGAACAGCCTGATGTCGCCGAGCGAGGCATGCGTGTCGCCGTCATAGCGCGTCACCGTGCTCGAAGTGAGGAAACCGCTCGTGACCTGCCCGGCCTGATCGGCCTTGAGCCCATCATATTCGAAGCGTGTCTTGGCAACAATCGTAGCGCTGGCCCCGCACGCCGTCACCGTTTGCTGCGCCACCGCATTCAGGACGCGCACCGGCGAGGTCTGCGGCGAGGCGTAGTCGATGTGGGTGCAGAGTTTCGTGTTGGCGTCCGCAAGATCGCCCGTGCTGGCGGTGTCGGTGACACGACCGAGACCGTCGACGCCGCTGGTGACAGCAAGCGACCGCAGGATCTGCGTGCTCGCGATCACGTCGGCCGTTCCCGCCGCCGTACCGGGCGTCCCGCGCCAGGACGCGAGGCTCGTTCGCAGGGCGAGGCCACGCTCCGTGCATTGGTCGTAGGATGTGTTGTTGTTGTTGTAGTTGAGCGAGCCCGTGAAGTCGTAGGGGTCGAGCATGTCGATGCAATATTCGTTGCCCAAAAGCACGACACCACCGTTCGTATTGCCCGTGCCCGAAAGGACGACACCACTGTTCGTATTGCCCGTCCTGCCCGCCGGCAAAAGCCGGGTTGTGGCAGTAGTGTATGTTGCATGACTGGCCGCGATGCGCCGCGCGTCGGCGGTGATGTCGGTTCCCAGCAGCGCCCAGGCATCGGTGCCAAGCTCGCCCGAGAGCGTGGTGACGTCGCTGGTGCGGCCCACCTTCAGATAGCGCAGCAAGCGGGTCGTCGGATCCACCGAGGTGCCGAGATCGAAGGGATCAAGGGGCAGCGCGTCCGTGATAACGGCCTTGCCCGGGCCGGATTCGCCGGAGACGCCGGTGTTCTGCAGACTTACCTTGCGCCGATAACCCGGAAATATCCAGCGGTCCAGCGCCGCATCAAAGTATTGGCTGGCGTCACCATAGGCGTAAAGCGTGGGCGAGAGTAACGAGCCAAACCTTGAGGCGTGGGCACCCGTCTGCCTCGTGGTGACCGACGACACCACCACTTCCGGAGAGGGTACGAGATGGTTGGTGCTCGTATCCTCCTTCGCTGAGCGATAGGCGATGAAGGTGGCGGCGCGATAGTCGTTGTCGATCCGGGTAAGGAGGCCCGCCGGATTCACCCCGGCGCCGCCCAGGCTGTAAATATTGATGGCGTTGCCGCTGAGGGCGACAAAGGAGGGCTGCCCCTCGCCATAGAGATCCCAAAGCCCTGCGGAGGTGCCAGCCGTGGTGTTGGTGGGAAAGCAACCGACTTTTTCGAGCGAGAGCTCGAACACTCCCCCGTCGGAAACAATCGGCTTGGCCGCCGCGAAGCCTGTGCCCGTGCCGAACGCCACCGTCCAGCCGCTTTCCCCCTTCCTGACATAGTCGGGGATGCCGTCGCCGTTGAGGTCCTTGAACCCATGGGTTTGCTGGATCGGATAACTGTCGGTTGGATAGAGCGGGATGCCAGGCGACTGTTGCGCGGGGCACGCGTGCGGCCGGTAATGGCCAAAGTTGTCGATGGGATCCAAAGTGGACTGAGAATACGAAAGCGGGCCAGGCAATGGGATCGTTGCGTTGGAAAATGGCGCGTTCGGATCACCCGTCCCGAGCCGGGCCACCTGTCCGAGCCCCACGAACGTCCGGCTCACGCGATCGACAAGACCGTCGCCATTGAGGTCGGTAAAACCGCACTCCTGAAAGGTCGCGCTGCGCCCGTCCCCATTCACACTGGATACCCAGCGGCTGACGCCGCAACCGTCAGTACCCACATCGAGCGTGATCGGCGCCGAAAAGACTCGTTGGTCGCCACCGCTTGCCAAATGCACGCCCGCCACGTTCAGGAGAGCTCTGACCTGGTTTGGCCCGGTGAAGTCAAAGGGTTTGACCACCACCGTATTGGTCCAGTCACCGACTTCGCCTTCGTTCGGATCCGGCATTGTCGCAGGTGTGTGGATTTGACCGACAGCGGAGGTATCGAAGACGAGATCGGGATAGCCGTCGCCGTTGACATCCTGCAACTGCCATAGCGTGATCGTCGTGTCGGCCAAATCAATCGGCCCCGAAAAATGTACCGGACACTTGAAAAAGCCCGTGTTGCGCTCTGTCCAGGTATCGAAACGGGTCTTTTGCCAGCAATGATTGAACCCTTGATCGTGCCCCGATGCCGTGCTCGACAGGGCCAGGAAAACACCATCGGGCCCTTGGACCACGGCACCGGGCGAGCTCGGCAGATATGGCAGCAACGGGCGGATATCGATGTTGGCACGCGCCCAAACGACGCGGTTCGGGTCCTGCGGGTCCGGCGTGTTGAGGAAGACCTCCCAGAAGTTTGGGATATGGTTGGCGACCACGACGTCCAGGCGGCCGTCCGCATTCATATCGATCATCTGGACCCAGGTGTGGGAGGCATTGCCGGTGCCATCGACGTCCGGCTGGCGCGGAGCCGTTTGGGTCTGGAAGCTCTTGAACCTGGACCCGCCCCCGTTCACGGGGACGCTGGTGGGCGTAAAGATGGCGTTCTTCGGATTCGCAGGGTCCGGCTTGTTGAGCGCCGCGGTCATACCGATCGAAAAGTCGGTAGTATACAAAAGATCCGGCCGGCCATCGCCATTGATGTCGAGCAGATTTTGCAAGGACGTAGCGAAGTTGTCCAACACCGCGGACCCGCTCAACGTGCTGGCAAGGGCATAGGTGGTATTGACCGCCGGCGGCAAAGAAGCGGCTGCTATTTGCTGCCTCAATGTGTAGGCGAGCTTTCCATCCGAGCCCGTGGCCTGACCGTAAGTGTAGGTGGCCACCGGCAGCGTGAGGCTCCGCTCGGCGGTGTTCTCCTGGCCGATCATCGTCACCCGGCGCAGTTGGAATTGCCCGGTGTCGATGTCGTTCTGGTACTCAAGATTATAGGTGCGCATCGACCGCATCGGGAATGAGCAGGGCTGCGGCTGATCCGCGGGAACCTCTCGCGCGGTCACATTGATCGCGCGTATCTTGTGCATGCGCACCAGCGGGGTGACGCCGAGCATCGAGAGCGACAATGGCGAGGATGCATTGTCGTCATAGACCAGATTGACCTGATGCTTGGCGCATGCGCCCGCTGGATCGTAATTGTAGCTCACACTGGCCAGATCGATCGAAAGGCCGGTAACGCCGCCGGCAAGGCTTGGCGTTCCGAAAGTGTAGGCAAGGTGCACATGCGTGCCGCCTGCCCCGAAAATGTCCTGCAACAAATAGAGATTGCCATTGTCCAGCGGCTGGCTCGCACCGGCAGGTTTCGAATTGAAGGAATATCTGCGACCGTTGCCGTCATACATTTCGAGCACGCCGCCGCCGATATCGCGCACCTCCATCTGCGCGTCATGGCGGCGCGCGACCCAACCCGTGTCATCGGCGTTGCGTACGAGGTTCGCGCCGCTGCCGTCCAGCGTGAGCACGAGCTGTTCGCGCGGCTGCGGGGCCGCATCCGGGAAATTGGCCGGCCGCCGATGCGCGATGCGCACATCGCGCTGAATGGAGGATAGCGGCACGTCCCAGCCAAGCCCTGCCGCGCCGAAGCGGCGTCCGCCATAGACGACACTCACCGGCACCTTCAGGCCGCCGCGCGCCCCCGGCAAATCAAGTGGCACCGAGGTCCCATACCCACCGCTCGCATTCACCGCGCCAGAGAAACCCGTGTCCGACTCGCGTGCCGCATAGTGATCGCCGCCCACCGGCGCAATCTGCGCGAGCGCCGCGGATGGTGCCGCCAGGGCCAGACCAAAAAGACCGGCGAAAAGACGCGACAGTTTGTGCGCAAACATCGTCATTGTCCTGAATCCTGAGGAGAACTTGCCGGTCGGACAGGCGGCGGCGGGATGAGAAGCGGTGAGGCAAGAAGCGGTGAGACAAGCGACGCTCGCCACACCGTTAGGTGCGGTAGCGACAGGGCCAGTGGGATCGAGCTAAACCTTTACGCGCGTCGGGATGCGCGTTTGTCGTGGTGTCCAGACAGTCGGTCATGATGACAACAGCCCCAAGGTCGGATTGATTTCGCAGCGTTCGTGCGAATTTTCGTTTGAACTGATTTTGTTTCATCTAGAGCGAGCAAGTTACATCTCCATGACGAATGCATTCCGACGCGTTGGTTTTGCCTTTCGAGATTCTTGATTTTTTTTCGAGACCTTCCTCCGAACGGTGGATGACAGACGGGTTTTCAACAACCTATCGCAGACGGCACACTATCGAGCGCGCAGCGACGATACTCTTGTTGTGCTGACGACGCTGCCGTAGCTGAGCCGAGATGACACACACTCGATCGAACTCAGCCATAACCGTGAATTGCGGACTCTTCCCGATCGCCCTTACCTGTTCTGATTGTACGCAAGAGCTTCCCGTGAGAAGACGTGTCGCGACGAACCATCAAGGATATCCCAAGCCATTGACTCTCGACACATCGACTCTCGACACATCGCGGGACATGACATAGTGCGAGTTTTGCGTACCAGTCGATTGCGAGTTCTTGCGATCAGGCATCGGCAAATGTTGGCTGCTGGCCTGGCGCTCCTGCTGTCGGGCTGCGCGGGAGGTACTTATCTCACCCTGGACGAACCGTCGGCCTCCTTCCCTCTTGGCGTCGCGACTAACAACCAGGCTTCCCCTAAATCTTCCGAAGCCGGCCGCGCCGATCGTAGGGCCGCCCTCGCGACGTCTTCCAAGAAGCGTTCGGCCGAGACTGAAGCCGAACTGCAGTTCGGTAGCGGCGAATTTGTCCAGGACTCCGGCGGCAGTGCTGTTCGTATCGCCGACGCCTCCGGCGCTACAGTGACCGATGGCAATGAGGTCGAGTTGAATTTTTCCGAGGCCAACGTACGCGAGGTCGCGCAATCAGTGCTTGGCACCATCCTCGGTGAAAATGTCGTCGTCGATGCCGGCATCGACCAGCGCATCACATTGCGGACAAGCCGACCCATCAAAAAGGTCAATCTTATTCCCACTCTCGAGACGACGCTGGCCGCAGCGGGCCTTGCTCTTGTGAAGGATGGCGAGCTTTACCGCATCCTTCCCGCGGCAAAGGCGCGAAGCGGCAGCGGCAAATCCCTCAATCTTGCCGGCCGTGGCGAGTTGCCGCCCGGCTCCGGGGTGACGGTCGTGCGTCTTGAGCACATCGCACCCTCGCAGATGGCGAAGATCCTGGAGCCGCTTGCACCGGAGAAAAGCATTCTGCGCGTCGACGACCCCAGGAACCTCATGATCCTTTCGGCCACCGGTCCCGAGATGAAATCAATGCTCGAGACCATTGAAACCTTCGACGTCAGCCCGTTGAAGGGCATGTCCTTTGGTTACTTCAAGCTGAAGAACGCGCGGGTTGGGCAGGTAACGAGCGAGCTCAACAACCTGATCAAGGGCTATGCCAATCAGTCGGGCTTCAACCCGCCGCAGGTTGTGCCCATCGAGCGCCTGAACGTGCTTCTCGTCTTTGCCTCCACGCCTCAGACCCTTAAGCTCGCACAGCGCTGGATCACAAGACTAGACCAGAGCCGCAACGACGCGGAGCCGAGCGTTTACATCTACCGCATGAAAAACCGCAAGGCCCGGGAGATCGCGCCGCTGCTCACCAGCCTGTTCCAGATCGGCGGCAGTACCGCCGACGCAGGGCTGAGGGGCAGCGACACTCCACCTGACACGAGGACCATCGAACTTGCGAAAGCGCCTGCCTCCGACGCGGCACAACCAGATCTGCCTCAGGATCCTGGTCAGACCGACAGCAAGCGCAAGAGCGGCCTTCGCATTATCGCCGATCCCGGCAACAACACGCTGCTGATCCGCGCTACGCCGGCTGAGTATGAAACGGTTCTCTCGGCGCTCGTCCGCCTCGATACCATCCCCTCCCAGGTCCTGATCGAAGTGACGATCGCAGAGGTCACGCTCAACAACTCGCTGCAATATGGCGTGGAGTGGTTCTTCAAGAACGGCAAGCAAAATACAACCACCTTCAGCGGTATCAGAGCTGGGGACATTCTCTCGAAATTTCCGGGCTTCTCCTATTTCTTCAGTGCGCTCGATGTTCAGGCGGTTTTGAACGCGGTCGCTGGCGTGGCAAACGTCAAGGTCTTATCCTCGCCCAAGGTCATGGTGCTCGACAACAAGACCGCAACCTTGCAGATCGGCGATCAGATTCCCATTATCACCTCCAACGCGCAAAGCGTGAGCGCCGCCGGTGCACCGGTGGTCCAGACCTTCCAATACACCGATACGGGTGTGATCCTGAAAGTAACGCCGCAGGTAAATTCGGGCGGGCTCGTCACACTGGAGATCAATCAGGAGGTCAGCAATGCCGCCCCTGACGCGCAAGGCGCCTCGCCCACCATCCAGCAACGGAAGATAAATTCGTCCATTGCGATTCAAAGCGGAGAGGCCGTGGTGCTAGGCGGTCTCATTCGCGACAACAAATCGGTAAATACGACCGGCATCCCCTTGCTGTCCGATATCCCGCAGGTCGGGGAAGTGTTCAAGACACATAACAATCAGCTCCAGCGCACCGAGCTCATCGTTTTCATCACGCCCAAGGTGGTCTGGAACCAATCCGACGCCAGAGATGCCACCGACGAAGTGCGCTCCAAAATGCAGGGCATCTACGGCCGTCGGTGATGGATGTCGGTTAGCCCGGAAACTCCGGAGCCTCGCTCGGGAAATCGTTCAAAGCAGACGTTAGCGAATAGTCCAAGGAGCTGATACGAGGAAATTTTTCACTGAATGCGCCAGCCACAGTGAGGCACAGCGCCGACTCTGCCAATGTCGGCAGCAATTTCCCAAGCGTTCGCCGCGGTTCACCAGCGTCTTATTCAACCATTATTCAACGAACGCGGCGATGGCTACCTAAGTGCCTGAGCTTGCTGGCGCTCCCTAGGGAAGCGAGACAAGATAATGAATTCAATACTTTAGGGAATTGTTTGGGCAAGAAACGCCTCATTGTTTTTCAAGGCGTTTCGCAAATGGCCGCCCAAACGGAAACGAGAGAAGGTCCCTTTTGATCAACGATCCGGGCGACGGTGACGAGTGATACCTGTGCGGCGGATGCCGGACGACGTCATTCCTGCAACGCCTCCTCGCGCCGCGTGCGGATCGCCGGCAGCGTGATCAGGATGATCGCGACAACGGCCGCCGCCAGAAGCGTGGCCGACAATGGCGAGGTCACGAACACGCTGACGTCGCCGCGGGAAAGCACCATGGCGCGGCGAAAATTCTCCTCGATCGCGGGTCCGAGCACCAGTCCCAGCAACAGCGGCGCCGCCGGCAGCTGCAGCTTGATCAGGAGATAGCCGAACACGCAGAAGGCGGCCGCTTCATACACCTCGAACGTACCGCCGTTGATCGAATAGACGCCGATCGAACAGAACACCATGATCGCAGGGAACAGATAGCGATACGGAATGGTGAGAAGCTTCACCCACAATCCGACGAGCGGCAGGTTGAGGATCAGCAGCATCAGATTGCCGACCCACATCGAGGCAATCAGTCCCCAGAACAAGGCCGGATTCTTGGTCATGACTTCCGGACCGGGATGGATGTTGTGAATGTTCATGGCGCCGACCATCAGCGCCATCACGACATTGGACGGCACGCCAAGCGTCAGGAGTGGAATGAAGGACGTCTGGGCTCCCGCATTGTTCGCCGATTCCGGACCCGCGACGCCTTCGATCGCGCCCTTGCCGAACTGCTCCGGGTGCTTCGACAGCTTCTTTTCCAGCGTGTAGGAGGCGAAAGACGAGAGCACCGCGCCGCCGCCGGGCAGCACGCCCAGCAGCGTACCAAGCGCGGTGCCGCGCAGCATCGCCGGGATCATGCGCCGAAAATCCTCGCGCGTCGGAAACAGACTGGAGATCTTCTGCGTCACCAGCGACAGCTTGTCGTCCTGCTCGAGGTTCTTCACGATCTCGGCAAAGCCGAAGATGCCCATCGCCAGCGGCACGAAGTCCAGGCCATCGAACAGCTGCGGCACGCCGAACGCGAAGCGCTGCGTTCCACTGCTAAGGTCGGTGCCCACGAGGCTGAGCAGCATCCCGAGCACGACCATGCCGATGCCTTCGATGAAGGGGCCGCTCGACAGAACCGAGGCCAGGATCAGGCCCAGGATCATGAGGGCAAAGAATTCCTTCGGCCCGAACAGCAGGGCCGCCGCGGTGAGCGGCCCGGCCAGTGCCGCCAGCGCCAGGGTGGCGACGCAGCCCGCAAAAAAGGAGCCGATTGCCGCCGTCGAGAGTGCGACGCCGGCCCTGCCATGCTTCGCCATCTGATAGCCGTCGATCGTGGTGACGACGGACGAGGACTCGCCGGGCAGGTTGACCACGATGGCCGTGGTCGAGCCGCCATATTGCGCGCCGTAGTAAATCCCGGCGAGCATGATCAACGCCGAATCCGGCTGCAGTGCATAGGTAATCGGAAGCAGCATCGCGATGGTGGCAAGCGGTCCAAGGCCCGGCAGCACGCCAATGAGCGTACCGAGCAGGCAGCCGAAGAAAGCGTAAAGCAGGTTTGCGGGCTGGGCCGCGGTGGAGAAGCCGATCGCCAGATTATGAAAGAGGTCCATCGCGCTCTGCCTTCAATTGAACGGCGCCGGCCACACCGGAAGCTGCAGCCCGAGGCCGTACACGAACACGAGCAGGCACAGTGCGATCAACACCGTCGCATTCGCCAGCGCGCCCTTCCAGGTGAACTCCGGACTGGCTTTGCTCGACACCATGATCAGGACGAACAGCGAGACCACGAGGCCGAGGGGAAAGAGCAGGAGCGCAAACAGGATCACGGACCCCGTGACCCATGCGAGGCCCTTCACGTCCCATCGATGCAGGGCCTGCAGTTCAGCCGTCCGCCGCACAGCCCCAAGCATCACAGCAAGGCCGATCGCGGCAAGCGCGATGGCAAGCAGCCGGGGAAAGTAGCCCGGCCCCATCCGCGCCGCGGTGCCGGCGGGATAATTCAGCGCCACCACGAAAAAGAAGATCGCGAAAGCGAGGAACAATGCGCCCGCAACAAAGGCGCGCTGATCGCGGATGGTCGGCCCTGTGGTCATCTTGACCTCTCCTGCATCGCTACGCTCCGACGGCCGATGATTTGCTGGTCGTCTGGTCCATCGCATCCATCAGCAGCGGCACGCCAATGGCGCAGGCATGCACGCCAAGATGGGCCGTCATCTGCAGAACCTGGAGAATCTCCTGCCTGTCGATCCCGAGCCGCAACGCCCGCCGGATTTGCAAACGAAGCCCCTCCGGATTGAGCGCGGTGAAGCAGCCGTTTAGCGCCAGCGAAACCAGGCAGCGCGACCGCTCGTCGAGACCGTCCGGCTGATTTCCGGCGGCCAGCAGGTCGAGCATGGCGGCGAAATAACCGGGATCCGCGCGCAGCCAGAGATCGCAGAAGTCCGGCCAGTCGCCGAATCGCGTGACATAGGCCTCGCGCAGCGCCGCCTGCGTCTTCGAGAGATTCGCGTTCTCCGGATCGAGTCCGGCGGCGGCAAGCTCCTCGGCAAGAATCGCAACGCCGATGTTGCAGCCGTCGAGTCCCTGCGCCGTCGCGAGCCGCAGCACATCGACGATCTCCTGGGCGGATGCGCCCTGCTCAAGCGCCAGCTGCATATGCAATGCAAGCCCGGACCGGAACAGGTGCGTCGCCGATCCGTCCAGCGCGACGTAAATCAATTCCCGCATCTTCGGAGAGAGCGGTCCCGTCGATGCCGGATAGCCGGCATAGCTGCCATAGGCTTCCAGAAACGCCGGATCGAGGCGTAGCAGCCCTTCGGTCCAAGGCCGCCAGTAACCGCGCGCCTTGATGTAGGCCTCCTTTAGCGCCTGTTCCTTTGGAGAGAGATTGGACATCGTCTTCCAGAGTTAGAGGTTCGTGACCGTGATGCCACCGTCGACCGCCAACACCTGCGCGGATATGAAGCCGCTGTCGTCGCCGGCGAGGTACGCGATGGTCCGGGCGATATCGTCCACCGTGCCGAGCCGTCCGAGCGGCGTTCGCGCGATCCGTCGCGCATCGAGCTCGGCATTGCGGTTGCGCATCGTCCCTTCGGTCGGAATGGCAGATGGCGCCACCGCATTCACTCTGATCTTGCGCGCGCCAAGCTCCGCGGCCGCCGCGCGCGTGATGCCCATCACGCCGGCCTTGATGCCGCTGTAGACGATGCTGTTCCTGGCGGAGATCAGGCCGGCAACCGAAGCCACGTTGATGATCGTACCGCCGCGCTCGGCATCCATTGCCTCCGCCGCGGCCTGGATGCCCCAGATGATCGCCTTGAAGCCGATGTTGAGCATGCGGTCCACGGTCTCCGGCGCGATATCGGGCACCGACTGGTAGCGGACCCAGGCGGCGTTGTTGACGAGGATGTCGAGGCGACCTTGCCGCTCGGCGAGCCCAAGCACGGCCGCACGCATTCCGTCACGGGACGAGACATCCTGCGTGACGTCCACCGCGTGACCGCCGGATGCCCTGATCGCGTCCACCGTGGCGTTGACGAACTCCGGCTTGAGGTCGTTGACGCCGATGGTGGCGCCGCGCGATGCCAGCAACAACGCGGTCGCACGTCCGATCCCGTTCCCGGCGCCGCTCACGAACGCCACGCGACCGGCGAGAGACGTGTCTTTGGTTTCGGCCATTGCTGTTTCCCTCTCCTATCCTGTCGCGACGAGATCGCAAGCCGGCGCTATCGCACCGATATAGCGGCGGCCGAGCGCGGCCAGGACGGCGCTGGCTTCACCCTGCGCCTGCAAGGCGCGGACACGACGCAGGTGCCGGTGCACCGGCACATCCCAAGTAAAACCCATGCCGCCATGAATCTGCAGCGCGCCTTCGCTGATCGCGCTGCCATAGGTGCCCGCGGCGAGAAACGCGGCATCGCGCTCGAGCGCGCCAGCCTCGTCACGCACACTGCGGGTGATGATGTGTCGTATGCCTTCGAGCCTGAGCTTCTGGCGCGCAAG
>Ga0081540_1001054_pt1 | contig 24581 bp, 21 predicted proteins | sample TabmetS2T1R1_FD_71024 | JGI IMG/M metagenome (GOLD analysis project Ga0081540, IMG submission 71024) | Tabebuia heterophylla rhizosphere microbial communities from the University of Puerto Rico - S2T1R1 | ecosystem: Host-associated > Plants > Roots > Rhizosphere ... | reverse complement strand
GACCCGGAGGCGTCCCCGGGTCCCCGTCCGCATCCGTCAGCGTCGAGACGTCAGCGTCGAGACGTCAGCCGTTCAAGAGCTGCGTGATCTGAGTGTCCGCCGCCTTCAAGGCGTCGGGAACCGAGCTCTTGCCGCTCAGGATGTCGGACAGCGCCTGGGGGATGACGTTGGCCTTCTCGACATTGGCCCAGTTGGGCGCCGTCGGGACGAACCAGGAGTTCTTCGCGGCGTCGGCGAAGGCCTTGTCCGCGGGCTTCACCAGGTTCAGCAGGGACGTCGTGTTCGGGAGCACCCCGGCCTTGTTGACGATGGCCGTCGTCGTGGCGGTGCTCGTGTAGGCCGCGATCCAGTCGGCCGCGACGTCCGGAGCCTTGCTCTTGGCGGTGACGGCGAGGTTCGACCCACCGAGGAAGGCGGGCATGTCGGAGCCGCCGTTGACCCGCGACGGCATCGGGAACGAGCCGAGCTGCAGCTTCGGGTTGCCGGTCTTCGGGTCGAGGATGACGCCGCGCTCCCACCCGTTGCCGTACAGGGCGGCCACCTTGCCCTGGGCGAAGACGGCGTCCTGCTTGGCCTCGTCACCGAGGACGTCGGCGCGCGAGTACTTGGTGACGAAGGTCTTCCACGCCGTGACGGCGTCGACCGCCGGCTGCGCGGACAGCGTCGCCGTCCAGCTGTTGCCGTCCTTCTTCGCGATCTGCCCGCCGTTGTCGTAGACCCACGACATCGCCTGGTACCAGTACTTGCCGGGGACGTAGAAGGCCGAGAAGGACTTGTCGGTGCCGTACTTGGCCATCAGCTTGTCGGCGTCCGCCGACAGGTCCGCGAACGAGGTCGGCGGCGTCGTGATCCCCGCGCCGGTGTAGAGCGCCTTGTTGTAGATGACCGCGCGGCTGCCCGCGTAGTACGGGACGGCGTACAGCGTCCCGTCGTAGGACCCGGCGTCCGCGAGCGCCTTGAGCCACGTGGAGGAGTTGTCGAAGGTCGAGGCCTTGAGCTCGGCGAGTGCGCCGGCGGCCATGTACTTGGTCGTCTCCGTGTTGCCCAGCTCGACGACGTCCGGCGGCGCGCTGCCGGCGAGCGCCGCGTCCAGCTTGGTCAGATGATCCGGCCAGGTCTGGTACTGCACCTTGACCGCCGTGTTCGGGTGCTTGCCGTTGAACGCCTTCGTGGCGGCGTCGACCGCCTCGGGCCAGCCCTGTTGGGCGTCGGTCTGCAGCCACACCGTGATCGACGTGGGACTCGCCGCGCTGCTGCTCTTCGCACCGCCGGAGCCGCCGCTGCCGCAGGCGGCGAGCGCCACCGCGGCCAACGCCACCACGGGTACCAGCTTCATCCGTTGCACCGGGACCTCCTCGTCGCGACTCCGGGTCGCCCCCAGGGGCGGGAACCTCACCGGCCGGTCATCACCCTCACTGGTGTAGACCACTACGAGCAGCATCGGTCAAGACCACTGGTACAGTCAAGTAGGAGCCGGCGGAGCGAGGTCTCCATTCGGTCACGGCGGCCTCCACGGGACGGCGACTCCTCCGGACGGCGACTCCTCCGGTCGACGCCTGCTCGGGCAGGAACTTCCTCTGGACGGCGAGCGGGTGCGGGAGGCCGAGCGTGACGACGATCAGTGACGACGGCCGGCGAGCCACGGCCGTGGTCAAGGCGCGCGAGCCGAAGTACTACGTGCTCAAGACGTACCTGCTCGACCTGACGCGCACCCAGCCGCCGGGGACGCCCGTGCCGTCGGAACGCATCCTGGCCGAGGACTTCTCCACCTCGCGGACCACGGTGCGGCAGGCGCTCCAGGAGCTCGTCGGGGAGGGGCGGCTGCAACGCCTGCAGGGCAAGGGCACCTTCGTCGCCCGCCCGAAGATCGCCCAGCCGCTCGTGCTCTCCTCGTACACCGAGGACACGCGGCGCCGGGGCGCGAACCCCTCCTCGCGGCTGCTGGCCCTGACCACCGAGCCCGCGGACGACGAGATCGCCGAACGGCTCGCCCTCGAACCAGGCGCTCCGCTGGTGCGCATCGAGCGGTTGCGGCTGACGGACGGCGAGCCGATGGCGGTCGAGCAGAGCCGGCTCTCAGCGGACCGGTTCCCCGGCCTGGAGGCGTACCTGGAGCGGTACGGGTCGCTGTACGCCGCTCTGCGCGAGGAGTACGGGGTCGAGCCGGTCGAGGCGGAGGAGACGATCGAGACCGGAACGGCGTCCCCGATCGACGCGGCGCTGCTCGGCACCGAGACCGGGCTCCCGGTGCTGCTGCTCGGTCGGCAGACCTTCGACCGCGACGGGCGGCCGTTCGAGTACGTTCGAGCGATCTATCGCGGCGACCGGTTCAAGCTCGTCGCCCGCCTGACGCGACCGTGAGTCGACGCGCCGACGAGTCGATGACCTCTCCCGGCGGCGGCAGCTGCACCGCAGGGAGCGGATGAGCGATGTGGCGGGCGTACGCCACGCAGGTGAAGAAGGGCACGAACTCGTCGCTGGTGGCGACGCCCAGGAACAGGTCGACGGCGTCCGGCAGCAGCGGAGTGGCCAGGCCTGCGTCGGCCAGCCGGTCGGCCTCGGCTCGGGTGAGTGCGCGCACCAGGTCCCGACTCATCACCGTGCCGTCGTCCAGCAGGGTGCCGGCCTGCATCTGCTGCCACACCTGCGAACGGACGATCTCGACGGTGGCCGCATCCTCCATCAGCGAGTCCACGGTGGCCGCGCCGTTGCCACCGAGCCACGCCTGGAGGTAGCGCAGCGCGACGGAGATCCCGCGGCGCAGGCCGGCGGCGGTGGGGCGTCCGGGCGCGGAAGCCAGGTCCACCAGGTCGGCGGCGCTGACCCGGACGTCCTGCCGGCGGCGGTGCAGCTGGTTGGGCGTGCCGGCGAGCGCGGCGTCGAACTCCTCCCGGCAGGTGGCGACGAGGCCGGGATGGGCGACCCAGGAGCCGTCGTAGCCGTCGCGAGCCTCGCGCCGCTTGTCGCGACGGACCTGGTCGAGGGCGATCCGAGTGCGTTCGGCGTCAGCACGGTCGGGGACGAAGGCGGCCATGCCGCCGATCGCGTGGGCGCCGCGGCGGTGGCAGGTGGCGACGAGCAGCTCGGTGTAGGCGCGCAGGAACGGGACGTCCATGGTCAGTACGGCGCGGTCCGGTAGGACGACCGCCGCGGGCGAGGTCGAGAACGTCTTGATGGTCGAGAAGAGGTAGTCCCAGCGGCCGGCGTTGAGCCCGGTCGCGTGGGGCAGCAGGGCGGAAAGGATCTCCTCCATCTCGAACGCGGCGGGCAGGGTCTCGATGAGGACGGTGACCCGGACGGTGCCGGCCGGGACGCCGAGCCAGTCCTCGGCGACCAGCAGGACCTCGTTCCACAAGGCGGCCTCGGCGGCGCTCTCCAGCTTGGGCAGGTACAGGTAGGGCCCGCTCCCCCGGTCGAGCTGGCGCTGGGTGCAGTGCACGAGGTAGAGGCCGGCGTCGACGACGCCCGCCGACAGCGGGTGGCCGTCCACGCACAGGTGCTTCTCCACCAGATGCCAGCCCCTGGGACGGACGTGGATCGTCGGCAGCTGCTCCCCCAGCCGGTAGTCCCGGCCGCCGTCGTCGGTGAAGTCGATCCGGCGGTCGAGGGCGTGGACGAGGTTGAGCTGTCCCTCGATGACCGCCGCCCAGGTGGGCGTGGTGGCGTCCTCGAAGTCGGCCATCCATCCCGAGGCGCCGCTGTTGAGTGCGTTGATCGTCATCTTGCGTGTCGGCGGCCCCGTGATCTCCACGCGACGGTCGACCAGGTCGGCGGGCGCCGGCGGCACCACCCAGGCGGGATCGTCGCGGATGGCGGCGGTCTCGGGGCGGAAGTCGAGCCGATCCTCGCCGGCGCCGAGACGACGGCGTCGCTCGCGACGGTCCTGCAGGAGGTCGCCGCGCGCTCTGGCAGCGGTGTCGTCGAGCGCGCGGAGGAAGTCGAGCGCCCGCGGCGTCAGGATCTCCTCGTATCGAGGTCCGAGGGGGCCGTGGACGGTCACCCGGCGGTCGAAGCGCGTCATCAGAACTGCTCCTGCTCGGTCGAGCCGGCCAGCGCCAACGTCTCGCTGCGTGGGTTCAGCGCGGCAGCGACCTGGTCGAAGTACCCGGTGCCGACCTCCGCCTGGTGCCGGACGGCGGTGTACCCGTCGGCCGCGGCGAGCTCGAACTCCCGCTGCTGCAGGGCCACGTACGCGGGCATGCCGTGCCGGGCGTAGCCGGAGGCCAGCTCGAACATCGAGGCGTTCAGGGCATGGAACCCGGCAAGGGTGATGAACTGGAAGCGATAGCCCATGGCGGCGATCTCCCGCTGGAAACGGGCGATCTCGGTGTCGTGGAGGGCGGCGCGCCAGTTGAACGACGGCGAGCAGTTGTAGGCCAGGAGCTTGTCCGGGTACTCGGCGTGGATCGCCTCGGCGAAGCGACGGGCCAGGTCGAGGTCGGGAGTCCCGGTCTCCATCCAGAGCAGGTCCGCGAACGGGGCGTACGCGAGCCCCCGCGAGATCACCGGCCCGAGGCCGTTGCGGACCACGAAGAAGCCGTCGCTGGTGCGCTCCCCGGTGCAGAACTGGGCGTCGCGCTCGTCGACGTCGCTGGTCAGCAGCGTCGCGGCGAGGGCGTCGGTACGTGCGACGACGAGAGTGGGGACGCCGCTGACGTCGGCCGCGAGCCGGGCGGCGTTGAGGGTCCGCACGTGGTGCGCCGTGGGGACGAGCACCTTGCCGCCCAGGTGACCGCACTTCTTCTCCGAGGCGAGCTGGTCCTCCCAGTGCACGCCTGCCGCGCCGGCCGCGATCATCGCCTTCATCAGCTCGAACGCGTTCAGCGGCCCACCAAAACCGGCCTCGGCGTCGGCCACGATGGGAGCCAGCCAGTGCGGCACCTCGTCCGTCCCGCCGTGCCCCATCAGGTCTGCCCAGGAGATCTCGTCCGCCCTGAGCAAGGCGTTGTTGATGCGCCGGACGACCGCGGGGACCGAGTTGACCGGGTACAGGCTCTGGTCGGGATAGGTCTGGCCGGCCAGGTTCGCATCGGCGGCCACCTGCCACCCGGACAGGTAGATCGCCTCCAGCCCGGCGCGGACCATCTGGACGGCCTGGTTCCCCGTCAGCGCACCGAGCGCCGGCACGTGGCTTCGGGTGGACAGGAGGTGCCAGAGCCGCTCGGCACCGGCTCGCGCGAGCGTTTGCTCCTCCTGCACGCTCCCGCTCAGCCGGACGACGTCCGCCGCGCCGTAGCTACGCCGGATCCCGCGCCATCGAGGGGACGTGGCCCATTCCGCCTCGAGCGCCGACACGCGAAGAGCGACGCGGTCGGCGACGGACGGCGCTGGAACAGGCGGGTGCCCGTCTCGCTCGGGGGCCAGCAGCTCGGTCATGGTCGCTCCTTCCAAATGCCGACAGGATTGAGCTTCTTCACTGAAGAGCCGGTCGTCGAGAACCTAGCGCTGTGAATTTCTTCAACTGTTCACGTAGTCTCGGTTCATGAGTGAGTTCACCGGCGTCGACGTGCTCGTCCTCGGCCGAAGGGTTCGGCAGCTTCGCAAGGCGAGAGGCTGGACGCTGCAGAGCCTGGCCGAGCGGGTCGGGCGGACGACGTCCGCGCTGTCGATGCTCGAGAACGGCCGCCGTGAGCCGCGCTTGTCGCTGCTGCAGGCCCTCGCCGGCGCCTTCGACATCCCGCTCGCGGATCTCGTGGGCAGTGCGCCGCTGGACCGCCGGGCGGAGCTCGAGATCGAGCTGCAGCGGGCACAGAGCGCTCCGCAGTACCGCTCGCTGAGCTTGCCCGAGGTGCGGCCGGGTCCACGGCTGCCGCTGTCGGTGCTGGAGGCGCTCGTCGGCCTCCACACCGAGCTCGTGCGGCAATCCACCTCCCTGCGCGCCACTCCGGAGGAGGCGCGCCGCGCCAACACCCAGCTGCGCGCCCTGATGCGCCGACGCGACAACTACTTCGCGGAGATCGAGCAGGCGGCGCGCGACACCTCGCAGATCACCGGCACGGACCGTGGGCCCCTCACCGAGCGCGACGTCAACGCGATCGTCCAGCGGCTCGGCTTCACCCTGCACCGCGAGGCGGATCTTCCCCATGCGGCCCGCTCGGTGATCGACCTCGAGCACAAGCGGATCTTCGTCCCGCATCCCCGCGACGCCCGAGGGCACGGGCGACGCCAGGTCGTCCTGCAGGCCGTCGGCCACATCGTCCTCGGCCATCGCGAGCCGACCGACTACGCGGACTTCCTGCGCCAGCGCGTGGAGGTCAACTACTTCGCCGCGGCCACGCTGGTTCCCGAGGCGTCAGCCGTGGACCTGCTGCAGCAGGGGAAGCGGGCCGGGGACATCGCCGTCGAGGACCTCCGCGACGCCTTCGCCGTCTCGTACGAGACAGCCGCGCATCGCTTCACGAACCTGGCCACGCGGCACCTGGGCATCCCTGTCCACTTCATGCGCGTGCACGAGAGCGGAACGATCTACAAGGCCTACGAGAACGACGGCGTCACCTTCCCGGCCGACGTGACCGGAGCCATCGAAGGACAGCCCGTCTGCAAGCACTGGACGGCGCGGGCCGTGTTCTCCCGCCGGCAGGCGGGGGCCTACCAGCAGTACACCGACACCCCCAACGGGACCTACTGGTGCACTGCGCTCGTGGAGTCGGCCGACAACGGCGACTACTCCGTCGCGGTCGGCGTCCCGTACGCGCAGGTCCGCTGGTTCCGCGGCAGGGACACCCGCGAGCGCGACCGCTCCTCCTGTCCCGACCCGGCGTGCTGCCGCCGACCTCCCGAGGACCTGTCAAGGCGCTGGGAGGGCCGCGTCCTGGCCAGTGCCCGCGCGCACACCCACCTGCTCGCGGCGCTGCCGCCCGGGACGTTCCCCGGCGTCGACGACACCGAGATCCTGGCGTTCCTCGACGCCCGGCCCGCTCCCCCGGCGTCCGTGGGCACCCGCGCCGCAGAACCCGTTCGTGCATCGACCCGCTGACCTCGTGGAGCACCGGTCGGCGCCCGGGAGCCGGCCACGGTCCGCGGCGTCAGGCCGAACGATCCGCGGGCGCCAGCACGATGTCGAAGCGGACCCGGGTCCAGCTGCGGTCGCCGAGGTCGCGACCGTCGGGGGTCGCGGTGCCGGCCGGCTGAGGCTGGAAGTCCATCACGAGCGACTCCCGCACTCCGAAGACGCTGTCACGGTCCAAGAGCGCGTCCCCGCGGACGAAGATGTGCGTCACCAGGGTGCGGAAGCCGGGCGCCTGAACCAGGAAGTGCAGATGCGGCGCCCGCATCGGAGAGCGGCGGGCGGCGGCGAGCAACGCCCCGACGGGGCCGTCCTCCGGGATGGGATAGGGCGTCGGCGTGATCGCCCAGAAGCGGTAGCGACCGGCTGCGTCGGCGGACAGGTGACCCCGGGCGGCGACCCGGTCGTCCCCGTACTGGACGTCGTAGCGACCGTCCTCGTCAGCCTCCCAGACCTCGATCCGCGCATGCGGTACGGGCTGACCGTCGGCGTCCGTGACGCGGCCCTCGACCCAGCACGGTTGGCCGGGGGCCCCGGACGCGAGATCGCCGCCGAGCTCGATCTCCGGCGAGCCGACGACGAAGAACGGTCCCATCACGGTCGCCTCGGTGGCACTCCCGTAGGCCTCGTTGTTGATGGTCACGACCTGCATCGAGGCACCGAGGACGTCGGAGAGCAGGATGAACTCCTGGCGTCGATCGTCGGTGATGTGGCCCACGGCGGTGAGGCCGCCGATGGCCCGTCGCCACTCCTCCTCCGTCGGTCGCACCTCTCGGAGGAAGGCGTGCAGGTGTCGGGTGAGCGTCTGCAACAGCTCCTTGAGGCGGGGATCGGGCACCGAGTCGAACGAGGCGACGACGCGTTCCACCAGCTGGAACTCGCGTTGTCGCTGCTCGTCGGACACGCCGGCCCCGGACTCGCGGGAACCGGACCGGCCGCGGCCGGACCCCGCTCGGTCCTGCTCGTCGATGCTCATCGTGGCTCGGCTCCTTCCCATGCCGCGTGCACGAGGTGCGTGATGCTCGCGAGGCTGACCGGCGTCGGATTGCCGGCCGGCACGGCTGCCAGAACGGCGGCGGCGGCGACCGGGACATCCGCCTCTCGCAGGCCGTAGTCCCGCAGGGCGCGAGGAGCGTCGACCTCGTTGCGAAGCCGCTGCAGTCCCTCGAGGGCGGACGAGGCACCGAAGGCTGCCGCCAGCCGGCGCTCGATTCCGGGCACCGAGGGCGCGTTGAACGCCAGCACGTGGGGCAGTACCACGGCGTGGGTCTCGGCGTGCGGGAGGTCGTACATGCCGCCGAGCACGTGGCAGATCTTGTGGTGCAAGCCGGAGCCGGCCGAGCCGAACGCGCGCGCCGCCAGGTAGGCGGCGTACAGGACCTGCTCCCGACCGTCGACGTCCTCGGGGTGCGCCACGACCGGCGGGAGGCCGTCGCTCAGCGCGCGCAGGCCCTCCAGCGCGAGCGCCTGGTCGACGGGGTTCGTCCGAGGCGCCCACATCGCGTCGACGCAATGCGCCACGGCATTGAGCGCGGAGGCCACGGTGAGCGACACCGGCAAGGACAGCGTGAGGCCGGCGTCGTAGACGACGGCTCGGGGCAACACCCGGACGTCGACCCCCGTGGTCTTGCGACCATCCTGCGTCAGCCCCCACACCGGCGTGGCCTCCGACCCCGCGTACGTGGTCGGCACGGCGACGATCGGCAGGCCGGTCGTCAGGGCGACGGCCTTGGCCAGGCCGGTGGTCGACCCCCCGCCGACGCTCACCAGAACGTCGACGTCGTGGTCCGCGGCCGCCTTGCGCGCCCGGTCGGCGACGTCGACGGGCACGTGCATCACGACCTCGCCGTGCCGGACCGCCACCGGCAGACCGGCCGCCACCTCGTCGGCCGGCACGCATTCGGCCGCTCCGGCGATCACCATCGCACGCGCGCCGCCGAGACGGCCGACCTCGGCCGCGACCGAATGGCCCGCCTCGCCCGAGGCGAACACCACGCGTTGGGGCAGCGTCTCGTGCGTGAACCTCAGGCCCATCCGGCATCCTCCCCGGCCAGGATCGTCGGGAGAGCCGTGGTCACCGATCACCGCCCAGAGCTGTGGGAGGCCCACGATACGCTGCGGGCACGGCGACGCGATCACCCACGAATTCCTGGCATCGACCCGGACAGCTCCGGCGCCGAGACACCCGAGGAGAGAGTTGGAGATTCGACCCCGGCGCACCGAGTGGGGTGACCACGTCGGCGACGCGGAGTACGACGCCCGCTGAACGACGAGGCACGGTCGTCGGTCTTGACCTCGCTGCATGTGGCGTCTACTGTCCCGCGTGATAGTTCGTAAGTCTTACGAACTTTGACCTGCGGGGGTGGCGAGCCCGTGGACCTGGTGAGCACGATCGACCTGGGCGCCCGGAACGCCCGCCGGATCGCCGAGGCCATCCTCGACGGCGGCGCCGTCTCCCGAGCCCAGCTCTCCCGGGTCACCGGATTGTCCAAGCCCACCGTCTCGGCGGCGATCGCGACGCTGGAGACGAGCGGCCTGGTCCGGGAGGTGGGCCGGACCAGCGGTCACCCCGGGGCAACGGCCGTCCTCTACGACGTCGCACCGCAGGCCGGCACGGCCCTGGCCATCGACCTCGGACGTCGCCTGGTTCGCGCCTGCGTGCTGGACCTGGCCGGCCGACGCCTGGCCGACCGCATCGAGGACACCCGAGGCACTGGTGCCGCGGTGTTGGGCGCCCAGCTCGCAGCCATCGCGACGGATGTCGTGGCCGCGTCCGGGGTACCGGGCGGCAGCCTGACCGCCGTGACCCTCGGGGTACCGGGCGTCGCAGCGCCGGACGGTGGCCGGGTCCGGTTGGCCACCAGCTTGCCGGGACTGCAGCGGGGTGAGCCGGTCACGGCGCTCTCCGAGGCGCTCGGTGTCCGGATCGATCTCGGGAACGACGTCAACCTGGCGGCCACCGCCGAACTGGCCTTCGGTCACGGTCGCCGGGCGCCGGACTTCGCCTTCCTGTCGATCGGCACCGGCGTGGGCCTGGCGCTCATGCTCGACGGCCGGCTCAGGTCCGGCGCAACCCTGTCGGCCGGCGAGATCGGGTACCTGCCGATGTCGCCGGCGCCCTCGCCTGTCTCTGACCGATCCGGTCCGGCGCCGCGGCGTCCGGGAAGCCCTGTGCTCGAGGATGTCGCCTCCGCGGGTGGCGTCGTGCGCGCCGCCCGTCGGCGGGGCCTTCGCGCTCCGTCCGCCCGGCGCGTGGTCGAGCTTGCCCGGGCGGGAGACGGCCGTGCCCGGGCCGTCTTGGGTGAGCAAGCCGCCCACCTGGCGCTGGGCGTTGTCGCCGTCGCCGCCGTGGTCGACCCCGGGCTCGTGGTGATCAGCGGCGGCCTGGGCATCGGGGCGGCCGACGTGCTGCTGCCGCTGCTGGACGACGCCGTCCGCCGCCTCGGCCCCCTTCGGCCGACCCTTGCGCTGAGCGAGCTCGGTGACCATGCCGTGCTGGACGGCGCGGCCGTCGACGCCGTCGCCAGAGCGCGTGAGCGAGTGCTCGGTCGGGTCACCGGGCACCACGCCGCCCTCTCCTCCGGCCCTTCCTCCCTCGGGGAGCTCGGCGCTCCCTTGGTCTCCCCCGTCGCGCGTCGCATGGAGGCGTTATGAACAAGCACTCCGACACCGGCTCGGCGTCGTCCTCCGGGAGGCGTCGTCGTCGTGCGCCGGGCCTGGCGCTGGTGGCGTCGGCCCTGCTGGCGGCCGTTTCGGCCTGCTCGGGCGGCAGCGGGGACACCACCGCGTCTGCGAGCTCGGCCCCTGCCAGTGCAGCCGCCGACCGTACCCCCGTGACGATCACGCTGTGGAGCGGTTTCACCGACCGCGAGCTCGGCGTGCTGGGTGCCGCCGTCGACCAGTTCGAGAAGACACATCCGTGGATCACGGTGAAGAACGTCGGCGCCCAGGACGACGACAAGATCGTCAAGGCGATCCGCGCCGGGAACGCGCCCGACGCCGCCCTCTCGTTCACGGCCGACCGGATCGGCTCCTACTGCGGCAGCAAGGCGTGGATCGACCTCGGCCCGTACATCGCCAGGGACAAGGTCGACCTGTCCGTCATCCCCCAGGTGTCGCGCGACTACACCCAGTTCGGCGGCGTTCGGTGCGCCCTACCGGCGTTGGCGGACACCTACGGGCTGTACTACAACACGAAGCTCCTCAAGGGCGCTGGGTACGACAGCCCGCCGAAGACGGCATCGGAGCTCCTCGACATGGCGGTCAAGCTCACCAGCTACAACCCTGACGGCAGCATCAAGGTCGCCGGCTTCGTTCCGCTCTGGGGCTTCTACGAGATGGCGCCGGCCCACGTCGCTCCGGTCTGGGGCGCGACCTGGACCGACGGTGCCGGCAAGAGCAATTTCCACGACCCGGCGTGGACCGCACTGCTGCAGTGGCAGAAGAAGTTCGTCGACGCGATCGGATACGACAAGCTGCGCCGCTTCACGTCCGGCGCGGGTGACAGCGAGTTCGCGGAGACCAACCTGTTCGAGACGGGCAGGCTCGCGATGAACATCGACGGCGAGTACCGCACCGCCTTCATCCACAGCGAGCACCCGGAGCTCGCCTTCGGCACGGCGCCCTTCCCGACCGCGGACACCCGGACCGACCTCTACGGGGCGGGGTACGTCACCGGTAACTCGCTGGGGATCCCGCGGACGACGACGGGCCGGAACCTGGAAGCCGCCTGGCAGCTGGTCAGGTACCTGTCGACGGATCCGGCTGCGCAGACCCTGCTCGCACAGCAGTTGAAGAACGTGCCGACCCTGACCCCGGCGTTGTCCGACACGTCCCTGACGAACGACGCCCGGTTCGGCGTCTTCATGAAGATCTACGCCAACTCCAAGAGCGGCACCACCCCGCCCAGCGCGGCCGGAAGCGCCGATCAGGACACCCTGTCGGCCCTGGCCGAGAAGTACCAGGCAGGATCCGTCGCCGATCTCGCCTCCGCCCTGACCGCGGCCGACAAGCAGGTCGACGCCCAGGTGGCACAGGCCGCCGGGCCCGGCGGGGGCGGCGCGCCATGATCGGGACCGCCATGATCGGGACCGCGGGGCGTCGCCGGCTCACGGTGCTCGCCTTCCTCAGCCCGTGGCTCGTGGGCATGCTCGTCTTCTTCGTGTACCCCCTGATCACGACGGTGTACCTGGCATTCCAGCACTACGACCTGCTGTCACCACCGCGCTGGGTCGGCCTGGCCAACTTCCGCTACATGAACATCGACGCCAACTTCTGGCCCGCCGTCCGGAACACGGCATGGATGATCCTCGTCAGCGTCCCCGTCACGATCATCTTCGCGCTCTGGGTGGCGCACGTTCTCGGCAAGATACGCCGCGGCGCAGGGGTCCTGCGCACCGTCTTCTACCTGCCGACGCTCGCGCCGCCGGTGGCCGCCACGCTGGGCTTCGTCTACGTGTTCAACGCCAGCACCGGCCCGGTCGACCGGATCCTCGGCGCGCTCGGCCTGCCGCAGCCGTTGTGGTTCGACGACCCCTCGTGGGCCAAGCCCAGCCTCACGCTGCTGGCGATGTGGGGGTCCGGTGCGATCATCGTCATCTTCCTTGCGGCGTTCCTCGACGTGCCCATGGAGCTGCACGAGGCGGCCGACCTGGACGGCGTCAACGGATGGCAGCGCATGCGCTACGTCACGCTTCCCACGGTCAGCCCGGTGATCCTCTTCGCCGTCGTCACGGGTGTGATCGACGGCTTGCAGTACTTCACCCAGGGCTATGTCGCGGGCACCGCCGCCGGGGGCGGCGACGCCGGCGCGGGCAGCGGGAGCAGTCTCGGCTACCCCGAGGGCTCGACCTTGTTCTATCCCGTCTGGCTCTACCAGCAAGGGTTCCAGTACTTCGCGATGGGCTACGCGTCGGCGATGGCCGTGGTGCTCTTCGTCGCCGCGCTGGGCGTCACCGCCGTGCTGCTCCTGGTCTCCCGACGGTATGTCCACATCCCCGGGGTCAGCTGATGGCAGCCCTAGAGGGCAGCGAGTCCGGGGCGCTGGTCGGCAGGATCGGTCCGCGGCGCCGCGGCTGGGCCACCCGGACGGCGCCCGCTCGCCGTGACCGCCTGCTCACGGTCATCGCCGAGCGGAGCCTGCTCATCGCCCTGGCCCTGATGTTCCTCGCCCCGGTGGCGTTCGTCGTCCTCACCGGCTTCATGACCACGGCGCAGGCCGCCGGGCCGAGCATCTGGCCGCGGCCGTTCCACCCCGCCAACTTCGCCGACGTGTTCAGCCGCGCCGGGCTGCTGCGGGCGAGCGGGAACACGCTGCTCTACGCCGGCCTCTCGACCATCGGCGTGGTCGTGTCCAGTGTTCCCGTCGCGTATGCGCTGTCACGGTTGCAGTGGCGGCTCCGCGGGCCGACCTTCCTGGTCGTGCTGGCCACGATGATGCTGCCCCAGCAGGTCACGGCGGTGCCGCTGTACGTGCTGTTCGCCAAGCTGCACCTGGTCGGCACGCTCGTCCCGCTCATCCTGCCGAGCTTCTTCGGCGACGCGTTCTCGATCTTCCTGCTGCGCCAGTTCTTCCTCACCATTCCGCAGGACTACATCGACGCGGCGCGCGTCGACGGGGCCGGGGAGTGGCGCATCCTGCGTCAGGTCGTCGTCCCGCTGGCGAAGCCGGCGATCGCCGCCGTCGCGCTCTTCAGCTTCCTCTACGCCTGGAACGACTTCTTCGGGCCGCTGCTGTACACGGGCGAGAACCCGTCGGCATGGACGGCGTCCGTCGCCCTGGCCAACATCCGCAGCCAACACCACGTTCAGTGGAACCTCACGATGGCGGCGACGGTGCTGTTCATGCTCCCGGTGATCGCGCTCTTCTTCGTTGCTCAGAAGGCCTTCGTGCAGGGGGTCACGTTGACGGGAGTGAAGGGATGAGCGGGCTGAAGGTCGTCGTGGTCGGCGGCGGGTCCACCTACACGCCCGAGCTCGTGACCGGGTTTGCCGCGCGACAGGACGTCGTTCCCGTCCGCGAGCTCGTGCTCCTGGACCCCGACACCGACCGGCTCGACGTCGTCGCCGCGTTCGCCGCTCGGATCATGCAGGCGGCGGGATGGCCGGGGAGGCTCACCGCCACCGCCGACCGTGCCAGTGCCCTGGACGGTGCGGACGCCGTGCTGGTGCAGCTGCGCGTGGGCGGGCAGCAGGCCCGACTGCACGACGAGACAGTCCCGCTCGCGCATGGTCGGCTGGGCCAGGAGACGACCGGCGCCGGCGGTCTCGGGAAGGCCCTGCGCACGGTGCCCGTGGTGCTCGACCTGGCGCAGGAGGTGCGCCGCCGGGCGGCGTCCGACGCCTGGATCGTCGACTTCACCAATCCCGTCGGGATCGTCACCAGGGCGCTGCGGGACGCCGGTCACCCCGCTGTGGGCCTGTGCAACGTCGCCATCGGATTCCAGCGGTCGATCGCCGAGATGCTCGGCGTCGAGGCCGGCCGGGTGCTCGTCGACCAGGTCGGCCTGAACCATCTCACGTGGATCCGCCGGGTGCTGCTGGACGGCGTCGACGTCCTGCCGACGTTGCTCGAACGGAGCGGCCCGGCGCTCGCCGACCACGTCGAGCTGCCCGTCGAGCTCCTGCGTGACCTCGGCGCCGTCCCCTCCTACTACCTGCGCTACTACTACGCGCACGACGCCGTGGTGGCCGAGCAACGACGGGCGGTCCCGCGGGCGGCGCAGGTGCAGGCCATCGAGGACGAGCTGCTGCGGCTCTATCGGGACCCGAACCTGGTGGCCACCCCCGCGCTCCTGGCGCAGCGCGGGGGCGCCTACTACAGCGAGGCTGCGGCCGCCCTGCTCGCCTCGCTGGTCACCGGCGATGACGCGGTGCACGAGGTGGACGTTCCCAATGCCGGTGTGCTGGCCGGGCTGGCAGACGACGATGTCGTGGAGGTGCCGGCCCGGGTGAACCGATCGGGGCCGCACCCGCTGTCGCAGCCGCCACTGGCGCCGGCGCTGCTCGGGCTCGTGCAGCAGGTCGCCGCCTATGAGCGGCTGGCGGTGGCGGCTGCGCTGTCCGACGATCCGGCCGACATCCGGAAGGCGTTGCTGGCGCACCCGCTCGTCGGCCAGTGGGAGGTGGCCGTCGAGCTGGCCGATGTGCTGCCCTACGCCCTGGTGACGCGGTGACCGGGCCGGGGGGCGTGCCGCGGGAGTTGCTGCTGGCGGTGGACGGAGGGAACTCGAAGACCGATGTGCTCGTGATCGACGGCTCGGGCCGGGTGCTCGCCCACGTTCGCGGTCCGAGCTCGGCTCCCATCCACCACGGGCTGGACGGCGCCATGGACGCGCTCGATGTCCTCATCCGGCGTGCCCTCGCGTTGGTCGCCGATGTGCGGACGCGTCCCGCCGTCGGGGTGTTCGCCCTGGCGGGCGCCGACCTTCGTTCCGAGGAGGAGCAGCTGCTCGCCGCGTGCCAGGCCCGTGGCTGGGCGGCCCGCACGGTGGTGCGCAACGACGCCTTCGCCCTGCTCCGCGCCGGCACGGACCGCGGCTGGGGGGTCGCCGTGGTCTGCGGAGCCGGGATCAACGGGGTCGGCGTCGGCCCCGACGGCGGCGTCGTGCGGTTCCCCGCGCTGGGGGCGATCACCGGTGACTGGGGCGGCGGATACGACGTCGGCATGGCGGCGCTCGGCGCCGCGGTGCGGGCCCAGGACGGGCGCGGGCCTTCCACCCTGCTGGCCACCGCGGTGCCGGCGTTCTTCGGGCTCCCCGACCCGCTCGCCGTGTCCGCGGCCATCCAGACCGGCCGGCTGCCCGAGGGACGGGTCGTCGACCTGCCCCCCGTGCTGTTCGACGCCGCCCGTTCGGGCGACGCCGTGGCCCGCGAGGTCGTCCTGCGCCTAGCGGCGGAGGTCACCGCGCTCGCGGTGGCCGCCATCCGCCGGTTGGGCGTGACGGATGGTGATCCGGACGTCGTCCTCGGCGGCGGCCTCCTGCGCGCCGGGTTGGCCCTGCTCGACGACGCGGTGCTCGCGGGCATCCTCCGGCAGGCGCCCAGAGCTCACGTGCGGATCGTCGATCGCGAACCGATCATCGGAGCAGGTCTGCTGGCGCTGGCGGAAGCGGGTGCGTCCGCCGCGGCAGAGGCACGGCTGCGGGCTGCGCTGCCGCGCCGGCTCGACCGGGCGCCGCTAGACCTCGAGCTCCTCGTTCAGGACGGTCGTGGGTCCGAGGAGCTCGAAGTCCAGGCTCCGCACCAGAGGCCGGGACGGCTGGTCGGCGAGTCGAGAGGCCTCGACCAGGAGCTCCTCGTACGCCGCGCGCGCCACCAGGGTGTGGAAGGCCTTGGCGAAGACGTCGGGATCGCGATCGAGCCGCTCGAGCTCCTCGGCGAGGGCAGCGAGCCGGCGCCCGATGAACGCGCGCGTGAACAGCCCCCACTCCATGGTCATCTCGACTGAGGTCCCCGACCCCGCTTCGCTGCCCCCGAATTGCTCGACCTCGACCAGGTCCCACCTGCCCACGCTGTCGACGACCTGGACGGACGACGCCGAGGAGGACCACAACTGCTCGATGGGCACGAACAGCGCCGCCATCAGTGCGACGGCAAGCAGGATCTCCATGGTGTGACCCCAGGCGTTCGAAACCGTGCTGAACATGGGCGTTCGAGACCGGTGCTGAACATGGTATGTCCAGTTCGGCCGGCGAGCGCCTCTGACCACCCCATCGGTGATCAAGGAATGGGTGCCCATCAGGTGGCCTCGACGTCGCCACCTCGACGTCGTGACCTCGGGCGCGGTCAGGCCAGGTCGAACCGGTCGAGATTCATGACCTTGGTCCATGCCGCCACGAAGTCGCGCACGAACTTCTCCGTGGCGTCGTCCGTGGCGTACACCTCGGCGACGGCGCGGAGCTGCGAGTTCGACCCGAAGACCAGGTCCACCGCGGTGGCGCTCCACTTCGGCGCGCCGGTAGCGCGATCCCGACCCTCGTAGACGTTCTCGGTGGAACCGGACACCGACCACTCGGTGCCCATGTCCAGAAGGTTGACGAAGAAGTCCTTGGTCAGCTTGCCAGGCCGGTCGGTCAGGACCCCGAGCGGCGACCCCTGATAGTTCGCGTTCAGCGCCCGCAGACCGCCGATCAGGACCGTCATCTCGGGAACGGAGAGGTTCAGCAGAAAGGCGCGGTCGACGAGCAGCGTCTCCGGGGACAGCTTCTCCCCGGCTCGCAGGTAGTTGCGGAACCCGTCGGCCCGTGGTTCGAGGACGGCGAACGACTCCACGTCGGTCTGCTCCTGCCCGGTGTCGGTGCGCCCCGGCGAGAACGGCACCGTCACGTCGACCCCGGCGTCCTTCGCCGCCCTCTCGACCGCGGCGCTGCCGCCCAGGACGATCAGGTCGGCCATCGAGATCCGCTTGCCCCCCGGCTGCGAGTCGTTGAAGTCCTGCTGGATCCCCTCCAGGGCCTGCAGCACCCTCGCCAGCTCCGTGGGGTCGTTGACCTCCCAGTCCTTCTGCGGCGCGAGCCGGATCCGCGCGCCGTTGGCCCCGCCGCGCTTGTCGGTGCCGCGGAAGCTCGCGGCGGCGGCCCACGCCGTCCGGACGAGCTGCGGAACGGTCAGCCCCGACCCAAGGATCATGGTCTTGACCGTCGCGACGTCCTCGTCGCCGATCGACTCGTGGTCGACGGATGGCACCGGGTCCTGCCACAACTGTGGCTCCGCCACCCAGGGGCCGAGATAGCGCGAGACAGGCCCCATGTCGCGGTGCAGCAGCTTGTACCACGCCTTGGCGAACGCCTCCTCGAGCTGGTCGGGATTCTCGTAGAAGCGCTTCGCGATCGGTCCGTAGGTCGGGTCCAGCTTCAGTGCGAGATCCGAGGTCAGCATGATCGGTGCGTGCCGCGTGGACGGGTCGTGAGCGTCCGGGACCGAGCCCTGCGCCTCCGCGTTCGTCGGGGTCCACTGCTTGGCACCGGCGGGGCTCGTCGTCAGCTCCCAGTCGTACCTGAACAGGTTCTCGAGGAATCCGTTGTCCCACCTCGTCGGCTCGTTGGTCCAGGCTCCCTCCAGCCCGCTGGTGAGCGCGTCCCGGCCCACGCCGGTCCCGTAGGTGTTCTTCCAGCCGAGGCCTTGCTGCTCGACGGGAGCACCCTCGGGTTCGGGACCGACGTACGAAGGATCGACGGCACCATGGGTCTTGCCGACCGTGTGGCCGCCGATGATGAGCGCGACGGTCTCCTCGTCGTTCATGGCCATGCGTCCGAAGGTGTCTCGGACGTCCCGAGCAGAGGCCAAGGGATCGGGGTGGCCGTTCGGCCCCTCGGGGTTCACGTAGATCAGGCCCATCTGCACGTTGGCCAGCGGCTCGGCGAGCTCACGGTCGCCGCTGTAGCGCTCGTCCCCGAGCCAGGTGTCCTCCGGCCCCCAGAAGATCTCCTCTGGCTCCCAGATGTCCTCGCGGCCGAAGCCGAATCCGAACGTTCTGAATCCCATCGATTCGTACGCGCAGTTCCCCGCGAAGATGAGCAGGTCGGCCCAGGAGATCTTGCGGCCGTACTTCTGCTTGACGGGCCAGAGCAGCCGGCGCGCCTTGTCCAGGCTCGCGTTGTCCGGCCAGCTGTTGAGGGGGGCGAAGCGCTGGGCACCGCTGCCGCCACCGCCTCGGCCGTCGCCCGTGCGGTACGTTCCCGCGGCGTGCCAGCTCATCCGGATGAAGAGCGGACCGTAGTGGCCGTAGTCGGCAGGCCACCAGTCCTGCGACGTCGTCATGAGCTCGACGAGGTCGCGCTTGAGTGCCTCGACGTCCAGGGTCCTGAACTCCTGCCTGTAGTCGAAGTCCCTCCCCATCGGGTCCGACTTCGGCGAGTGCTGACGGAGGACCGAGAGGTCCGGCTGATTCGGCCACCAGTCCCGGTTCGTCCTGGGCCGGGTCGCCTTCGGAGTCGGGGCGGGGATCGCCGGGCTCTCGCTCTCGCTGACGCTCGCAGTCGCGTCCTTCGTGTCAGACACCTCGGTGGTTCTCCTGTCTGGTCGAATCTGGTCGAATGCGTAGGCGTTCTCGTCGTCCACTGTTCTTGTCGTATGCCTCGGTCGGCGGTCGCGCGGACCGTGGCCGGCGCCGGTCGGCCCGTTCCAGGCGGAGGGCACCCCACGAGCGACAGCCTACGTCGTGGGCGTGTCCCGACCGGCCCCTCCGCTACCGCCCCGCACCCTCCTACGCTGGTATCGACCGAGGGCCGGAGATCGGGATGGCAACGTTGGACGAGCGAACCCGCGAGCAGCAGACGATCTGGTCGCGCGGGGACTTCCACCGCATCGGCGTCGCCCAGGTCGTCGTCGGCGAGCTGCTCGTCCGCGAGCTCCAGGTGCACGCCGGCGAGCGGGTGCTCGATGTCGCCGGCGGAGCCGGGAACACGGCGCTCGCCGCGGCCCGCCGTTTCGCCGACGTCACGTGCAGCGACTACGTTCCGGCGTTGCTCGCGCACGCCCGGGCCCGCGCCGACACCGAAGGCCTGGCCATGACCACCCGCGTCGCCGATGCGCAGGCCCTGCCCTTCCCCGACGCGAGCTTCGACGTGGTCACGTCCACCTTCGGCGCCATGTTCGCGCCGGACCAGCACGCCACCGCGCGCGAGCTGATCAGGGTGTTGCGCCCGGACTGCAGGCTGGGCCTGGCGAGCTGGACACCGGACAGCTGGGTCGGCGCGCAGCTCGACCTGCTCTCTCGCTATCTGCCGGCTCCGTCCGGCGTGACAGCGGTCGAACCGCCGACTGTCTGGGGCACTCGGGAAGGCCTCGAAAGCCTGTTCGCGGGAACGGTCAGCGACCTGCGCGTGACGACGGAGTGCTTCGACTTCGTCCATCGATCCACCCGCGACCTGTTCGCCCTGTTCAAGGACTCCTACGGTCCGGTCTCCACCGCTCTCGCACGCCTGTCGCCCGCCGACGCCGAGACGTTCGCCGGTGAGTGGATCGCCCTCGCGGACGTCCACAACAGCGCCGACGACGGGACCTGCGTCCTCCGCTCCCCGTACCTGCAGGTCGTCGCCGTCAGCCGGCAGCGTCCTTCATCGTGATCCAGTCCTGCACCACGGCGGTCAGTTCGTCGCGTTGATCGTCGAAGTCCGCGGGATCGGTGAACGACATGTACGCGGCGGTCTCGCCGCTCCCGGAGAGCCGGGGGTGGTCGCCAGGGATCGTCGCCCCGGTGTGGAACAGAAGCGAGACACGGCGCTTCGACCGAGGGTTGAAGCTCGCCAGGTTGCCTCGGTAGACGAACGTGGGCGTCTTCCACTTGACGCACTCGGTCACGCGATCATCGATGCCGAGGACGAAGGCCCGGATATCGAGCATCAGCTGCTTCTGCGGATTCTCGTAGGTCGCGAACCACTCGGAGACCTCGGGATCGAATCGCACCTCGGAGGGCCCGGTGTTCACCGGGCGTCGACGGGCCGGACCGGCCCGGTCACATGCCGGGCATGGACAGGAACTCGAGAATCTCGATCGTCCCGCCCATCGCGGCGTGCGGATGCCCGTCGAGCACCTTTCCGACGGCGTCGGCGTCGTCGGCCTGCAGGATCGAGTAACCACCGATCGGGTCCCCCGCGTCTCCCCCAGACTCGACGACGCTGAGCGGGGCGCCGAGGTCGACGACCGCGTCGCCGGCTCGTTGCGCCCATGCCATCCAGGCATCCATTCCCGCCTGGGCCTGCTCGGGGCTGCCCGCAGCCATCTGCTCCGCCGCCGTCGTCGCGGCCCGGTAGAGCACGAGGAACTTCGTCATCGTCGATCCTCTCGTCGGCTTCCGAACTCTTGTTCGTCAGTCACCTATTTAGGGAGTCGCCGGAATACTAGGGTGACGTGGTGACCGCAGACAAGCCCGACAGCGAGTCCGTCCCGGACCTCGATGCCAGGCTGCGCGCGCTGCGCTCCCGGACGCGTCGCGAGATCCTCGCATTGGTCTGGGAGCGCGAGCTCCGCGCCGGCGACATCGCCGCAGCGTTCTCGCTGACGGCGGCGACCATCTCGGAACACCTGGCCGTGCTGCGGTCCGCCGGCCTGGTCCGGATGACCCGGGTCGGCACCTCACGCCGCTACCGCGCCCGGCCCGAGGCGCTGACCGGCCTGCACGGCGCCCTCGAAGGCACCGGCAAGTGGCAGACCGCGACCGACATCCCGGAACGCGCCCTGGCCGACACCACGACGCGACCAGTCGTCGTCGCCGGCGTGGATCTCCCGACCTCTCCCGAGGCCACGTTCGCGGCCTTCGCCGACCCGACGCTCTACAGCCGCTGGCTGCAGGTGCCGGTCACCATCCAGGACGGCAGCTTCGCTGCCACCCTCGAGTGGGGCACCGAGGTCCGGGGGCACTACGAGATCGTCGTCCCACCGCACCTCATCGTCATGCGATGGGACTTCGAGGACGACAACGTGCCGGTTCCCGGCCAGCCGCTCACCGGATACCTGCGCATCCATGCCCGGGACGGTGGCAGCCATGTCGAGGTGCACCAGCTGACCGAGGACGACGATCAAGCGAACTTCATGCAGGCCGCCTGGGGCATGGTCCTCGGCCGGCTCAAGGCGAACATCCTCACCGCGACCGATCCCGCGGCCGACGCCGCCCGGAAGCCGCCGCGCCCCAAGAGGCGGAAGCGCCGCGAGGCAGGCGTACCGGTCCACGGCGAGGGATCCTGATCGCCCACGCTCTCAGTCCGCCGCAGCGGCCGACTCGCTCTTCACGAGCTCGGTTCGCAGCTCATGCGCCTCGTCGGCGAGCCTGGCCTCGTAGTAGAGCCGGGAACCGCCACCGGGCAACGGCACCACGGTCACGTACCGGACATCGGCCACCGGGGCGTCCCCGAGCGGCTCGAGCCGGCCGGCCGGCGTCGCCATGGCCAGCCCGAGTCGTTCGAACCAGTTCTCCTCGGCGGTCGCTCGTCCGTCGTAGTACGCCCGTCCGCCCGGCAAGATCTCGGTGAGCCGGGCTCCCCGCGCGTCCCAGTTCCCCGGTCGTCCGGCGAGAACCGTGCCTCGGTCCTGCCAATGCAGACCGTCGGTGCTCGTCAGGTACGCCGTGGTCATCCGGTCTTCCGCGCCCGGGACATCGAGCGGGTGGCAGCAGAGCCACGCTTGCCACCGGTTTCCGACGCGCCGCACCACGGGATCCTTCACGCCTCGGCGGGCATCGCTCGGGAAGGCGGGTTGCGGCTCGGCCGAGGCGAGGCCGGCGAGGTCGTCCGCCTCCAGCACGTCGATCCGCCACGCCTTGGTCTGCGGGTTCCCGGTGCAGACGAACATCCGCCACCCTCCCCGCTCGGTCCGGACCAGAGCCGGGCGCTCCATCCACGTCGTCCCGAACTGCGACGCGTCCAGGGTGAACACGGTCGACAACGTCTCGCCGTCCACGGAGCGGGCGACGACGTTCTGGTCGATGCCGTCGTTCCCGTGCCGGACCCGGTAGGCGATCACGAACGTCCCGGCGTCGTCCCCGGCGTCGTCGAGCAGCACGCAAGGAGCGCCCGCCCAATACCCGCGACCGCTGCCGGGCGCTCTCGCGACGGCGACGGCGGGGGCACTGCCGGGCAACGGGAAGCCCCGCACGGAGGGGCCGGCCACTGTGATCGAACGGTTCTCGATCGTCATACGGCCACTGTGCCCCGCGGGTGAGGCATGGACCACTGGCAGGACTGCCCGGGTTCGGGAAGTTTCTGCCACGATGGAGGGGTGATCGCCGACGTGGTGGCCGTCGTGCACGAGCGAGCATCGGTCTTCGAGCTCGGGCTGGTCTGCCAGATGTTCGGGCTCGACCGATCCGACGACGGGTTGCCGACCTACGCCTTCGACGTCTGCGCTCCGGTACCGGGACTCGTGACCAGCACCTCGGGCTTCGCGATCCAGGTCGAGCACGGGCTGGAGCGCCTTCGGGCAGCGGACCTCGTGACCGTCCCGGCGTGGCCCTCCCTCGACACACAGGCACCGCCGCCGGCGCTGGTGGAGGCGCTGCACGAAGCCGTGGCGCGGGGCGCGCGCGTGCTGTCGATCTGTACCGGTGCCTTTCTGCTCGCCGCAGCCGGTCTGCTGGATGGCCGCCGAGCAACCACCCACTGGCAGTTCACGGGCCGACTGGCTCGCCGGTACCCACGGATCACGGTGGATCCCGACGTGCTGTACGTCGAGGACGGGCCCCTGATGACGAGTGCAGGCGCCTCGGCCGGCGTCGATGCGTGCCTGCAGGTCGTGCGCAGCGAGTTCGGCAGTCGGACCGCCAACGCATTGGCGCGACGCCTGGTGATGCCGGCACACCGCTCCGGCGGGCAGGCCCAGTACGTCGAGATGCCGGTCCAGGACGCCCGGGGCAGCTACGAGCTGCCGGCGTTGATCGACTGGATCCAGCTCCACCTCGACCAACCGCTGACGGTGCCCGCGCTGGCCGCCCGGGTCGCCATGTCACCACGGAGCTTCGCTCGATGGTTCACGACCGTGACCGGTGCGACGCCGCACCGGTGGCTGTTGGAACAAAGGCTGCGACGTGCCGAGGAGCTGCTCGAGAGCACCGACCTCCCCATCGAACGGGTCGCGCTGCACGTCGGATTCGGCAGCGCGGACACCCTTCGCCACCACTTCGTCCGCCTGCACCACGTGAGCCCGACGACACACCGGCTCATGTTCCGTGCCGACGCGCGGCTGGATACCGCCGCCGGTCACGTGGCGAAGACGACGTCGACCCAGTAGTTGGTGGAGTTGTACGTGCTGGTCGGGAAGCCGCTGGACGCGCCGTACCGGTAGACGCCGTTGCCGCCGCTGACGCCGTCGCGCAGGGCATGCAGCAGGCCGTTGTCTACGCCCGCGGCCGCGAAGTAGCCGCCGTCGCCGGCGTAGTGCCCCGCCGGCGCGAAGTACGAGGCGACGTAGACCGTGCCAGCAGTGATCGCCACAGGGGTCGCGAAGGTCACTTGCTGCCATCCCGATGCCGTCTCACCCGTGAACGTCGCCGACGCCAGCTTCGTCCCGGACGCCGTCCACAGCGTCCCGATGTGGGTACCTGTATTGCCGCTGCCCTTGTAGAACCGGACTCCGGTGATCTTGCCGTTCGCGTCGGCCCTGAACTTCACCCCCAGTTCCACGGCGGCCGAGTCGGCGATGCTGGGGCGAGCCGGCGTCGCCGACGACGGCCAGATCGTGCATGCCGCACAACTCACCGCGGTCGGGGTGACGGCGTTCGACGCGGTCGAGGCGGGGCCGGTGCCGATCGCGTTGGTTGCGGCCACCGTGAACGTGTACGCGGTGCCGTTGGCCAGGCCACCGACGGTCGCGCTGGTGGCCGGCGGGCTGCCCGTCACCGTGGTCGGTGGCTGCGCGGTCGTCCCGACGTACGGCGTGACCGTGTAACTCGTGATGGCGCTGCCGCCGTTCCCCGGTGCCGTCCACGTGACCTGGGCCGAGCCGCTCCCAGCCGTCGCGGTCACGTTGGTGGGGGCCGCCGGTGCCGTCGGCGCGGTCGGCGTGACCGTGTTCGACGCGGTCGAGGCCGGCCCGGTGCCCACGGCGTTGGTGGCCGACACCGTGAACGTGTACGCCGTGCCGT
>Ga0081540_1001053_pt1 | contig 24603 bp, 21 predicted proteins | sample TabmetS2T1R1_FD_71024 | JGI IMG/M metagenome (GOLD analysis project Ga0081540, IMG submission 71024) | Tabebuia heterophylla rhizosphere microbial communities from the University of Puerto Rico - S2T1R1 | ecosystem: Host-associated > Plants > Roots > Rhizosphere ... | reverse complement strand
TCCGATTCCTCTTTGGTTTTCCCTTCGCGCTTGTCTTCCTCGCCGCGGTGATGCTCGCGCTGGGGCAAGGGCTGCCGCGGCCGCCGGCGAGCTTTTGGCCCTGGGTAATCGCCGGTGCGTTGACGCAGATCGGCGCCACCGCATTGATGCTTGCGGCCATGAACGACCGCTCTTTCGTCGTGGTCTATGCCTACATCAAGACCGAGCCGGTCCAGGTGGCGCTGTTCGGCCTGGTCTTTCTCGGCGATGTGGTGACGCCCGGCATGGCGGCGGCGATCCTGACCGCGACCGCTGGCGTCATCATCATGGCCATCAAGCCGGGCACGCCGTTGAGCTTGACGGCGACGCTGCTCGGCCTCGCCGCCGGCGCCATGTTTGCGCTGTCCGCGGTCGGATTTCGCGGCGCGATCCTGCGGCTCGAGGGACAAAGCTACGTCATGGCCGCGACCGTCACGGTGGCCGTCGGGCTCCTCCTGCAATCGCTCCTGCTGACGGTGTACCTGCGGCTGCGCGATCCGGAGGTCCTCGCCGCTATCGTGCGCGCCTGGCGGCCTTCGCTGGTCGCAGGTTTCATGGGCGCGCTCGCCTCGCAGTTCTGGTTCCTGGCGTTTGCGCTCGCGACCGCGGCGAGCGTGCGCACGCTGGCGCTGGTCGAAGTGCTGTTCGCGCAGGCGATCTCACGCTTCGTGTTCAAGCAGGCGATGACGGCGCGCGAAGCCGCCGGCATTGTGCTGATCGTGATCGGAGTGGCGCTGCTGCTGTGGGCGCATTGACGGTCAAGCCGTGGTTGCCGGACCGAGCCGTGCGGCCGGCCGAGGTCGGTGGCTTTCGCTAGTGCTGCAGCCTCGTTTGCGAACTTCGGAATCGAAGGACAAGTGCGTCTATGATCCGGCTCCAAACCGGCCCGACGCCAGCGAACGAAGCGTTTCGCACCCGGCGGACCGATGCGGTGGGTTGATACCGCAGATGACAACCACAACTCATTTCAGAATGTTGGCATTTGCTAGTACGATGGCGTGCGACGACAGCGAGGAGGAGGCTGTTATGAAACACGCCCGTGCCGTCCGACTGGCGCCCCTGTCAACATTCCTGGTGACGCTTATTGCAGTGGGTGCATCTGCATCTGCGCAGGAATCGGTGCTGCCCAAGCCTGAACCACCCTTTCAAGGCCAAATCGGACGTACCGTGAAAGATTCGACCCCCGACTTCCCAAAAGGCGTCGAGGCTCCTGCCGGTGCGCCCAATATTCTGCTGATTTTGACAGATGACGTGGGCTTCGGGGCGACTAGCACCTTTGGCGGGCCGATCCAAACACCCAACTTCCAACGGATCGCCGACAACGGGCTCCGCTACAACATGTATCATACAACCGCGCTTTGCTCTCCCACCAGGGCTGCGCTCATTACCGGGCGCAATCACCATTCCGTTGCCAGCGGAGTCATCACAGAGTTTGCAACCGGCTACCCGGGGTACAATTCGCTGGTGCCGAAGAGCGCCGGTTCCGTGGGAGCTGTCCTGAGGGAAAATGGTTACAACACGTCATGGTTCGGCAAAATGCACAATGTGCCGGACTGGATGTCGAGCCAAGCCGGCCCGTTTGATTTGTGGCCGAGCGGTCTCGGCTTCGAGTACTTCTATGGATTTCTCGGCGGTGACAGCGACCAGTGGCACCCAGCGCTATACGAGAACACCACACCGATCGAGCCGTATTTCGGCGATCCAACCTACATATTGGACCGCGACCTCGCGGACAAAGCGATTGCTTGGATGCGGATGCAACACGCCCTCGCACCAAACAAGCCTTGGCTACTGTACTACGCGACCGGGACCGCGCACGCACCGCATCACGTGCCCAAAGATTGGATCGCGAAATACAAAGGGCAGTTTGACCAAGGCTGGGACAAGGTCCGCGAGGAGACGCTCGCGCGGCAGATTAGGCAGGGAGTTGTTCCGCCCAATACTCAGTTGACCAAACGCCCGGAACAGCTTCCAGCGTGGGATGCTTTATCGGCAGACCAAAAGCGCTTGTACGCACGGATGATGGAAGTGTACGCGGGCGCTCTGTCACACGCCGATCATCATATCGGTCGCCTGCTAGACGCCCTGGAGCAATCGGGCCAATTAGACAACACCCTTGTCATCTTCATGATGGGAGACAACGGCGCGAGCGCGGAAGGAACTTTGCAGGGCACGACAAACGAAGTCGGCACTGCCGCCAACGGCGTTCAGGAGAGCTTGCCATATCTCCTCTCGATGATCGACGAGTTGGGCGGACCGCGGACCTACAACCACTATCCAGTCGGCTGGGCGCTCGCGATGGACGCGCCGATGCAATGGACGAAGCAAGTCGCCTCGCATTTTGGCGGTAGCCGCAATGGCATGGTGATTTCGTGGCCCGCCCGCATCAAGGACAAGGGCGGCTTACGGTCCCAGTTTTCTCATGTGATCGATATTGTGCCGACCATCTATGAGGCCGCTAAAATCACTTCGCCCGATGTGTTGGGCGGCGTAAAGCAGAAGCCCATCGAAGGTGTGAGCCTCGTCTACACTTTTGATGACGCCAACGCTCCCACGCGGCATGGCACCCAGTATTTCGAACTGGTCGGGAACCGCGCGATCTACAAGGATGGCTGGATGGCGAATACGACGCCGCTGCGCCTGCCGTGGGTGACGATCGGAGCCGAACCCAACCCCGATGACTTTAAATGGGAGCTGTACAACATCAACGAGGATTTCAGCCAGGCAAACAACCTTGCCGAGAGGTATCCCGACAAGCTCAGGGAGCTCCGGGACGCGTTTGACGTCGAGGCAAGGAAGTACAATGTCTACCCGCTCGACTCCAGCTTCGCATCACGAGCCGATCCGGCAATTCGGCCGAGTCTTACCCGAGGCCGCAGCGAGTTCGTCTACTTTCCCGGGATGATCCGCATCCCGGAGGGTTCGGCGCCGGACTTCAAAAATAAATCATGGACGATCGCCGCCGAGGTCACCATCCCCGAAGGCGGCGCGAATGGCGTGTTGGCAACAATAGGAGGTCGCTACGGCGGCTGGGCGCTGCTGGTGCAGGATGGCAAACCTCTCTTTGCCTACTCATATTCGAACCAACCGGAGCACAAGTTCCGCGTTGCTTCCGACCAGCCTCTTGCGGCCGGCAATCATATTGTCCGCGTCAAGTTCGAATACGACGGCACCGGCATCGGCAAGTCGGCTGTGGCGACCTTGCTGGTGGACGAAAGGCAGGTCGCGCAGGGTCGTATTCCGCAGACGGTAGGCGTTCGTTTCTCTCTCGACGAAACCTTCGATGTCGGAGAAGACGCCGGAACCCCGGTGCTGGAGGATTACGCTGACAAAATGCCGTTCCGTTTTAGCGGAACGCTCAAAAAATTCGTTGCAGTTCTCGAGCCGCTAACGCTCACCGCCGATGAACAACGCCGACTTCACGAGGAGTTGGCGAAGGCAATGATGGCTGTTCAATGAACCGGTAGGCGGCAGGGGGCCGACGGCTTGTCCGCTCGACAAATGCGCCATCGCGATGTCCCGTTGCGGGCTCGGCTGTTGGGGGACAAGCGGACATCAAAACGCGCCTAGTCCGGGCGTCCCAATTTATGAGTACACGACCTAGCAACTTATTGCTCTAGTGCGGCTTTGGTTCGGAAGTCCGCATTTCGGACTCGCTGCAAGAATGATGCGGACTTCTGAACCGCCACACTAGTTGCGCTCGTCCGGCAGCACGGGCAGCGGGTGGAACTCGATCCCCTCTTCGTGCAGCTCTTTGGCCTGATCGGGACTGGCCTCGCCATAGATCGAGCGGTGCTCGGTCTCGCCGTAGTGCATCTTGCGCGCTTCCTCGGGAAACTTCTGGCCGACATAGTCGGCGTTCTTTGTCAGGTGGTCGCGCAGCTCCTTCAGCTTTTTGCGAAACTCATGCTCCTGCGGTGACATCATTGCGACCGGCGACGCGGCCTCGGCGGCTGGCCGCGGCGAAGCGGGCGGGGCCGGCGCCGGATCGCCGCGTTTCTTGGCGCCGACCAGACCCGGGGCCATCATCGTCTTTTCCACCTTGGCGGAATTGCAAACCGGGCAGGTGATCAGGGCGGCCTTGACCTGGGTTTCGTAGGCGGCTGAGTTCTGGAACCAGCTTTCGAACACGTGCCCTTTGTCGCACGCCAGCGCGTAGCGAATCATGAGGGGCCTCGCACTGCGCGCAGGTGAGCGGGCTCGGCCATGGGCTCGATGATCTCGAACCGCCGACCGTGCTGCAGCGAGGGGATCTTCGCGCGCGCGGCCGTGACTTCGGCGGGATCGATCGCTGCCAGGATCACGCCCGGCTCGGTGCCGCCTTCGGCCAGAACGCGGCCCCATGGATCGACGACGAGGGAATGGCCGAAGGTTTCGCGACCGTTCTCGTGCTTGCCGCCCTGCGCGGCCGCCAGCACGAAGGCGCCGTTCTCGATCGCACGGGCGCGGATCAGCGCATGCCAATGCGCTTCGCCGGTTTGTTTGGTGAAGGCCGAGGGAATGGCGAGAAACGAACAGCCGGCTTCGGCGAGCGCGCGGTAAAGGGCGGGAAAGCGCAGATCATAACAGATGGTCAGCCCGAGGCGCCCCCACGGCAGATCGGCGGCGACGCCGATCTCGCCCGCGCGGTAGTTGCGCGATTCGCGATAGCTCTCGCCGCCGTCGAGCTCGACATCGAACATGTGGATCTTGTCATAGCGCGCGACGATCTCGCCGTTGCGGTCGATCAGGAAAGAGCGGTTGGCCGCCTTTTCCGGCAGCACCTTGATCGCCAGCGAGCCGACGTGAAGGAAGATACCGAGCTTGCGTGCAAGCTCGCGCAAGGCGGCAAGAGTGGGATCGTTCTCCTCGGGCACGATCGTCGCGAACAGCCGCTCGCGCTTGATCTCCAGGATATTGGTCATCTCCGGCGTGAGCACGTAATCGGCGCCGGCGCTCCTGGCATCCTCGATCAGCCGCACCGCCGCGTCCAGGTTGGCCTGCGGCGACAGGCCCGAGCGCATCTGCACGAGACCCGCGGTGAAGGTCGCAGCCTTGCCTGTGCTCATGCCGAGGGCCTTTTGCCGGCGGCCGCGGCTGCATGTTCGCGGCCGAGCAGCGGATCGAGCTTGCCCGCCCGATCGAGCGCGGCGAGGTCATCATAGCCGCCCACATGGGTCGAGCCGATGAAAATCTGCGGCACGGTCTTGCGTCCATTTGCGCGCGCCACCATCTCGCTTCGCCATTTCGCGTCGCCGCTGACGTCGATCTCGGTGAACTCGACGCCCTTGCGCGACAACAGCCGCTTGGCCGCGTGGCAATACGGGCAGTACCGGGTCGTGTAAATCTCGATCATGATGCGCGGTCAGGCTTACCGATTGCTTTATATGGGAGGGCGGCCCCCCGCCACAACCCGCGCGAATACCAGCACGTCGACGCCGGCGGCGCCCGCCCGCAACAACGCCCGCGCGCAGGCATCGACCGTGGCGCCCGAGGTGAGCACGTCGTCGACCAGCAGCAGTTTTCGCCCGACCACCTCGGCCTTGCCCGCGGCTGGCACGCGGAAGGCGCCCTGGACGTTGGTTGCCCGCTCGGACTTGTCGAGGCCGACCTGCTGCGGCGTTGCCTTCACCCGCTTGAGCGCCCCATGGGCGACGCTCTTGCCGCTCGTCTCGGCGATGATATGGGTGAGCACCGCCGACTGGTTGAAGCGCCGCGCCCATTGCCGTCGCCAATGCAACGGTACCGGAAGGAGCGCATCGGCGTCGGCGATGAGGTCGCGGCCGGCACGCGCCATCCAGCGTCCCATCGTCGGCGCGAGGTCGAGCCGGTCGCCATACTTCAAGGCATGGACCAGTTTGCGCGCGATCTCGTCGTAGCGCACGGCGGCGCGGGCGCGGTGATACGCGGGCGGATCGGCGATCGCCTCCATGGACAACAAACCCGGTCCGCCATCGAAAGGGAACGGAATGCCGAGCCGCTCGCAATAGGGCGGCGCGATGAACGAGAGCTTGGACCAGCAGGCGGGACACAGCCCCGCGCCGTGGACGGGCTCGCGACAGCTGGGGCAGAGCTGCGGCAGCGCCACATCGACGAGCAGGCCGAAGCTCGCGCGCAATGCGCCCTTCAACCGGGCAAAGCGCTTGGCCGGGATCTCGGCGGTCTCCCCCTGCATGCGCGTTACGCTAATGCCTGGCGTTGACGACCTCAACGGCATCGGCGCGATCGGCTTGCCGGCGAGCCATGCAGGCTCTGTCGTCTGCGCGCTGCGGCGTGTTAAGCAAGGCGATGGTTTCGCCGCACCCAATCATCTTCGATCGCGCGCGCCAACGTGCGTATCGCGCGCGCGCAGCGGCGCTCGGTCCATCGACCTTTCTGATCGAGCGCGTGGCGGAAGATCTGCGCGATCGGCTCGCCGCGGTGCTCCGCCGCTTCGATCGCGCGCTCGATCTCGGCACGCCGACCGACGCGGTCCGTCGGGTGCTCGCGCAGAGCGGGAAGGTAGGCACCACCATCGCCGCCGAGGCCGCGGCCGGCAGTGTCGCGTCCTGGCGCCTCGACCGCGGCGACGCGCCATCGGGCGCGCAGCTTGCCGTTGCGGCCGACGAGGAAGCCCTGCCGTTCCGCGACGCTTCGCTTGATCTCGTTGTGTCGGCCCTTGCCCTGCAGTTCGTCAACGACCTGCCCGGCACGCTCATCCAGATCCGCCGCGCGCTCAAGCCCGACGGCCTATTGCTGGCGGCGCTCGCCGGCGGCGAGACGCTGACCGAGCTGCGCCAGGCCTTCGCGGCGGCGGAGGCCGAGATCGAGGGCGGCATCTCGCCGCGCGTTGTTCCCTTCCCCGATGTGCGCGATATGGGCGCGCTGCTTCAGCGCGCTGGCTTCGCGCTCCCGGTGGCCGATGTCGATCGCGTGACGGTGCGTTATGCGTCGCCGACCTCGTTGATGCACGACCTTCGCCGCATGGGCGCGACGAATGCCCTGCGCGAGCGCAGCCGACGACCGCTCAAGCGCGCGACCTTGAGGCGGATGATCGAGGTCTACGCCGAGCGTTTTGCCGATGGCGATGGCCGTATCCGCGCGACCTTCGAGATCATCTGGCTTTCCGGCTGGGCCCCGCACGAGAGCCAGCAGAAGCCGCTCGCGCCCGGCTCGGCGCGCCGGCGATTGGCCGATGCGCTCGGGACCAAGGAAACCCGGCTGCCGCGCGACGGGGACCGCTAATCAGGTTTCAGGCCGCGAACGTTCGTCCCTGCCTGCTCACAACAGCGTCATCAAGTGAGCGATCAGCGGCTCGTCGGCCGGTGGCATCGGGTACTCCCGCAATCGGTTTGGGCGCACCCATGCCAGCGTTTGGCCTTCCAGCGGCGTGACCGTGCCCTGCCAGCGCCGACAAACATAAAGCGGCATCAGCAGATGGAAATCCGAATAGCTGTGGCTGGCGAAGGCGAGGGGGGCGAGGCACGTCTCGTCGACGACAATTCCCAGTTCCTCCTTGAGTTCGCGGATCAGGGTAGTCTCCGGTCGCTCGCCGGCCTCGATCTTCCCGCCGGGAAATTCCCACAGCCCGGCCATTGGCCGCCCGGCCGGCCGCTGCGCGATCAGCACGCGGGCGTCCGGATCGATGAGCGCGCAGGCGGCGACAAGGACGAGATTCACGCTCACACCGAGGGACCTCGCGCGCCACTCACGTCAGGAGCGATAGTCACCGTTGATGGCCACATAGTCTTTGGTCAGATCGCAGGTCAGCACCCGGTCGCGGCCCCGACCAAGCCCCAGCGCGACCTTGAGCGTGATCTCGGGTTTCTTCATCGCCGCCGAGACTGCCGCCTCGTCATAGCGCGGATCGCGCTCGCCCCGGTGCGCGACGCGGATGCCGCCGAACCAGATCGAAAGCCGGTCGCGGTCGGCGCGTTCGCCGGCTTTGCCGACCGCCATCACCACGCGGCCCCAATTGGCGTCCTCGCCGGCAATGGCGGTCTTGACCAACGGAGAATTGGCAATGGACAGCGCGATTTTCCGCGCCGAGGGTTTGGACACGGCGCCCTCAACGATGATTTCGACCAGCTTGCGCGCGCCCTCGCCGTCGCGCGCCACCTGCTCGGCGAGATTGGCGAGCACGGCGTCGAAGGCTTTGCGGAAGGCCGGCAGCCGTGGATCGGACACGTTTGCGATGGTCGGCGCCCCGCGCGCCGCAGCGGCGCCGGTCGCGAACGCCAGCAGCGTGTCCGAGGTCGAGGTGTCTCCGTCGATGGTTACCGCATTGAACGTGTCGGCGACGCCCTGCTTGAGCAGGTGTTGCAGGACGCGCGCCGAAATCGGCGCATCGGTGAAGACAAAGGAGAGCATGGTGGCCATGTCGGGGGCGATCATGCCCGCGCCCTTGGCGATGCCACAGATGGTGACCGGCGTGGCGCCGATCCGCGCTATGGCGGCGGCTCCCTTGGGAAAGGTGTCGGTGGTCATGATGGCATTGGCCGCCTCGTGCCAGGCGCCGGGCGCGGCGTTCGCAACCAATCGGTCCATGACGGCAGCAAACTTGGTGGCGTCGAGCGGCTCGCCGATCACGCCGGTCGACGCCAGAAACACGTGCGAGGGTTTGCAGCCGGCCGCGCTCGCGGTGATGTCGGCAGTGAGCTTGGTCGCGGCGCGCCCCGACTTTCCGGTAAAGGCATTGGCATTTCCGGAATTGACGACGAGCGCGCTCGCCGCGCCGGCTTTCAAGTGCGCGCGGCACCAATCGACGGGGGCCGATGGACATTTCGATCGGGTGAATACACCGGCAACTGTCGTGCCCCGGTCGAAGAGCGCCAGCAGCACGTCGGTGCGTCCGGGATAACGGATTCCGGCCGCGGCGGTTGCCAGCCTGACGCCCTCCACGGGCGGCATTTCGGGAAACTGCGCGGGAGCAAGCGGCGAGACGTGGGAGGCCATAGCGTGTTCTCTATCGTGGCCGAAGCCGGCCAAGGGCAGCAAGCGATATAGCCAATCCGATCGCTGGCTTCACGCCGTCCTCGCCACCGCTAAACGGACGCCTGAACGGCGGACAACGCAATAATGGCTCGGCTTGGCGGGACTGACGGTCGTGACGAGATCGGCGAAGACCCAACCCGGCGCTGGTCAGTTCTTCTTCTGCTCGGCGGGCTTGCTCTGCTCGGCGGGCTTGTTCTGCTCGGCTGGTTTGTCGAGCCGCTCGACTTTGGCGCTCTGGCGCAGCTTGGTGATGAAATCGGTCTGCGCCTTGCGCGCCAAAAAGGCCTCGATCTGATCCTTCACCTTGTCGAATTCCGGCGGCTGCTTCGTGCGCCGGTCCTCGACCTTGATGACATGCCAGCCGAACTGCGTCTTCACCGGATTGGAGAGCTGTCCCGGGTACATCTTGAAGGCGACATCGGCGAATTCGGGCACCATCTGATCCTTGGTGAAATAGCCGAGATCGCCGCCCTCGGCGGCGCCGGGATCCTTGGACTTCTCCTTGGCCAGCGCCGCAAAATCAGCGCCGCCCTTGAGCTGCTCGATAATCGCCTTCGCTTCGTCTTCGCCCTCGACCAGGATGTGGCGGGCATGCACTTCTTCCTGCCCGGCCATGGATCGCACCGCCTCGTCGTAGGTCTGATGCAAGGCCTCGTCGGTGACCGCAGTCTTGGCTTCCTGCTGCAACTCGTATCCCATCAACAGCTTCTTGCGAAGGAACGCCAATCGACGCTTGAAGTCGGGATTGTCGGCCAGGTTCTTCTTGTCGGCGGCCTGCGTGACCATGATGATATCGGCGAGGTAGGAAATCAGCTGTTCGCGCTTGGCCTCCGGCGAAACGGCCTGCATCTCGGAGCCCACGTCCTCTTCGGCGAGTGCAAGATCCCCTTGCGTGATGTCGACGCCATTGACGCGCGCGATGACCGGGTCAGACGCCGAGGCCGGCGCTTCCGATGAGGAGTTTTTCGAGCAGCCGGATACGGCCGGCGCGATGAACAGCAGTGCCGCCATGGCGGCGAACGCGAGCGGCCGCCGGCGCGGCGCGAAACGGAGCAGCACGTTTGGGCAGGTCATGGCGTGATCCTGGATCGAGCGGCCATCGGAGGCGCGCCGGACAGTTAGGTAAAACGGCGTTGCTTGGCAATCGCCAAGCGACATTGTGACGAGAACGTGAGCGCCTTTGGCGGCCGATTGACAAGGGTGTGGGCCCCTCCTATCTCTCGGCAAACCTGGCCGATCCGACCGCAAGCCGCCGCCGTTTGCATGAAAGACGATCGAAAAGCGCGGCATTTTCCGCATTCCACGGCCATGGATGCTTGCAGGCAGGTGCTGTTGCGACGAAAACCGTCTTCTGCCGTGGCGTTCCTTCCCGTCGGATTTGGTAAGGTGTGGCAGCAACACCTGCGAGGACGCGAAGGGCTCATTGCATGATCGGCGCCATTGCCCGCAAGTTGTTCGGTTCTTCGAACGAGCGGCGGATCAAGTCCTATCTTCCGCGGGTTGCGGCGATCAACGCGCTGGAGCGCGAGCTCGAGGGGCTCTCCGACGAGGCGCTGCGTGCGCGCACCGACGCGTTCAAGCAGCAGGTGGCGGAGGGAGCGGGCCTCGATGACATTCTGGTCGAGGCATTTGCCACCTGCCGGGAGGCGGCCAAGCGCACGCTCGGCCAACGGCACTTCGATGTGCAGCTCATCGGCGGCATGATCCTGCACGAGGGGCGGATTTCGGAAATGAAGACCGGCGAAGGCAAGACGCTGGTGGCGACGCTGCCGGTCTATCTCAACGCGCTTGCCGGGCGCGGCGTGCACGTGGTCACGGTGAACGACTACCTCGCCAAGCGCGACGCCGAATGGATGGGCCAGATCTACAATTTCCTCGGGCTGAGCGTCGGCGTCATCGTCCACGGCCTCGACGACGAGCAGCGCAAGAGCGCCTACGACGCCGACGTGACCTACGGCACGAACAACGAGCTCGGCTTCGATTACCTGCGCGACAACATGAAGTACCGGCTCGAGGACATGGTCCAGCGCGGCCATATCTACGCCATCGTCGACGAGGTCGACTCGATCCTGATCGACGAGGCGCGAACGCCACTCATCATCTCCGGTCCGTTGGACGACCGCTCGGAGTTCTACAACACGATCGACGCCTACATGCCGAAGCTGGAAAAGGCGGACTACGAGGTCGACGAGAAGCAGCGCACGGTGACGCTGACCGAGGTCGGCATGGAGAAGATGGAGCAGATGTTGCGCGACGACGGTCTGCTCAAGGGCCACTCGCTCTACGACGTCGAGAACGTCTCGACCGTCCATCACGTGAACCAGGCGATGAAGGCGCACAAGCTGTTCCATCGCGACAAGGACTACATCGTTCGCAACGGCGAAGTGGTGATCATCGATGAATTCACCGGCCGCATGATGCCGGGACGGCGCTACTCGGAGGGATTGCATCAGGCCTTGGAGGCCAAGGAGCGCCAGCCGGTTCAGCCGGAAAACCAGACGCTCGCCTCGATCACCTTCCAAAATTACTTCCGCATGTACGAGAAGCTCGCCGGGATGACCGGCACCGCGATGACCGAGGCCGACGAGTTCCTCGATACCTACAATCTGGAAGTGATCGAAGTCCCGACCAACATGCCCATGGTGCGCGTCGACGACGACGACGAGGTCTACCGCACGGCGGCGGAAAAGTATCGCTCCATCCTGGCGTTGATCGACGACTGCAAGGCGCGGGGGCAGCCGGTGCTGGTGGGCACGACCTCGATCGAGAAGTCGGAGCAATTGGCCGAGATGCTGCGCCAGCGCGGCTGGGAGCAGCACGACTTCTCCGACCCGAACGCCTTCGCCGCGCTCTACTCCGGCGATGACGGCGCTTCCAAAGCCAAGGTGTTCGCGATTCTCAACGCGCGCTACCACGAACAGGAGGCCTACATCATCGGCCAGGCCGGCGTGCCCGGCGCGATCACCATTGCCACCAACATGGCCGGCCGCGGCACCGACATCCAACTCGGCGGCAATGCCGACATGCGCATCCGCCAGGAACTCAAGGATGTCGGCCATGAGGACGGCGAGCACGCGCGGCAGGCGGGGGAGATCCGCGCGCAGGTCGCGCGGCTCAAGGAAACGGCACTCGCCGCCGGCGGGCTCTACGTGCTCGGTACCGAGCGCCACGAGAGCCGGCGCATCGACAACCAGCTGCGCGGCCGCTCCGGCCGCCAGGGCGACCCCGGGCATTCCAAGTTCTTCCTCTCGTTGGAAGACGACCTCATGCGCATTTTCGGGACCGACAAGCTCGATACCATGCTGCAGCGCCTGGGGCTCAAGGAGAACGAGGCGATCGTCCATTCCTGGATCAACAAGGCGCTGGAGAAGGCGCAGCAGAAGGTGGAGGCGCGCAACTTCGACATCCGCAAGAACCTCCTCAAGTTCGACAACGTGATGAACGACCAGCGCAAGGTGATCTTCGAGCAGCGGGTCGAGTGGATGCGGGACGAGGCGGTCAACGAGGTCGTGGCGGATATGCGCCACGCGGCGGTGGACGACCTGGTCGCCAAGCACGTTCCCGAAAACGCTTACCCCGAGCAGTGGGACACGAAGGGGCTGCGGGAGGAGCTCAAGCGCATTCTCGATCTCGATCTTCCGGCGGACGAGTGGGCGAAGGAGGAGGGCATCGCCGAGGAAGAGCTTCTCTCCCGGATCGAGCGGCGCGCGGACGAGCACATGGCGGCGAAGGTCGCGCAATGGGGCGCCGACGTGATGCGCTACGTCGAGAAATCGATCCTGCTGCAGACGCTGGACCATCTTTGGCGCGAACACCTGGTCATGCTGGAACATCTGCGGCAAGTGATCGGGCTGCGCGGGTATGGACAGCGCGATCCGCTCAACGAATACAAGGCGGAAGCTTTCAACCTGTTCGAGGCCATGAGCACCAGTCTACGCGAGGCGGTGACCTCGCAGCTCATGCGCGTCGAGATCAGGGCGGCGCCGCCGCCGGAGGAGCCGGCCAGCCTTCCCTATATGGAGGCGCACAAGATCGATCCCTCGAGCGGCGAGGACGAACTCGCGCTGGCACGAGCCGGCGCGGAGACGCTCGCCCGCCACGGAATCACCGCTGCGGCAACGACGGCGCCCGCGCGCAATCCGAAAGATCCTTCAAGCTGGGGCAAGGTTGGCCGCAACGAGGCCTGTCCCTGCGGCTCGGGCAAGAAATACAAGCACTGCCACGGGCGGTTCGCTTAAAGAGCGCAGGACAAAGCCCGACGATCAATCCCGACTGACAGCGCTTCGCCCGGCATGACGGGCAGAGGACAAGCAGCGCCGGGGGATCCGCTTGGTTGCGGACGGGATGCTTAGTTGCTCCAAGCGCCGAAGCGGTTCTCGAAGCCGCCGGAGGGCCCGGTCGGTGCGGCGCCGCTGAGCTGCCCGTTGGCGCTCGCCGTGGTCCGCTCCGGCTCGGCGCTCGCCTCTTGCTTTGGTGCGGCAGGCTTGGGCGCATTGGCGGTCGCGTTGGCGGTTTTGGTCTCGGCCGGCCGAGTCGCGCCGGCTGCGCTTGGCGCCGCCTTCGCGATCACGGTGCGCTTCGGCTTGGATACCGGCGCGGCGGCGGGCTGGGCGGCGCGCGAAGCAGCCGCCTGATCGTCGCTGGTCTTGGCGCCGAACAGATGGCTGAAGAAGCCGCCGAACCCGCCCGAACCCGTCGCCGAGGCGACCTGCACTGTCGAGCCAGGCGCGGGGGCATACCTTGAGTCTCTTGAGTCGGTCGAGGCAAGGCTGAACCCGCTCCCGGCCGTGCTCTCCGGCTGCTGCGGCGGGTTGACGTGGGGCGGGATGGTGCCGACCGCCGTGTGTATGACCGCGCCCGGACCACCGTGACTTTTCAACGCTGTCAGGAACGTTGCATTCATACCGCCGTCAACGCCGGTTTTGACCGGGGCCGCCGGCGTGCCGCGATTGATCAGTTCGGCGGTCTGAGTGTCGTCCCGCCGCTGCTTCTCCCTGACCGCGGATGCGATCTCCTCAGGGACCTTATAGGCCGGACACCGGTCGGCCGCGCTGAACTTGCCCGACGATTCGGCGTCGAACACGTAACGCTTCTCGCATATGTCGACCTTGGGTTGGAGACGCGTGACCTCGAAATGGTCATAGCCCTCCTTGATCATCTTCCAGAACGCCATATTCGGCGAATTGCGATGCCGCGCCATGTTGAGCGGCGTCATCTTGAAGGGATAGGCCTGGATCTGGAACGACCTCTGGCCGCCAAAGAATGATTCGCGCGCCAGCGCGTAAATCTCTCCGACCTGCTCATCCGTCATGGCGTAGCAGCCGGCCGAAGAGCAGTCACCGTGGATCATCACAAACGCGCCGGTGCGTCCATTCGCCCGGTCGTAGGCATTCGGGAAGCCGATATTGATCGCGAGGTAGTAGTTCGAATTCGGATTCATCAAGCCGGGAGTGATGGTGTAGAAGCCTTCCGGCGCCTGCCGGTCGCCTTGCTTGATCTTGGGGCCTAGTTCTCCCGACCAGCGACAAATCGGATAGGTGTGAAGGAGAGCAAAGCGTCCGCTCTTGTCCTCTTTCCAGATCTCGAGTTCGGATTCCTCTTTGAATACCCGCACGAGGATCGGCGATTCCTTCGCCATGTTCTTGCTTTCGATGTCGGCCAGCATCCGATCCGACAGCGGCTGCATGTGACGGCCGCCGACTGCCGGCGTGCTGCTGTCTGTGTCGCAACTGGCAAGCGCCAACGCCGCCGCAATCGCAGCTGACGCCAAGAGCGCGCGCAGCAAAGGCCCACGATTCAACTGCAAGCTCCCCCGACCGCTAGGCTTCCCCAAGCCTCCCCCCGTCCGATCGCTGTCCGGAACAACGCCGTGGACCGGCGATCGAGCGTGCCGGGGACGACCTTGGGCGCGGTCTCACATCGAAATCGCCCCGCCGGTCTCCCGCGGCGCAGCCACGCTAGGCCAAGACTTGGGTAAGATCAGGGCAAGGAACAAGAATCGTGCCGATGGGAAGTCCTTGGAAAAACAATGGCTTGCCCAAGCCTTGGCGAGGCATAACCGGCCCCGCGGGCCGCTCGCGTCAACCCAACGCGCGCCCCATGGCGAGGAATTTTTCGCGTCGCTGGCGGCGAACGGTCTCGCGGTCGAGGCCGGCAAGCTCCTCAAGCGCGTGGGCGATGGCCTCCCCGGTCGCGGCGATGGCCGCCGCCGGGTCGCGATGCGCACCCCCTGACGGCTCGGTCACGATCTGGTCGATCACCCCGAAGCGCATCATGTCATCGGCGGTGATCTTCATGCTCGTTGCGGCCTCCTGCGCCTTCGACGTGTCGCGCCATAGGATCGAGGCGGCGCCCTCCGGCGAGATCACGGTATAGATCGCGTGCTCGAGCATCAGGACTCGGTTGGCAGACGCGATGGCAATCGCGCCGCCCGAGCCGCCTTCGCCGATGATGACTGCGATGTTCGGCACGCCGAGTTCGAGACTGGCGTCGGTCGAGCGTGCGATGGCCTCGGCTTGGCCGCGTTCCTCCGCGCCGATACCGGGGTAGGCGCCGGCCGTGTCGACCAGCGACACCACTGGGATTCCGAAGCGGTCCGCCATTTGCATCAGCCGCTCCGCCTTGCGGTATCCCTCCGGCCGCGCCATTCCGAAATTGTGCTTGAGGCGGCTTTCGGTCGATGATCCCTTCTCGTGCCCGATGACGCAGATGCTCTCGCCGCGGAGGCGGCCGAAGCCGCCGACGACCGCCACATCGTCGCCGAACTTGCGGTCGCCGGCGAGAGAAACGAAATCGGTGATCAGCGCCGCCACATAGTCGAGGCAATGCGGCCGCTCGGGATGACGAGCGACTTGGGTTTTCTGCCAGGGCGTGAGTTCGGCGTAGAGATCCTTGAGCGTCTGCGCCGCCCTGGCCTCCAGGCGAGAGATTTCCTCGCCGAGCGCGGCTGCACTGTCGCTGCTTTCGAGCGCGCGCAGTTCCGCCACCTTGGCCTCGAGCTCCGCCACCGGCTTTTCGAAGTCGAGATAGCTGCGCATCGAGACGCTCTCAGGCAAGCCGCGCCGGAGAGAGGCTATCGCGCCTCGGGCATGCCATAGCGCGCATATTCCTCAGCAATGTCGGCCTGAATCGTCTTGGCTGCCGCCACATCGGCCTCGCCGGCGGGATCATCGTTCTTCAGTCGCGCCAAGCCGCGACCATAAAGCGCGAACGCAAGCTTCGGGTTGCTCTGCAATGCCGCATCGTAGTCGGACACCGCGGCATCGAAGTTGGTCATCTTGAGAAAGACGAAACCGCGGCTGTCGAGCGTCTCCGGATTGTTGGGCATCAGCCGGAGCGCGTGGTTGCAGTCGGCGAGCGCCGGCTTGAGGACGCCGACCACCGCGCGCGCCCAGCACCGGTTGTCAAAAGCGGCGGCAAAATCCGACTTGAGCTTGATCGCTTGGTTGTAGTCATCGATCGCGTGATCATGACGGCTCTTGCCGAGATGCGCGTTACCGCGATTGAAGTAAGTCTCGGCCGACGGCTTTAACTTGATCGCCTGGTCGTAATCGGCGATGGCGCGGTCGTAATCGCCCTTTCTGTCGTAGGCGATGCCGCGGTTGTTGAAGGCCGCCGCGAATTTGGCGTTGAGCCTGATCGCCTGACTATAGTCCTGAATCGCGCGGTCATGCTCGCCCTTGAGGCGATAGCCGATGCCGCGGTTGTTGAAGGCCTCGGCGAGCTTGTCGCCCTTGTCGCGCGCCGCTTTGATCACGGCGGAACAGCCCTCGATACGCTGATCGATGGTCACCGCGTCCTCGCCCTCGCACCAGGCGCGCTCCTGCGGCGTCTGTGCGGACGCCGAGGCGCCGGCCAACACGAGCCCGGTCAGTATGAGAGCGAGACGCTTTGCTGCCATGACAGCCATCGGCAACTCCATCGCTTCGGCGGTCAAGCTAAATCATCTCCGGCTGCACTGTCATTCGTCTGCCAGCGGATGCAGGTCGCGCACGAGGCTCTTGAGGCGCTCGTCGAGCACATGGGTGTAGATTTGTGTCGTGGAGATGTCGGCATGACCCAGCAGCGTCTGCACCACCCGAAGATCGGCGCCGTTGTGCAGGAGATGACTGGCGAAGGCGTGGCGGATGACATGCGGGCTCACCTGAACCGAGCGTAGCCCCGCGGCGGCGGCGAGCGCCTTGAGCTCGCGGGCGAAGTGCTGCCGGGTCAGGTGACCCGCCTGCCCGAAGGAGGGAAAAAGCCACTTCCCCGGCCGCCGCGGATCGGCCGACGACAGCAGCCCGAGATACTCGCCCATGATTTTTTTGGCCGCCGCATTGAGCGGCACGAGGCGCTCCTTGCTGCCCTTGCCGCGCACGGCGAGCATGCGGGCGTTGCGCTCGGCCGCTGACATCGGCAGCGCGACCAGTTCGGAGACTCGCAGTCCGGTGGCGTAGAGCACCTCGAGAAGGCATGCGAGCCGCGCCGCGCGAAGCCGCTTCGGCGCGGGCTGATCCGCCTGGTCCATGTCGGCGCGCGCCTGCGCCAGCAGGCGGTCTACCTCGCCGATGCTGAGCACCTTGGGAAGCGGACGGTTGCGCTTCGGGCCGTCGATCACTGCGGAAGGGTCGTCGGTCCGGTATCCCTCCGCATAAAGAAAGCGATAGAGCTGGCGCACGGCCGAGAGCCGCCGCGCCACCGATGACGGCGCGAAGTTGCGCTTGGCGAGCGATCCGAGATAGCGGCGTAGATCCTCGGTGGAGGCGCCGGCGACGGTGCATCCGGCCTTGTGGAGGTTCGCGGAGAAGTCGCCGAGGTCGCGGGCATAGGCGGCCAGCGTGTTCTTGGCCCCGCCACGCTCGGCCGCAACCATGTCGAGGAACAGCTCGATCAACGCGCCGTCGGAATGTCTGCCCTGCGGGGCCATTCGGGGTGACGCGCTCAGGGCGAGGGCTGCTTCGCGAAGCGATCCGGCGGAATGGAAACCGTGATCTCGCGCGGCTTGGGATCGAACCAGGACGCAAGCATGAACATGGCGCCGTAAGTCAGCCCCCCTAGGACGCCGATCACGGTAAGGAAGCGGAGCAGGCTCGGCATGGTGAAACCTCGGACCGCAATCTTGCACCAAAGAATGGAAAAACTAGGACATGGCGGCCACCGTCGTCCCAGGCATCGATCGCCACAGTCCCCAAACATGGTTAATGGTGTGGCCTCGTCTGCCCGCGAAACGCACAGCCGAGCGGTTATGCTAGAAGGGAAGTCGGCTCACACGCGGCTTGATCCGATTGGCAGGAGATGAGAATGCCGCACGGCGCGACACAGGACCTCGCTGCGCGGCCCGAAGCTGCCCTCACGGCGGCGCTCGGCCGGCGCTCGATCGTGCTCGTGGGCATGATGGGCGCCGGGAAGTCGTCGATCGGCCGTCGCGTGGCCATACGTCTGGGCATTCCCTTCGTCGACGCGGACGCGGAAATCGAAAAGGCGGCCGGGATGACCATCACCGATATCTTCGCCATCCGCGGGGAGGCGGAATTCCGCGCCGGCGAGGCGCGCGTCATTGCCCGCCTGCTGGAGGGCGGGCCGCAGGTGCTGGCGACCGGCGGCGGCGCGTTCGCGAACGCCGAGACCCGCGCCACCATTGCAGCCAAAGGCGTCTCGATCTGGCTCAAGGCAGAGTTCGAGGTGCTGATGAAACGGATCAAGCGCCGGCACGATCGGCCGCTGCTCAAGACCGACGATCCCGCTGCGACGCTGCGTAAACTCATGCAAGAGCGCGATCCGATCTATGCCTTGGCCGACCTCACCGTGCAATCGCGCGACGTGCTGCACGACAAGATCGTTGACGAGATCGTCAGCGCGCTCGCCGGCCAACTCGGCGTGGCCGGCGCGGCACCGGCCGCGCCTGCGCCAGGAGACGGCCGACGATGACCGCGCCATTGCGCGCAAGCGATTCGAGCGTCGTCAACGTCGCGCTGGGCGAGCGCAGCTACGACATCATCATCGGCCGCGGGCAGCTGGCGTCGCTGGGTGAAAAAATCTCCGCGCTGCGGCCGGGGGCCAAGGCGGCGATCGTCAGCGACGAAGTGGTCGCACGCCACCACCTCGCCGCGACCGAGGCCGCCCTTGCCGCGGCCGGAATCTCCACAACGTCGGTGACGGTGCCGGCGGGCGAGAGCTCGAAGAGCTTCGCCATGCTCGAGCGGGTTTGCGAAGCGCTCATTTCCGCGCGCATCGAGCGCGCCGATGTCGTGGTGGCGCTCGGCGGCGGGGTCATCGGCGATCTCGCCGGTCTTGCCGCCGCCGTCGTGCGGCGCGGTCTCGATTATGTGCAGGTCCCCACCACGCTGCTTGCCCAAGTCGATTCCTCCGTCGGCGGCAAGACGGCAATCGATTCCACGCACGGCAAGAATCTCATCGGCGCGTTCCATCAGCCGGTGTTGGTGCTGGCCGATACCGCGCTGCTCGATACGCTGCCGGCGCGGCAATTCCGCGCCGGCTATGCCGAAATCGTCAAATACGGCCTGCTCGGGGATGCCGGCTTCTTCGCCTGGCTGGAGGCGAACTGGCGGGAGCTGTTCGCAGGCGGCGCCGCGCGCGAGCACGCCATCGCGGTGAGCTGTCGCATGAAGGCTGGCATCGTCGCGCGCGACGAGCGCGAGCAGGGCGAGCGGGCGCTGCTCAATCTCGGGCATACCTTCGGCCACGCGCTCGAGGCCGCAGCCGGCTTTTCCGACCGGCTTTTGCACGGCGAAGCGATTGCGCTCGGGATGACACTGGCGTTTGCCTTCTCCGCCAAGCGCGGGCTGCTCCCGCAATCGGAGGCCGAGCGCGTCGAGCGCCATCTTGCCGCCGTCGGCCTGCCGATCCGTCTCTCCTCCGTTGCCGGCGGTCCGCCCGACGCCGATCGTCTCATGGAGCTCATCGCCCAGGACAAGAAGGTCAAGCGCGGCAGGCTGACGTTCATCCTCGCGCGCGCGATCGGCGCAAGCTTCGTCGCGTCCGATATCGATGCCGCCGAGGTCCATGCCTTTCTAGTCGAGAAACTCGCCGAGCGATGACTCCCTACGATTGGTTCGCCCTCGTGGTGATTACTTTTTGCATCTTGCTCTCCGCCTTCTTCGCGGGGAGCGAGACCGCGTTGACCGCGTCCTCGCGCGCGAGCATGCATCGCCTCGACAAACAGGGGAATCGGCGCGCCGCGCTGGTCAACCACCTGCTCAACGCGCGCGAACGGATGATCGGTGCGCTCCTGTTCGGCAACAACGCCGTCAATATCGCGGCGTCGGCGCTGGCTACCGGCCTGCTGCTCGACTGGTTCGGCGAGGTGGGCGTCGTCTACGCCACCATCGTCATGACGATTGCGATCGTGGTGTTCGCGGAGATCTTGCCGAAGACCGCGGCGTTCAATGCGCCCAACCGTATCGCGCTTGCTGTCGCGCGCCCGATCGATTTGACGGTCCGGCTGCTCGCGCCGATCCTCGTCGCGGTCGAATGGATCGTGAAAAAAGCGCTGCGCCTTGTCGGAGTGAAGCTCGGTCAAACCGAATCGATCCTTACGCCGCACGAGGAATTGCGGGGAGCGGTCGATCTGTTGCACGGGACCGGCGGCGTCGAGAGGCTCGATCGCGACATGCTGCGCGGGCTCCTCGATCTGCGCGATCTCACGGTTTCCGACGTCATGATCCACCGCACCGAGATGGTCACGGTCTGCGCCGACGATCCACCCGAACAGGTGGTGAAGGCGGTGCTGGAATCGGAGGTCACCCGCGTACCGCTGTGGAAAGACAAGCCCGAGAACATCATCGGCATCCTGCACGCAAAGGATCTTCTGCGGGCGATGCAGGTGGCGGAGGGCGATCTCAGCAAGATCGACGTCACCGCGATTGCGCGGCCGCCTTGGTTCGTGCCGGACATCCGTCCGCTGTCCGAGCAGTTGAAAGCGTTCCGCCGGCGCAAGACGCATTTCGCGCTGGCGGTCGACGAATACGGCGAAGTGATGGGGTTGATCACGCTCGAGGACATCTTGGAGGAGATCGTCGGTGACATCTCGGATGAGTACGACGTCGCGGTGCCCGGCGTGCGGCCGCAGCCAGATGGCTCGGTCAACATCGACGGCGGCGTACCGATCCGCGATCTCAATCGCGCGATGGAGTGGAACCTGCCCGACGACGAGGCGACCACCGTCGCCGGTCTCGTCATCCATGAGGCGCGCTCGATCCCCGAGCCCGGCCAAAGCTTCACCTTCCATGGTTTTCGCTTCCGCGTGCTGCGCCGCGACCGCAATCGGATCACCGCCTTGCGGATCACGCCCTTGGTGCGCAAGCCGGTGGCGAAGCTGGCTTAGGCAATGCTCTTTGACGTTGCACCGCCGGCGGCCCGTTCACGTGCCGGCTTCGCCCGGCGCCGCGGCGTGGATGGCGAGCGCGTGTACGCCGCCTTTCAGTTCAGTGACAAGCGTTTCGTTGACCATGCGGTGGCGCTCGAGGCGGCTCTTCCCGCGGAACGCCTCCGCCACAATATACACCCTGAAATGCGTCTGCCCGCCCTCCCGATAGCCGGCATGCCCGGCGTGCTGCTGGGATTCGTCGATCACCTTGAGGCTCGCCGGGGCGAAAGCCTTCGTCAACTTCTCGGCGATGATATCGCGTGTTGCCATGGTTCTCGGCATAGCGGGAGCCGGACCGGCCGGTCAATCGGGCGAGAAAACGCGCAAACGCCCGTGTCAAGACTTGAAGATCGCTCTGCCGCGCGCGCATACTGATCGGTCCATGAAAAGCGACTCGCCCTTATTCGATCGCATCCGGGTCAAGCCCGACAAAGATCGTCGCCTGCGCGCGCAATGTCCGGCGTGCGAATGGCCGAATTGCCAGGCGCCGGCGACGCACCGCGCTCCCAAAGGGCGGCTGCGCGAGCGTGAATACTGGCGGTTTTGCCTCGAGCACGTCCGCGAGTACAACCACGCCTACAATTTCTTCGCCGGCATGAGCGCCGACGACATTGCCCGCTATCAGAAAGAAGCCGTGATCGGCCATCGTCCGACCTGGAAAATGGGGATGCAGGGCGGTGGAGCAGCCGCACGTTCCCACTCTTCTCGCCGTCCTTCCGAGTTCACCGGCGCCGATGACCCATTCGGGTTGTTCCGCGAGTTCGGCGGGGCGGGCGGCGCGTGGCGGGGCACGCAACGGCGTGTGGCGGAAACTCGTACCGTGCGCAATGCCGAGCGCAAGGCGCTCGATGCGCTCGGCCTGGAGGCGGATGCCTCGGTGCAAGACGTCAAGCGGCAGTTCAAGGCGCTGGTGAAACGTCATCACCCCGACGCCAATGGCGGCGATCGCTCTTCCGAAGATCGGCTACGCGAGATCATCCAGGCCTATACCTATCTCAAGTCGATCGGCTTCCGCTGAGCCGAGAGACTGCGGGCCGTGCGTCGACCTTGCCGCCCGCGGGCCATGGGCGGCGCAGGTGAATTCCGCGTGTAATTGCGTGGCCACTTAATCTGCGGATGCGGTAACCGGGGCAGTCGCTGCTCGAAACCAGGCGCGCGCGGCGCGTTGTCATTTGCTGGCGCAACGCATTGACCTTGGACCGGTCCATACTTACTTGAAATCATGCGATTTTCAGCTCACAGCCCCGTGCCTTTCGCGGCCTGGCGGCTTTCTGCTAAGTTGGCGCACGAATCCGCCCCGCATTCCGTCGACCGAAAACGGGTCTCGGTCGCTTCCGAGATCACGGAGGAGCAATGACCGCCGCAACGCAAGAGATCGCCAACCTTCCCGACATGAAGGTGTCGATCCGTCAGCTCTTCGGGTTCGACAGTGACATGGAAGTGCCGGCCTATTCGGAAGCCGATGAGCATGTCCCCGACGTGGACCCCGATTATCGGTTCGACAAGCCGACGACGCTCGCCATCCTCGCCGGTTTCGCGCACAACCGTCGGGTCATCGTCACCGGTTATCACGGCACCGGCAAATCGACCCACGTCGAGCAGGTGGCGGCCCGCCTCAACTGGCCATGCGTGCGGGTGAACCTCGACAGCCACATCAGCCGTATCGATCTGATCGGCAAGGACGCCATCGTCATTCGCGATGGCATGCAGGTGACCGAGTTCCGTGACGGCATTCTGCCCTGGGCCTACCAGCACAACGTGGCGCTCTGTTTCGACGAATATGATGCGGGCCGTCCCGACGTCATGTTCGTGATCCAGCGCGTGCTGGAATCCTCGGGCCGACTTACTCTGCTCGATCAGAGTCGCGTGGTCAGGCCGCATCCGGCCTTCCGCCTGTTCGCGACCGCGAACACGGTCGGCCTTGGCGACACCTCCGGCCTCTATCACGGCACGCAACAGATCAATCAGGCGCAGATGGATCGCTGGTCGATCGTCACCACGCTCAACTATCTGCCGCACGACAATGAAGTCGACATCGTGCTCGCCAAGGCCAAGCATTATCGCACCGATCAGGGCCGCGACGTGGTCAGCAAGATGGTGCGGGTCGCCGACCTCACGCGCAACGCCTTCATGAACGGCGACATTTCCACCGTGATGAGCCCGCGCACCGTGATCACCTGGGCGGAGAACGCCGATATCTTCAAAGACATCGGCTTCGCCTTCAGGCTGACTTTTCTCAACAAGTGCGACGAGCTGGAGCGGCCGATCGTAGCCGAGTTCTATCAGCGCTGTTTCGGAGTGGAGCTGCCGGAATCGTCGGTCAATGTGGCGCTGACTTGAGCGATCCGCCCATGCCCATGACGCTGTGATGGCATCGAACATCAGGCCGAGAAATCCCTCGAAGGAATCCCCGACCGAGCCGTTCAAGCGGGCGGTGACCGGATGCCTGCGGGCGATCGCCCGCAAGCCGGAGCTCGAAGTCGCGTTTGCCGCCGAGCGCCCCGGCATCGTCGCCGGTAAGGCGCGCCTTCCCGAGCCGCCGCGCAAGCTCAGCGGAGGGGACGCCGCGATCGTGCGCGGCCATGCCGACTCGATCGCGCTCAAGCTCGCCTGTCACGATCCCATGGTGCACCGCAAGCTCGTGCCCGGCGGGCAACAGGCGCGCGCAGTGTTCGAGGCGGTCGAGCAGGCCCGCGTCGAGGCGATCGGCGCACGCCGTATGTCCGGCGTTGCCAGGAACCTCTCGGCCATGCTCGACGACCGCTTCCATCGCGGCAAATTCGACCAAGTGACCGACCGCGCGGATGCGCCGATCGAGGAAGCCGTGGCGCTGATGGTGCGCGAGCGGTTGACCGGCCAAGCGCCGCCGGCGGCGGCCAAGAAAATCGTCGACCTGTGGCGGCCGTTGATCGAGGATCGCGCCGGACGCGATCTCGATCGGCTCGAGCGGCTGATCGAAAACCAGGCGCGCTTCGGCGACGTCATTCACGATCTGCTCGACGCGCTCGACATGGGCGAGGACCGCAGCACCGAGTCGGACGAGGAGGAAGGCGAGGAGGGGGAGCAAGACCGCCGCAAGGAAGACTCCGGTGAGGACGGGGAGGGCGCCGACGCCGAGGACACGCAGACCCGGATCGACGAAGCCGACGTGGCGGGCGAAGACATGTCCGATTCCACGGCCGAGGCGGCCGAGGCGCTCTCCGCCCAGATGGCCGACGACGCCGAGATGGGCGACTCCCAGGCGCCCCCCGAGCCGCGGGGGCCCC